>OHTA01000078.1_pt1 | contig 74450 bp, 106 predicted proteins | sample 1578851 | NCBI WGS metagenome assembly OHTA01 (sample SAMEA3879578, study PRJEB24766) | human gut metagenome | biome: human-associated habitat; feature: feces | place: USA | collected 1985/1987 | reverse complement strand
TTTAAAACAATTATATCATAACCTTTTTTCTTTATAATTTCAACTAATTCTTGAAATTTATTGTAGTTAAATGTCGTCTGTGCCACCAGACAGACTTTTTCTCCCTCTTTTAACGGTAATTTTTCAATATCTTCCTGACTTGTGACCGTATAGGCAGGCTGTCCTTCCACCCATCCGAGAATTCCTTCCACTTCCGGGTGATGTTCGTTTCCGGCAATCACAATCCGGTACCCTTCTTTGCTGTACTTCTCCACAAGTCGGTGAATTTTCAGGACAAACGGACAGGTTGCATCCAGCACTTCAAATCCGCATGCCTTCATTGCTTCATGTTCTCTGCGGCTGATACCGTGTGAACGGATGATAATCTTTCCTTTTGGAAGATTCTCAAGTTCTTTGAGCTCCCTGACCACATGAACTCCACGCTGTTTAAGGTCCCTGACTACTTCTTCATTGTGAATGATCGGCCCATACGTATATACCGGAACTTTTGCCTCTTCTGCTTCCTGATATACCATATTTACTGCCCGTTTCACGCCGAAGCAATACCCGGCACTTTTTGCAATCGTCAGCTTCATTTTTGTCTATTCCGCCTTCTTGATTATTTTTTTCATTTCTTCAACAACGCCGTCAATATCCAGATCCGATGAATCTAAAAGGACAGCATCCTCCGCCTGTTTTAACGGGGAAGTTTCCCGGTGCATATCCCGGTAATCGCGCTCAATAATATCTTTTTCTATCGCATCCATATCACAGGATACACCTTTTGCTGTCAGCTCATCAAAGCGGCGCTTTGCCCGCACTTTCGAGCTTGCAGTGAGATAAATTTTCACATTGGCATTCGGAAGGACAACCGTACCGATATCTCTTCCATCCATAATCACATTTTCCTTTGCAGCAAGCTGTCTCTGCAATTCTACCAGTTTTGTACGAACCACTGGATAAACACTGGTCGCGCTGGCCATGTTGCCGACTTCCTCTTTCCGGATAACGCCGTTTACGTTCTCTCCATTTAAGATCACCTGCTGTTCTCCGCCCGTATACTGAATGGTCACGTCTACCTTCGGACAGGCAGCCGCAATCGCCTGCTCATCGGAAGCATCGATATGATTCTGTAAAAAATAATATGCCATCGCGCGGTACATTGCACCGGTATCCACATACACATACCCCAGATCCGCCGCAAGTTTTTTGGCGATTGTACTTTTTCCGGCTCCTGCCGGTCCATCAATTGCAATATTAAATGCCATTTTCTATTCTCCTTTGAAATAAATTATTTATCTTTGAAATTACAAAACGGATATTCCCGCCAGGTGTCCGGTGGACCAGGCAATCTGAAGATTATAGCCACCGGTAAGTGCATCCAGATCCAGCACCTCGCCGCAGAAATACAGCCCCTGCACAAGTTTTGACTCCATCGTGGAAGGATTGATATCTTTCACGGAAACACCGCCCTTTGTTATAATTGCCTCTTTAAAATCGCGAAGCCCTGTAATTGTAAGCGGCATATTTTTAAACAGATGTAACAGATTCTGTCTCTGTTCCCTGGATATTTCATTCACCTTTGTATCTGGATCAATGCCTGATAACGCAATCATAACAGGTATCATTTTTGCCGGGAGCAAATGCCCCAGAGAATTTTTAAACTGCTTATTTTTCATTTCATCAAATTCCCTTAAGATCCGGTGATCAAGCTGTTCCACATCCAGTGCCGGTTTCAGATCAATCGTCATGGAAAGCTCCTGGTCAAATGCTTTTGCCGGGATACATCCGCTTGCCGACAAAACCAGCGGACCGCTGACGCCGAAATGCGTAAAAAGCATCTCTCCAAAATCCTCATACAGTTTTTTCTTTCCCCGGGTAACCGACATACGGACATTGCGCAGCGAAAGACCCTGCAGATCCCTGACCCACGGTTCTTTCAATTCCATCGGAACCAGTGCCGGAGTCGGCGATACCATCTTATGTCCGCTCTCTTCTGCCATTCGGTAACCGTCCCCCGTTGCCCCTGTTGAAGGATAGGAAATTCCTCCGGTTGCAACAATCACTGCGTCCGCATGCATTTTTGTATGATCAGCCAGCTCAACACCGGTAACACGCTTTTCTTCATCCCTCTTTTCAAGCAGCAGACGCTTTACTTTTGTATGCAGTAAAACTTCCACATGCTGCCCCCGCAATGCGGTGGATAACGCGGCAATCACATCGGAAGAATGATCCGACACGGGAAATACCCGGTTCCCACGCTCTGTTTTTGTAGGCATTCCATGACTCTCAAAAAAAGAAATCACCTGCTCATTGTCATAGGAGTAAAAAGCACTGTATAAAAATTTACGGTTGCTGACTACATTGGCAAACAGCTGTTCCATATCACTGGCATTCGTCAGATTGCAGCGCCCTTTTCCCGTAATAAACAGCTTTTTTCCGAGTTTTTCATTCTGTTCTAAAAGCGTCACTGCATGTCCGCTCTCCGCTGCCGCATACGCAGCCATCATTCCCGCCGGTCCTCCACCGATCACGATTACTTTACTCATTATCGATATCCCCTAATTTTGCATAATGTACCTTAATCGAATCATCAATATAATTGATCTCATCGTTTTCATATACCTGATACTCATCCCAGATGTCTTCTAACATCGTCAGTGTTCCCGCCACTTCTTTCTGTTTCTTCATGCACAGAGCCACTACCAGCGCATTGATAACGGAAAGCGGTGCGACAAGGGAATCCACAATGGATGCCATATCACTGTCCGCAATGAGATTGCAGGAAGAATACAGATTCATCGGTGAATGTATGCTGTCAGTAATTGTAATTACTTTTGCACTCCGGTTATTTGCAAATTCCAATGCCTTTAATGTCCGCATGGAATATCGTGGGAAACTGATTCCGATAATAACGTCATTTTCCCCGATTCTTACCATCTGTTCAAACAGTTCACTCGAACTGTTTGTCGTAAGCAGACGCACATTATCAAACATCAGATTCAGATAAAATCCGAGAAAACTTGCAAGCGGCGCACAGCTTCTGATCCCGACAATATAAATATTTTTTGCCTCAAGGATTGTCGAGACGGCCACCTCAAACGCACTGTGATCAATTTTTTCCAGTGTCGTTTTGATCTTGTCCGCGTCTGCCGATAAAACTGTCTCTAAAATCTTCGACTGGCTGATTCTTCCGTAGGTTACCTCCATGCGCTGTACGGAGTTTAATTTATTGCGCACCAGTTCTTCTAAGGCACGCTGAAATTCCGGATATCCTTTATATCCAAGATATGTTGCGAAACGTACAACGGTCGACTCACTGACACCAACCGTCTCCCCCATCTTTGCGGCTGTTAAAAATACCGCTTTATCATAATTATCTGTAATGTAAGTTGCAAGCAGTTTCTGTCCCTTGCTCATCGAACTGTAACAATTATTAATCCGGTTTAACAGATCATTGGTATTTGACATCATATTCTCCTCTTTATCCCATAAAAGCTGTGCCACAAACAGCACTTTTGATTGTATCACTTTAACCGGAAAATGCAAGATTTCATGCAAAAAGAATTTTTCCCATCAAAAAAGACGCACCAGATCTGATGCGTCTTTTTCGTAGAAACCGGATATGACTATACCGGATATGCTCCGTTCTTTGTATCAGCAGTCTTTGCGTCTACGCCAGTCTGCTGTGCCTCACGGTATTTGAAGAAATCAGTAGCAACCTGTGGGAACAATGCATAGGATAATACATCCTCATCCTGCTGCTTGTACTGTTTCATCTCAGCTTCAATCTTATCAAGCTCCGGCTCAAGAAGATCTGCCGGACGACAGGTGATTGCATTCTTTTTATCCTCTCCGAGAACCTTGTCTACAACTTCCGGATTGAATGGTTTAACGGTCTGTCCATACTTACCAAGAAGAATATCCTTTGTCTCCTTTGTTGCGACTTTGTAACGCTCTCCCATCAGCACGTTAAATACAGCCTGTGTACCAACGATCTGGGAAGACGGAGTAACAAGCGGTGGCTCACCAAGGTCTTTACGCACACGCGGAACCTCTGCAAGCACTTCCTCGTACTTGTCCTCTTTTCCCTGCTCCTTGAGCTGGGAAATCAGGTTGGAAAGCATACCACCCGGTACCTGATAACGAAGGGTATTGATGTTTACACCAAGTACCTTCGGGTTCATCAGACCGCTTGCAAGTGCCTCTTCACGTAACGGACGGAAGTAATCTGCGATCTCACTTAACAGATTCAGATCAAGACCGGTATCGTATGGTGTGTTCTTGAAAGCCTCTACCATAACCTCTGTTGCAGGCTGGCTGGTTCCAAGAGCAAATGGAGACATTGCAGTATCAATGATATCTACACCGGCCTCTACTGCCTTCATATATGTCATGGAAGCTACACCGGAAGTATAATGTGTATGAAGTTCTACCGGAAGAGAGGTAGAATCCTTCAGTGCCTGTACAAGTTCTGTAGCCTTAGCAGGAACTAAAAGACCTGCCATATCCTTGATACAGAGAGAATCAGCTCCCATATCCTCTACACGCTTTGCCATCTCCATCCAGTAATCCAGAGTATAAGCATCTCCAAGGGTGTAGGAAAGAGCTACCTGTGCATGACCTTTTTCCCTGTTACATGCAGTAACTGCTGTCTGCAGGTTACGGATATCATTTAAGCAGTCAAAAATACGGATGATGTCAATTCCGTTTGCAATTGACTTCTGTACAAAATACTCTACCACATCATCTGCATACGGACGATATCCTAAGATATTCTGTCCACGGAACAGCATCTGCAGTTTTGTATTTTTAAATCCGTCTCTTAATTTACGAAGACGATCCCATGGGTCCTCTTTTAAGAATCTCAGGCAGGCATCGAATGTCGCACCACCCCAGCACTCTACAGCATTGAATCCAACCTTATCCATCTTTGGGATAATCGGAAGCATCTGCTCTGTTGTCATACGTGTAGCGATCAGTGACTGATGGGCATCACGCAAAACAGTTTCTGTTATTTTTAATGGTTTTTTTACCACTTCTGACATGACTTTTCCTCCTTATTAAATTCCAAATATAGCCATGAAACATCCCGCAGCTACCGCAGTACCAATAACGCCGGCAACGTTTGGTCCCATTGCATGCATGAGCAGGAAGTTTGTAGGATCCTCCTCTGCACCAACCTTCTGGGATACACGGGCTGCCATAGGCACGGCAGATACACCGGCAGAACCAATCAGAGGGTTAATCTTGCCCTTGGTAATCCAGCATAATAACTTACCAAATAAAACTCCGGCAGCAGTACCAACCATAAATGCAACAAGACCTAATACAACGATCTTTAAGGTGCTTGCATTTAAGAAAGCTTCTGCACTGGTAGTTGCACCAACAGAGGTACCCAGTAAGATAACGACAATGTACATAAGTGCGTTACTTGCAGTCTCCTGCAGCTGACGAACAACGCCAGACTCACGGAAGAGGTTACCAAGCATCAGCATACCAACAAGTGGTGCTGTGGTAGGAAGCAGTACGCAGACAACAACGGTAACAACGATTGGGAAGAGGATCTTCTCCAGCTTGCTGACCGGACGAAGGTTCTGCATCTTGATCGCACGTTCCTTCTTTGTTGTAAATAACTTCATGATAGGTGGCTGAATGATCGGCACAAGTGCCATATAGGAATATGCAGCCACGGCGATCGGTCCCATCAGACCGGTCTGTCCCAACTTACCAGCCAGGAAAATGGAAGTAGGACCATCTGCTCCACCGATGATAGATACGGCAGCGGCAGCCTTGTCATTAAATCCAAGTATAATTGCAAGGAAGTATGCGCTGAAGATACCAAACTGTGCGGCAGCTCCCATAAGGAAACTGACCGGGTTTGCAATCAGCGGACCAAAGTCTGTCATTGCACCTACACCCATAAAGATCAGAGATGGTAAAATAGACCACTCATCCAATGTGTAAAAGTAATAAAGTAAACCGCCCACGCCGTTGCTGGTCTGTTCCGGGCTTGCGATGATATCCGGGTAAATATTTACCAGAAGCATACCAAATGCAATCGGAACTAACAGTAATGGCTCAAAACCTTTCTTAATCGCAAGATACAGGAAAATAAATGCCACTAAAATCATAACATAATTTCCCCAGGTCAGATTGAAAAAGGCTGTCTGATGCAGGAGGTTCGATAATGTTTCACCTACATAACTCACAGTGTTTTCCTCCTTGGATTAGTTTAATGTAGCGAGTAATGCACCAGATTCTACGGCATCACCAACTGCTACATCGATACTTGCAACAGTTCCGTCTTCCGGAGCAACGACTGGTGTCTCCATCTTCATGATCTCAAGAACCAGGACGGCATCTCCCTTCTTTACAGCATCGCCGACTTTCTTCTCAATCTTGAATACCTTTCCGGCAGCTCCTGCTTCAATCTTAATGCTTCCGGCTCCTGCTGAAGCAGCTGGTGCTGCTGCGGCTGCTGGTGCTGCAGCTGGCTTTGCAGCTGTACGTCTCGGTGCTGCTGCGCCGGATGTGCTTCCGGTCTCTTCTACTGTAACATCATAAACGTTACCATTTACGGTAATTGTATAATTCTTCATGAATATGTTCCTCCTAAATTTTCTTTCTATCCTATCTACGATTGATGGAACGAACTACGAAATCACTGGTAGAAGTTCCGGTACTTGCAGCGATTGCAGCTGCAATAACTGCGATAAGTTCAGTATCATCTGTCTGTGCTGCAACAGGGGCAGGTGCCGGTGCTGCGGCTGGTGTCTCTTCCTGCTGTGGAGCCTGTCCGGCTGCTTTGGCAGCTTTCTTTTTCTCCAGATAAGGGAAGATCTTAAAGCAGGAAATAAGAAGACTGATCAGAATCAATACAGCAAATACAACTGCCATAGAAATTACAGTATTCAGTCCTGCCTTTTCCATTTTCTCACCGAGTGTATAAATCGGATCTACCGAAATACCGGTAACATCCATGGAATAGTAATCATATACTACTTCGAAATTCACATCTTTCTTCGCGAACTTGATGGTCATATCTGTGGTAAGTGTCTTACCGGATTTGGTAACCTCAAAAGTATCGTCTTCGATCTTTTTCATTTCACCAAACTCATCCAAAGTATCCTGCCACTTTGCAGCTGCTTCAATCTGTGCCTCTGTGACACCGTAGCTTGAAGTAAGCTGATCCTTTACATCGTCCGGAAGAGTATCTGCTGTCAGTTTGTTTTCTTTGAACAACTGAGCCAGACTCTGTACCATGCCCGCATTGGTATCCATTTCAGACTGAAGATCTGAATAGGACTTTCCATTGTAATCCACGGTAGTCGGGTCTGTTCCACATGCACCAAGCATCAGAACCATCAGGATCATGCAAAGTGCAAAAGCAATTCTCTTTTTCATAAAACTTCACCTTTCTACTTGGTACCGTGTTTCTTTTCTGGCTCGCTTACATACTTTGTATAAAGCATTTCAAAAGCAGCTACAAGGTATTTTCTGGTATCTGCCGGATCAATCAGACGATCCACATATCCTCTTGCAGCAGCAGATGCGGCAGAATCCTGAAGTTTTTCATAATCAGCAGCTTTCTGCTTGATCTCATCTGCACCAGCTTCCGGATACATAATCTTTGCAGCCAGAGTAGAATCCATCGCACCGATCTTTGCTCCGCTCCATGCGTATACAAGATCTGCTCCGACAGACTTGGAATTCATAAATACATAAGCACTTCCATAAGCCTCTCCTGTGATCAGGTTTACCTTTGCACAGGTTGCATTGGAAAATGCGTAAGTCATTCTCGCAAGTGCCTTTGCAAGTTTCTTCTCAGAGCACATGCAGTTTTTCAATCCATTCACATTTGTAATGGTAAGTACCGGGATTGAGAATGCATCACAGAACTGAACAAATTCAGCTGCCTTGTTGCATCCCTGCGCGGTCAGGGACTTGTCAAAACTCTCTGCTTTCTTGCCTTCTGCATCATATACTTCGCTGCAGTTTGCCACAGCACCGACTGTCATTCCGTTTAACTTGATCAGTCCGGTTACCATATTCCTGGCATAATCTGCCTTTGTCTCGAAGAATACGTTATTATCTGAAATCTGGGATAACAGATATCTCGGATCTCCCTTCATATTCTCCATACTCTCGCAGGCACGATTTAAATCATCTTCACAGTCATCTGTGTACACATCTCCCTCATTGTTGCTTGGAAGCATACATACCAGCTGACGGATCTGTTCCATGATCTCATCTTCTGAACCAACGAAATCTACACATCCGTTGTTTTCACTCTGGAATGCTGCGCTGGCTGTATCACATTTTTCTGTGTTATTGCCTTCGATTGCATCCGGAGCATTTACAAACATGCGTCCTTTCTTCTCTTCAATGAACGCGAAATCGCAAAGTGCCGGGACAACGGAAAGGCCGCCGCCACAATTGCCAAATACACCACAAATCTGAGGTACAAGACCGGAAGCTGCTACTTCCTTCGCATAAATAGTTCCAAACCCATCCAATGCATCAACCGACTCCTGAAGACGAATACCGCCACAGTCAATCAGACCGATGACAGGAGCTCCCATCTTCATTGCCATGTCATACACAGACGCAATCTTCTTTGCGTGCATCTCTCCGATGGTACCGTTTAATACGGATGCATCCTGGCTGTAAATAAATACCAGATTGCCGTCGATCAGTCCATGACCGATTACAACGCCATCTGAAGGGGTCTTTGCAGCGGTAAGATTAAAATCTGTGCTACGTGCTGTTACGAGAGAACCGATTTCCATAAAACTGTTCTCATCGACCAACTTAGCAATACGCTGAATTGCCAAGTTTTCATTGTTACTACTCATTTTATGCCCTCCATCTATAAAAAATAAAAATTTCCGCTAGTTTGTATTGTATCTCATTTCCCACTTCTTTTCAACATAATTTGTTAATTTTTTCACTAATTCTTTGTGACTAATTTCCTATTTGTCCAACAGTGCCTCTTTCCACATAATTTGAAAAAACTTTTCAGGAGACCATTTTTTTACGGAAACCTCTGCTTTGATTTTTCCGGAGTAAATTTCCCTGCCGTTCATACAGTAGGAAACACGTCCAAGCGTCTGCCCTTTTTTGACCGGAAGGCTTATCGGATCAGACCATACTTTTTTTATTTCAGCGGTATCCCCGTCTTTTTTCAAAAACGTCAGTTTTGTGATATCCGTATCAACATAAACCGGCAGTTTGGCATGGGTAGCCCATTCCTCGAGTGTTTCTTTCCGACAGCCCTGCGCAATCTCTATATCCGGCAGCTCCATGGATGCTTCCGATCCCCGATACAGATGATAGGCATCCATTCCGTATTGAAACAGTGTCTTTGCATCGGACCACTTATAATTTTTGTGGTTCGGCCAGCCGCAGGCAAGAAGTGCGATTGCATAATGTCTCCCCCCTTCTTCAAGTGCAGCCACATAGCAATATCCGGCTTTGGACGTATATCCGGTTTTTCCGGTAATCACATGATCCATCATATCCAGCAGGGCATTTTTATTGGAAACAGCATATCCGGTTCCCTCCAGGCTCTGAAATGTATGTGACCGGGTCTGCGTCACTTCCAGAAACTGCTTGCTTACCGGAGACTTCCATGCGCAATAACTCATAATCCTGCACAGATCATATGCTGTGGTATGGTGTTCCCCCTGCTCATCCTTTGCATCCAGACCGTTCGGTGTCACAAAATGGCTGTCGGTGCACCCGATCTTCTTTGCTTTTTCATTCATAAGTGCTGCAAATTTTTCCGCAGATCCCGCCACATGTTCTGCGATTGCATATGCACAGTCATTATAGGATTCCAGCATCAGCCCATACCACAGATCCTGCATATAGAACTGTTCTCCTTTTTTCGCCCCGAGATGTACCTTCGGCTGTGATGCCGCTTTTGCGCTGAATGTGACCACTTCATCGGGCTTACATTGTTCCATCGCCACGATACAGGTCAGAATTTTTGTGGTACTTGCATTCGGCAGTGCTGTCTGTGCCTCTTTTCCATACAAAAGGCGCCCACTGTCACCATCCACCATGGCGCAGGATTTTGAATACAGTGTCTGCGCTTCGGGTTCTTTTTGCTTTTCTGCCAAAACCGGTTCGCTCATCAGACATCCGATTACCAGCAACAGACTTACTATTTTTGTGCAGATTCTTTTTTGAAACATAAAAAAATAACCATATACATTTTTATTCTATGTATATGATTATTCCTGCTTCTTTTATACGTCCAGTTTCACATGCATCTCTTCTTCTGCTTCCTGCTTAAACTCTTCCACCTGTACCGGACTGAGTACCGGCAGATCATCGATTGAATGTACGCCGAAACTGCGTAAAAATTCTTCTGTTGTTCCGAAAAGTAACGGACGCCCCGGTGCATCAAGTCTTCCAAGTTCACACACCAGATGATATTCCACCAGTTTGTTTACCGCATGATCCGATGACACGCCACGTATTTTTTCTATTTCCATCTTTGTCACCGGCTGCTTATATGCAATAATGGAAAGCGTCTCCAAAAGAACATCGGTTAAAACCCGGCGTTTGGGCTGCTTTGCAATTTTAATCAGATATTCGTAAATTTCGGGTCTGGTGCACATCTGGTAGGCTCCATCCAGTTCCGTGATGGTAACGCCGCGTTTCTGTTCTTCCCACTCGTTTCTCATTTCATCGATCAGGTCCTTTGTTTTCTTCTGATCAAGTCCAAGAGTTCCTGCAATTTTTTCCAGTTCTACGGATTCTCCCATAGAAAACAGAATTCCTTCTATAATTGCCTTGTATTTTTTTTCTTCCATATTTTCCGTCCATCCTGCAATACATGATAATCTATGCTGCAACTTTCGAATCAATCTGGATATCATCAAAAATATGTTCCTGCGAAATCCGTATCGTTCCCATTTTCATCAGCTCCAGAATCGCAAGAAACGTAACGATCACTTCCACTTTCGATGACTGTGCCGTCAAAAGTCCCCGGAAACTGAAATGTCTGTGTCCGGCCGCATATTTTTTCAAATCCTCCATCTTGTCTTCTAGCGATACCTCTTCTTTTTCAATCTTTCCGAATTTTGACCGCAGAGGATCAATTTTATCCTGCTGTTTTTTCATAATGCTCTCAAAAATTTCATGCAGGCGTGAAAGCGTAATGTCCGATATCAGTTCGTGGATATCAACCGGCGGTTCATACGCACGCACTTCCTCCGGAATCGTCGGCTTCTTATACATAACACGACCGGCATCCATCTGCCGGTCTTTTAGTTCATACGCCATACATTTGTACATCTTGTATTCCAGAAGCTGCTGTACCAGTTCCGCACGCGGATCTTCTTCTTCCTCTTCACTGTCCGGATTTGACGGGAGAAGCATGCGTGATTTGATATCGACCAGTGTTGCAGCCATAACCAGAAACTCACTGAGCACCTCCAGATCCTGCCGTTTCATTTCCCGGATATACTCCATATACTGTTCCGTGATCTCCACAATCGGAATATCATAGATATTCACTTTATTCTTTTCGAGCAGATACAAAAGCAGATCCAGCGGTCCCTCAAATACCTGGAGTTTAACGGTCAGTTCCATCCCTCTCGTCCTTTCTGTCATAATCTATATTTTATCTTTATGTTGTAGAAAATGCAAGGACAATTTACTATATTTAGTGTTTTACAGAAGAGGGGCAAACAATTTCAATGCTCCCATAAATGTACGCACAAGAAACGATTTTCTTTGAAATTCCTCCAGGGTCACTTCGTGGCTTTCCGCAAATGTTTTTAACGCATCTTCTTTTACCTGCAAAACTGCCCGGGTACGATACATCCAGACGCCACATTCAAAATGCAGACACAGACTGCGGTAATCCATGTTTACCGTTCCCACGGTTGCCTGTACATCATCCGACACAAAACATTTTGCATGGATAAAACCTGGCGTATATGTGTATATTTTCACTCCGTTTTTGATCAGATACGGGAAATTCGACTGTGTCAGGAAATACACCAGTTTCTTATCCGGAATTCCCGGTACAACCAGACGCACATCCACGCCGGATTTTGCCGCATTTACAAGTGCCGTACGCATCTCGGATCCGATGATCAGATACGGAGTAAAGATGTAAAGATATTTTTTTGCCCTGCTGATTATATTCAGATATACATTTTCGCCGACATCTTCGTGATCCAGTGGAGAATCGGTATACGGCTGGACGAATCCTTTTTCATCTGCATGGATTTTTTCCTGCAACCTGTGTTTTTCCATGGAAGTTGCCCGATAAAATGTATAATCACTTTCTATTTTCAAAATATAATCCCACAGTTCCAAGAACATGCTTGTAAAACTCCAGACACATTCTCCGGTCAGACGGATTGCCGCATCCTTCCAATACCCAAAACGCACTCTGGCATTGATATACTCATCCGCCAGGTTCATTCCCCCGGTATAGGCAACCTTTCCGTCAATCACCGTGATCTTCCGGTGATCCCGGTTATTCTGGATAATTGACATCAGTGGGCGAAATGGCTGGAAACAGGCACATTTGATTCCCTTTTCCTGCAGATAACAATAATATTTATTCGGCAGTGTCTGGATACATCCGATTCCATCGTACATAAATCGCACATCCACACCCTCTTTTACTTTCTGTGCCAGAATTTCAACAATTGCATCCAGCATCTTTCCAGGCTCTGCAATAAAATACTCCAGAAAGATATAAGATTTTGCTGTTTTTAAATCTTCCAGAAACTGCGGATACATCTCTTCTCCGCAGCAATAATACTGTGTATCCGCCTCCCTGTACACCGGATACCCCGCATAACGGGTAAGATACTGCGCCTGCTGTCCGGCAGAATCATCCTCTGCCCTTAAAGCAGACATCACATCATCAGAAGGAGAACTGTATGCCCGTATCCTGCTGCTGACCACGTCCATCTTCATACGGGTCCGTTTTGTCAGTCCCGGACGGCCAAATAGATAGTATGCCGGAATTCCGAACAGAGGAAGTGCCAGTATCAGAAAAATCCAGGAAGTTTTATATGTGGAACGCATATCCCTGCTGGAGACAAACAATGCAAGCACAATGGATGCAATTTTAAACAATGCATCTACCATGGAACTGTATACGGTCGCACTGTACAACAGATAGACAAACCAGCTGAACTGCAATATAATGATCAATCCTCCAAGGACAAGTTTACTGAAGAGTTTATTTAATATTCGTTTCATCTGTCTCCTCCTTTGGTTCTCATAAAATGTCACCGACAGGCTTTTAGAGAGTATTTTATACCAATGCCAGCAAATTATCAACATCAAGAACGCCCCACGCCATGGACATTCCCGTTTCTTTCCGCGCCGATTCATATAATTTCAGTTTCAGTTCTTCCGGCCGCAGCTTTGGATTTTTCTGTAATGCAAGTGCCAGCGCCCCGCATACGACAGGGGTTGCCATAGAGGTACCACTTTTTCTGGAATATAGTGCTCCGTGATGATCCAGACTTACAATATTCGTCCCCGGTGCTAAAATTTCCGGCTTCATAATACAGCATCCGGTCGGACCACTGCCACTGTAGCCACCACGCCTTTCCCCCGGAGAACTCCGGTCATCACTTGCCCCCACCGTAATCACTTTTCTCGAAATACCGGGAGCCGTGACTGTCCCGGCTCCCGGTCCATTATTTCCGGCCGCTGTGACAACCGTCACGCCATCATCCCACAGCTGTTCTAAAAGTTCCATAATCTGCTTCTGCTCACGGTCGAGTGCCCCCGGAAGAAATCCTACGGAAAAATTCAGAATCCGAATTCCCAGTTCTTTATGATGTGCAAGCACCCATTGCAGGCCACGAATCACCCGCTCCGTCTGTCCTCCTCCATCCTTCCCGAGGACTTTCAGCGCAATCAGCTGTGCCTGCGGTGCCATTCCCTTCATTCTGCCATTCGCACACAAAATTCCGCCAACATGTGTTCCGTGTCCATTGTCATCATAACAGGCTCGTTTCATTGCCACAAAATCCAGAAATCCAACCACATTCTGCCGCAGATCCGGATGCAGATAAACGCCTGTGTCCAGTGTCACCACCCGGATATTTTTCCCCGTGTAACCCATACGATATACATTCTCTGCATGTACAAGCTGTTTGACACGATTCATATTTCAACTCCGAACTTTTCGAATCATCGCCTTTTTCTTTCATGGTATGAAAAAAGGGCCGCATGGTGCGGCCCCTGAAGTACATCTTTCATGGATCTTAATTCTGTACGGTATTTTATTTCTGGTCTGCCGGAACGTCCTTAATGGAAAAACTGATTCTTCCCATCTTGTCCTTTCCAAGACAGACAACTTTCACAACATCTCCAAGCGTCAGTACATCCTCGACATGCTCAATGCGTTCCTTGGCAATCTTTGAAATGTGAACCATTCCTTCCTTGCCTGGTGCAAACTCGATAAAAGCACCAAACTCTTTGATACTTACAACTGTACCGGTAAAGATCTGTCCTTCCTTAAAATCGGTTGTGATGATTTTTATCATATCAATGGCCTTTGCGATTGCCTCCTTGTCTGTTCCACAGACAGAAACCGCACCATCATCTGTAATATCAATCTTGACACCTGTACGGGCAATGATCTCATTGATTGTCTTACCCTTCTGTCCCACAACATCTCCAATTTTATTCGGATCAATGGTGATCTGTTCAATCTTCGGTGCCCACTGATTTACTTCTTTTCGTGGCTCTGCAATTGCCTTGCTCATAACTTCATCCATAATGTAGACGCGTGCCTCACGGGTACGGGCAATGGCTTCTTCTACGATTGGACGGGTCAGGCCATGGATCTTGATATCCATCTGGATTGCAGTGATACCATCATGTGTACCGGTTACCTTGAAATCCATATCTCCGAAGAAATCTTCAAGTCCCTGGATATCTGTCAGTACCAGATAATCATCATCCGTCTCTCCGGTCACAAGACCACAGGAAATACCTGCAACCATCTTTTTAATCGGAACACCTGCAGCCATCAGTGACATACAGGACGCACAGGTAGATGCCATGGAAGTAGATCCATTGGATTCAAATGTCTCGGAAACTGCACGGATTGCATACGGGAACTCCTCCACAGAAGGAAGAACCGGAAGTAATGCACGCTCTGCAAGCGCACCGTGTCCGATCTCACGACGTCCCGGACCTCTGCTTGGCTTTGTCTCTCCAACAGAATAGGACGGGAAATTGTACTGATGCATATAACGCTTGGTTGTCACGTTCTCATCAAGTCCGTCAATCTTCTGTACTTCCGAAAGCGGTGCAAGTGTAACAACATCGCAGATCTGTGTCTGTCCACGGGTAAACATGGCAGAACCATGTACACGAGGGATCAGATCTACTTCTGCAGCCAGCGGACGGATCTGATCGATCGCACGTCCGTCTGGACGCTTATGATCCTTTAAGATCATCTTACGAACAGTCTTCTTCTGATACTGGTAAACGGCCTCGTCAAGAACAGCAAGCCACTCCTCGTTCTCTGCAAAAGCCTCTGCAAATTTATCTGTGATTTCACGGATATTCTCTTCTCTCTGCTGCTTTTCATCGGTAAATACCGCTTCTTCCATCTGCTCCGGAGTGACGATTTCCCGCATAGCTGCAAACATTTCTTCCGGAATCGCACAGCTTGTATACGCATGCTTCGGTTTGCCAACCTCTTCCCGGATCTTATTGATAAATGCAATGACTGTCTGGTTGACATCATGGCACTTATAAATAGCCTCAATCATCTTTGCTTCCGGAATCTCATTGGCACCGGCCTCAATCATGATGACCTTTGTTGCTGTAGATGCAACCGTAAGCTTTAAATCTCCCTCGTCCCAGTCTTTCTGGGATGGGTTTACAATAAATTCACCATTCTTCATTCCCATCTGGGTCATGGCACATGGGCCGTCAAACGGAATATCGGAAATGGTAGTAGAAAGTGCTGCGCCGATCATGGCAACCAGCTCCGGACGACACTCCGGATCTACAGACATAACCATATTATTTAAGGTTACATCATTGCGGTAATCTTTTGGAAACAGAGGTCTCATCGGACGGTCAATGACACGTGCGGTAAGAATAGAGTTCTCTGATGCTTTTCCTTCACGCTTGTTAAATCCGCCAGGAATTTTTCCAACCGAGTACATTTTTTCTTCAAATTCCACGCTCAGCGGGAAGAAATCAACGCCATCTCTCGGCTTGTCGGAAGCAGTAGCCGTAGATAATACGGTAGTCTCTCCATATTTTAATAATGCGGCACCATTTGCCTGTGCACATACTCTTCCGATATCAACGGTCAGTGTTCTGCCTGCCAGTTCCATTGAATAACTTTTGTACATGTATTCTCTCCTTCAAAATTTAATACGGTATGTCAAAACCCCGAAACTACTGAACAATACAAAACAGCGTTTTGTCCTCTTCAGTGGTCCCGGAAAAAAGTTCTGCCATACAACAAAAAGAAGAGCGGAATATAAAACTCCGCTCTTTGTTTACAATTATTTTCTGAGTCCTAAACGCTCAATTAAAGAACGATATCTTTCAATATCAATGCTCTTTAAGTATGATAATAATCCACGTCTCTGACCGATCATCTTAAGCATACCTCTTCTGGAATGATGATCCTTTGGATTCTGCTTTAAGTGCTCAGTAAGCTCCTGAATTCTTGCAGTAAGAACAGCTACCTGAACTTCTGGTGAACCAGTGTCGTTTGGTGTTCTTCCATACTCATTGATAATTGCCTGTTTCTTTTCTTTTGCGATCATTTTATGATCCTCCTTAAAATATTTTTGCACCCGATACTCAGCAAAAGGTCGGAGTGTCCATTCACCGAATATGGGTTAAACCATACTAATCTAATGTATCATAAATCCGTATCGTTGTAAACAGTTTTTTAATTTAAATACGATATGACACAGATTGGTGTCCGGTAATAGGCATTGGAAATTTTAATTCCGGTACGTGCATTGCTGGCATGCACAATCTGACCGTTTCCGATATAAATTCCCACATGGCTGATGTTGCTTCCGCTTCCATAGAAAAAGAGATCTCCCGGTTTTGCCTCAGATGCACTGATTCGTTTTCCGTATGCCGGCTGACTTGCCGCATGATGCGGGAGGCCAACTCCGTATCTCGCATATACCTGCATCGTAAATCCGGAACAATCAATTCCGTTTGTCAGGCTTGTTCCACCCCAGACATAACAGTTTCCTACAAACTGTAATGCAAACTGTACTAAAGAAACGCGGGAATCCGTGTATCCCTCTCCGTATTCCAGTTCTTTTACCGTCGATGCTGTCGGAAGTTTTTCTGTTACCTCTACATAATCTCCGGAAATATATCCCTTCTGATCATCCACTTCCACTTTATACCAGCCGTCTTTTGTATCTTCCACAACAAGATCCTCTCCCTCTCCAACCAGAGAAAGTATTGCAGAATCTTCAGAAGCCTTTTCTCTTACACGAAGGGTTGTGGTATTTACGGTAACAACTTTTGTAATTTCTTTCTTTGCTACATTTTTTGCCGCATCTCCTGTCAGAAGATACTCTGTCTTTACATAACCTTCCACCTTGCCGGAGGTGATCTTTGCCCAATCTCCCTTGACCGAGACAATCTCACAGGCATCTTTATCCGTCATTTTTCCAACAACTTTACTGTCTGTGGATGCCTTTTTTCGCACATTCAGGCTTCCCTGCACCTGCGCGATTCCAAGATTTTTATACCCACAGATGCTGGTATCCTCCGTGGTATTTTCCGAAACCGCTTCTTTTGTCTGCGTATCTTCGATTCCCTGTGCAACCATCTGCTTTTCATTCGCAGCCACCGCAACATCTGTTTTATCATACAGCTGACTGGTTACTCCTGCCGTCACATCCAGCGCCTCCACTTCGCTTGCATTCAAAGATGCGGAAACACCGGCTGTGAGCGATCCGGCCGCCTCTGTTTTATCTGTATTTCCCTGCTGTATCCCGATATAGGCTGCCGCACCGGTCAGTGTCAGAGAAAAAGCAAGTACCATTCCAACTCTCTTTTTTGTCATACGATTCATTTCACAGATTCCTCCCTCATGTCTCATGAAATCTCATAACAAAACGAGTATAACAACAAATAATTACAATGTCAACATATTTTTGTAATATTTATGTAATATGTTTACATGTCGCCGTTTATCGACATCATACGACTGCGGCTCGTTTCAATGTCTCTTTCCATCTGTTCTTTTAACATCTCTACAGACGAGAATCTCTGTTCCGGACGTATAAAAGAATAAAAGCTGACCTTTAGTTCATATCCGTACAGATCACCGGAAAAATCCAGTATATGCGTCTCCACATTTACTTTATTGGAATGATTGACGGTCGGTTTGCATCCGACATTTGTCACACCTGTGTAATATTTTCCACCAATCTCTACCGCAGTTGCATATACACCTTTCGGCGGAAGAAGTTTTTCGGCCACAAGTTCCATATTGATCGTCGGGATTCCGAGCGTTCTTCCAAGCTGCCTTCCATGAATCACTTCACTCTTTACAAAAAACGGATACCCAAGCAGATCATTTGCCTTTTCCATATTGCCTTTTATGATCTGTTCCCGCACAAACGTACTGCTGATGTCCCGTCCCTCATACTGGATCTTGTCTACCACCCTAAGGGTATAGCCATATGTCGCGGACAATTTTTCCAGCAGAATATGATCCCCTTTCCGGTTATGGCCAAACCGGAAATCCGATCCGACTACCATGCTCTTTACATGCAGACTTTTTACAATCCATGCAACAAAAGCCTCCGGCTCCATGCACATGACTTCTTTGGTAAACGGACATTCCAACAGGTAATCAATTCCACGCTCTTTGAGAATTTCCTGCTTTTCTTTATTGGTCGAAAGGACACGGTAATTATTATTCTCCGTAAGTTTTTTCGGTGGAATATCAAACGTAAAAACAACGGCCTTTAACCCTTCTTTCTTCTTTTCCAGAAGGTGTTCAATCAGTGCTTCGTGTCCACGGTGTACTCCGTCAAATTTTCCCAGCGACAATGCCGTTGGTTCTTCTATATGAAAATCTTCTATCTTATTCCAGCAAATCATATTTATGCACCAAACATTTTCCGGACTTTATAGTCCTTTGTTTCTCTCTCATACTGATATACAGCGTAAAAATGTCCCATCGGATCATAAACCAGTACCTGCTCACCATCCGCAATTTTTTCCGGAACATCCGTAAAATTTCCATCGTTTAAACGGTTTCCATTCTGAAGAAAACGAAACGCTTCCGGTACAACCGTCAGTTTCGTCTTTCCCTCAAACACGCGGTCCACCGGAAGAATCAGTTCTTCCAGCGTTCCTTCATCCCTTATCTTTTCAATTTCTGCCAACGTGTGTGCCTCTTCCAGAGGAAAAACACTCACCCTTGTCCGGACCAGGGATTCCATACACGCGCCTACGCCAAGCACCTCTCCGATATCCGCACACAGCGTACGGATATAAGTTCCCTTGGAACAGTGCACCTGCATCGTCACATAAGGAAGATTGATTTTTTCAATTTCTATGGAAAAAATTTTAACCGTGCGGGCTTTCCGCTCTACCTCGATTCCGGCGCGGGCCAGATCACATAACTTCTTTCCGTTGACTTTGAGTGCCGAGTACATTGGCGGAATCTGCTCATAATCTCCAACGAACTGCAAAATAGCCGCTTCCACGGTCTGTTCTTTCAGCAATGCAGCCTCTCTGGAACGATCTTCTTTCACCGTTCCGGTCATATCCTGTGTATCGGTTGTAATGCCAAGATGCATCACCGTACGATACACTTTATCCTTATCCGTCAGAAGTTCACATACCTTTGTTGCATTTCCGATGCATATGGGAAGTACTCCGGTCGCTTCCGGATCGAGCGTTCCGGTATGTCCGATTTTACGCTCATGTAAAATGCCGCGGAGCTTTGCTACCACGTCAAAGGAAGTAAAGCCCCGCTCTTTATAAACATTTATAATTCCGTTTATCATATTATAATCTCTTCTCAACCTCGGCAAGAATACGCTCAATTGCCTCTTCTGCCGGTTCTTCCACGGTACATCCGGCAGCCTTGACATGTCCGCCGCCGCCAAAATGCATCGCAAGCGATGCCGCATCAAACGCACCGTTTACACGAAAACTTACTTTAAACGTATGATCCTCATTCTCATAAAGGAATACTGCAAGTTCCACATCTTTGGTATTGCGCATCTGCTCCACGATTCCTTCCATATGTTTCGGAAGAACTTCGAGTGCATGCATCTCTTCGAGCGTCAGAAAAGAAGTCACTACTCTGCCACCCAGACGAAGTCTGCTGGAAAGCAGTGCCTGTCCCATGGCACGATTCTGGTTGTATGTTTTCTGATTAAAAGCTTCATCCACAATTTTTGTGAAATCAATTCCTTTATCCATCAGCATGCCCGCCATATTCATCGTGGAGGAAGACGTGCAGGAATACTGAAACACTCCGGTATCGGTAACCATTCCGGTATACAGACATTCCGCGATTTCTTTTGTGATCTTCTCCGTATCTAACAGTTCACAGATCAGCTCACAAGTGGAACTTGCATCCGGGAAAATATAATTTTCCTCTGCAAAACTCTGGTTACTGACATGGTGGTCAATACAGGCTGTATGCTTTGCTTCCTGAAAATAACGTGCAGCATTCCCCAGACGTTTCTCATCTCCGCAGTCCATGGCGATAAACAGATCAAACACCACGGATTCCTCATAGTCACTGCGGATTTCCGATGAAAAATTCAGGAATTTAAAGATATTGGGAATCGGCTCAAGATACAATCGCACATCCACATCCGGATAATATTTCCGGATATAGTTGTAAACTCCGAGTGTGGAGCCCACACAATCCCCATCCGGGCGTACATGTCCGGCAAGACCTACCGATTTTTTCCCTGCAAGAATCTCATCAAGCTTCTTCATCCGGTTTCTCCTTTATATCTTTGGTCACTTCATCAATCATTTTTGACATATGGATTCCATATTCAATCGACTGATCCAATACAAATTTGATCTCCGGTGTGTTGCGCAGATTTACGGACTTTGCCAGGCTTCTGCGAATAAATCCTTCCGCGGAGCGAAGACCTGCAATCGTATCCTGCTGTGACTTTTCATCCCCCAGCACACTGATATAGGCTTTTGCCGTTTTCAGATCCGGAGCAACTTCCACTGCAACCACGCTGGTCATCGGATTGATCCGCGGGTCTTTGATTTCCCCGCGGATAATATTGGAAAGTTCACGCATCACTTCCTCATTGATCCGAATATTTTTAATACTGTTTTTTCTCATATTCTATCCTATCTTGGTACTTCTACCATCTTATAAGCTTCTACCTGATCAAGTTCCTGAATGTCATTAAAGCCGTCGAATACAAGACCACACTCAAATCCTGCCTTAACTTCCTTGACATCATCCTTGAAACGTTTCAGGGATGCTAAATCTCCTTCGAAGATCTGCTCGCCTTCTCTGGAAATACGAACTTTACATCCACGTTCCATCACGCCGTCAAGTACATAAGAACCGGCAATATTACCGACACCGGATGCCTTAAAGATCTGACGGATTTCTGCATGACCGATAACTTTCTCCTCAAATACAGGATCAAGCATACCCTTCATGGCAGCCTCTACATCCTCGATCGCATTGTAAATAACCTTGTACAGACGGATATCTACACCCTCATTGTCTGCGGTAACTTTTGCAATCGGGTCCGGACGGACATTAAATCCGATGATGATCGCATTGGATGCGGAAGCAAGAATAACATCAGATTCGTTGATTGCGCCGACACCACCATGGATCACTTTTACAACCACTTCTTCATTGGACAGTTTCACAAGTGACTGTTTCACTGCCTCAACAGAACCCTGTACATCCGCTTTTACAATAATATCAAGTTCCTTCATATTTCCGGACTGGATCTGGGAGAACAGATCATCCAGTGACATCTTTGCCTTGGTATCTTCGATCAGGCGGTTCTTTTCCTCTGAAATATAAGTATCTGCAAATGATTTTGCTTCCTTATCGGAATCGCAGACAACAAATGTCTCTCCGGCTGCCGGTACACTGTTTAATCCGAGGATCTCTACCGGTGTGGAAGGAGTTGCCTTCTTCACGCGCTGTCCCTTGTCGTCGATCATGGCACGGACTTTACCGTAGCTGCTTCCACAGGCAATGGAATCTCCGACATGAAGTGTTCCTTTCTGAACCAGAACCGTTGCTACCGCACCACGTCCCTTATCCAGCTGTGCCTCAATGACCAGACCTCTTGCATTACGGTTTGGATTTGCTTTCAGTTCCATCACTTCTGCAGTCAGAAGGATCATTTCCAGAAGATTGTCGATACCTTCCTTAGTATGTGCAGAAACCGGACAGAAAATCGTACTTCCACCCCAGTCTTCCGGAATCAGTTCGTATTCGGAAAGCTCCTGCTTTACTTTTTCAATGTTTGCACTCGGCTTATCAATCTTGTTGACAGCAACGATGATTTCTACACCGGCAGCCTTTGCATGGTTGATTGCCTCGATGGTCTGTGGCATAACACCATCATCTGCAGCGACAACCAGGATTGCAATATCGGTAGAATTTGCACCACGCATACGCATTGCGGTAAATGCCTCATGACCAGGAGTATCCAGGAACGTGATCTTCTGTCCATTGATGGACACCACAGATGCACCGATATGCTGGGTAATACCACCGGCCTCGCGGTCTGTCACACGTGTGGAACGGATCGCGTCCAGCAGGGATGTTTTACCATGATCGACATGACCCATAACACAGACAACCGGTGGACGTGGGACCAGATTCTTCGGATCTTCTTCATCCTCTTTTAAGAGTTCCGCGATGACATCAATCTTCTCCTCCGGCTCGCAGATAAAGTTAAACTCCAGTGCGATTTCTTCCGCTGTCTCAAAATCTACTTCCTGATTTACCGTTACCATTTCACCCTTCATAAAGAGTTTCTTTACAATGGCAGATGGCTGCAGTTTCATCTTGTCTGCCAGATCACGGATTGTCATCTTTTCTGGAAGTGTGATCGTCTTGATTACATTTTCATCTTCCTTCGGCTTCGGCTGCTGCTGTGGTTTCTTTCTGCCGCCGTGCTTCTCAAGGTTTACATAATTTTCCTGTTTCTTTCCGCCGAGTTTATCATGATCTTTCCGATGATTATTGTTGTTATTGCGGCGGTCATTATTTCCACGGGAGTCCTTTCCGCGGATTTCTTCCGGTGCTGCAACTGCTGCCGGCTCTTTACTGAAACGGTTCTTTCTGCCGTTATTGTTTCTGTCGTTCTGTGGACGGCTGTTGTTTCTGTCTCCGTTCGGACGATTGTTATTGTTTCTATCTCCCTGATGACGGTTATTATTTCTCTCCCCGCCTCTGTCATTGTTTCTGTCATTCTGCGGTCTGTTGTTTCTCTCGCCACCGGAATGATTGTTGTTTCCGCGGTTTTCCTGGCTGTTGCGGGTATTTGTGTTTTCTGCCGGTTTATTGTTTGCCGGCTTACTTACTTCAAGATCCGCTGTCGGCGAAGGCGTACGCTCACTGATCGGACGCATAGCACGCTCCCCGACCGGACGCGGACGAATGATGCTGTGCTGTGCCGGACGCTTATTGTCCTCCCGTCTTCTGTTATTACCGTTTCCATTTCCGTTTCCACGGTTGTTGTTATTTCCGTTTGCCGGCTTTCTGGACTGTTTGCTGTACTGTGCATTAAATACGGCTGTGATGCTGGATTTCTTCTTTGGACGTTCCTTTCCATCCGCTGGTTTTCCTGCACCAGTCTTTGCAGCTTCCGGTTTTTTTGCATCTGCTGCCGATTTTGTCTCTTTTGCAAAAGCTCCGCGGATCAGTGCCTGTGCTTCATCTTCCATATTGCTGGATGCACTTTTTCCGTCAAACTTTGTATTTTTTAATTTATCCAAAATATCCTGTGATTTTATATTTAACTCTTTCGCGAGTTCATGAACTCTCATTTTTGCCATAAATGAATTTACCTCCGTTATTCAGTTTTATATTTTTATACGGTGCGCTCTTTGAGCTTCTTTTCTACGGCTCTCGCCAGATTCTCATCTGTCACGGCAAGTGATGCACGGAATTCTTTTCCGATACAGCGTCCAAGTGCTTCCTTGCTTCCGTAACAGTAGCATGGCACATGGTAAAAATCCGTCATATTACAAAAACTCTTTTTTGTGTTCCCGGATGCCTCCACAGAGACAATCACGAGATATGCATGACCTGTTTTTACTGCTTTTTCTGTAGAAAACTCACCGCTTACAACATTTCCCGACTTTGCGGCTATGGAAAGCATGGATAATACGCTATCATGCAAGTGTACTCATCTCCTTTTCCAGACTCTCATACACTTCCTGTGGAATTGCAGTCTTTAAGGAGCGCTCAAGTCCCTTGTTTTTTCTTGCCAGGCGAAGACACCCAGGATCTGCACAGATGTATGCTCCACGGCCGTTTTTACGACCGGTGGCATCCAGCATAATCTCATTTTCCGGTGTCTTAATTACCCGGATCATTTCTTTTTTTTCCTTCATTTCATTACAGGCGACACACTTGCGCAATGGAATTTTTTTATTTGCCATAATTACTCCTCAAAAGAAGTCTCATCTGCTGATGTTTCTTCTACCGGCGCTTCTTCTGTTGATGCTTCTGCTTCGGTAGGAATTTCTTCTGTGGCATCCGGATCTTTGTAATATCCTTCCTCATCATACTCATAATTATCATCATACTCATCGTCTTCATAATCATTTTCGTAATCAAGGAAATCTCCGGACTCTCTTGCCTGCGTCTCACTCTTGATATCAATCTTAAATCCAGTCAGGCGGGCTGCCAGACGGGCATTTTGTCCTTCCTTACCAATAGCAAGCGATAACTGGTAATCCGGAACCACAACTTTTGCTGCTTTCTCGTCAGCGTCCGCAATAACGGAAATAACCTTTGCAGGACTTAATGCATTCTGAATCAAAATTGCAGGATTCTCATCCCATGTAATGATATCAATTTTTTCTCCGCGCAGCTCATTAACGATCGCATTGACACGTGCTCCGTTCATTCCGACACATGCGCCAACCGGATCTACATCCGGATCGTTCGACCATACCGCGATTTTTGTACGGCTTCCTGCCTCACGTGAGATTGCTTTAATTTCAACGATACCATCCCGCACTTCGGAAACCTCTGACTCAAAAAGTCTCTTGACAAGCTCCGGATGTGTTCTGGAAACAAGAATCTTCGGTCCCTTTGAGGTTGCCTTTACTTCCAGAATATATACCTTAATGCGTTCGGTTGGCTGGAAGGTTTCCCCCTTGATCTGCTCACTTTCAGTCAGGAGTGCATCTGCCTTTCCAAGATTAATACTGACATTGCGTCCGACATAACGCTGGACAACACCTGTCACTACTTCTTTTTCCATGCTGAAATACTCATCGTAAATCACTTTCCGTTCTTCTTCACGGATCTTCTGTAAGATCACATTCTTGGCATTCTGTGTTGCAATACGTCCAAATTCTTTGGATTTTACTTCTACCTGAACAATATCGCCCAGTGTATATTTTCCATTGATCATCTGCGCATTCTGCAAAGAGATCTGCTCAATCGGATCTTCCACAGTCTCTACCACTGTTTTTTCCTGATAACAATGATATTCGCAGGTGTCCGGATCAATCACAACTTTTACGTTGTCAGCCTTTCCAAAATGATTTTTGCAGGCAGTTAAAAGGGAATTTTCAATTGCCTCAAGCAGCGTTTCTTTACTGATATTTTTCTCCTTCTCCAGTATCGTTAACGCATCCAATAACTCATTATTCATGATTTTTATCCTCCATATATATTGATCGTATTTTTAAGTCATTGTTCTAAAAATCAATTGCCTGTCGGATCAGTGCAATATCTGTTTTCAAAAAGGTGGTCTCTTTGTCGTTCTCATCCGCAATTGTTACCGATGTATCATCATATGCTTTCAAAATCCCTGTAAACTCTTTGCACCGGTCGATCGCGCGATAGGTACGGATTTCAATTTTCTTCCCCATATTGCGCACATAATCTTTTTCTTTTTTGAGCGGTCTGCCAAGTCCCGGAGAACTTACCTCAAACGTATACGAATCTGAAATAAAATCTTCCCGATCCAGCAGTTCATTCATCTCACGTGCTACCGCTTCACAATCATTGATTGTAATGCCGCCTTCCTTATCAATATACGCCCGCAGATAATACGTGCTGCCTTCCTTGACATATTCTACATCTACCAGTTCAAACTGCATACGCTCCAGAATCGGAAGAATCAGTTGTTCTGTCTTTGCCTCATAAGTACTTGCCTTTGACATATTACCACCTCTTTTCTTTGACATAAAACACATTTTCACAAAAATTTGAGAGAGGACATCTGCCCTCTCTCAACCTTAGTTTCTATGCTACTTTTGTTATCATATCACTCTTTTCCCCTGATTTCAAGGGATTTTATATTTTTATTTTATAAAACAAAAAAGTTCCTACCATATCTGGTAAGAACTTCAGCAGTCCGTACGGGAATCGAACCCTAAAGTAATTGCCTTGAAATGGCTTAAAATAGCCATTCTTTCAATTTTTCTTTGAGTACCTTTGAGTACCAGGGACTCATAATGCTTCGATTAAGTCAAGTTCCTGTCTCTTTTCCTCAATTCCGGTACGATCAAAATAATAATGATCTTTTGTGCAACTAATGTCTGTATGCCCCATGGTATCAAGGATTGTGGACTCTTTCACTTTTCCGTCAAGCAAGATACTTCCGTATGTCTTTCGGATTTTGTGCGGAGATTTCACTTTCATTCGCAGTTCATGTTCGCAGATATAGCGCAAACGTTCACGAAAGTTGTAGGATTTCAACCGTTCTCCGTCTCTCTCAAATAGATATTCCCCGAAGGGATTTCTCTTTCGTACTTCATCAAGAATCCATTTGTACTTATCTGGAAGTATGGCAAATCGCAATCCTGCTTCTGATTTTGGAAAATCTTTGACCTCATAGTGAAAACCGTCATCATCCCGGTAACGAGTCTCTGTAGAATTGATAGCAACCGTGTAGTTTTCAACATCTTTCCGCTTTAATGCCGACAATTCCCCGACACGAACTCCTGTCTTAAACATGAATAGCAATCCAAGGTTCACAATATCCAAGTGATTCCTTAAGTACATCTCCATGCGTTCCTTTTCATCCGGCATATATACTTGGTCTTTTGCCTGTCGGACTACGTGCTTAAACGCTTTTGGCGATATATCCATGTCTTTCAGCGTGTATGTAATGGAAAACTTGACATACTTCTTCCGCTTGGCATACTTAAATATTCCATATATCAGCGTCCGGAAGTTTGAGAATGCCTTGGAAGTCATGTTGAAATCATGGATGCTATTTCGTATAAACGTTTCAAGCTCGCATTCGTCTACACTTTTGATTCTCTTATCCTTGATGCCATCAAAGTATCTCTGAAAGTCCATTAAGTATCTGTCATAGGTTGCCCTGCTGATTTCTTCAAGTTCCAGCTTTTGCGAAATCCAACGGTTGAAGATTTCCTCTACTGTAGGGTCATCCTCTCTTTCTTTCCAATAGTCAATGATCTTCTGCTCGACCGCTTCTCTGCGCTTTGCCTTGATTTTACGTCTGCCCTTAACTTCATCCGGCAGATATGAGTACCAGTTCTCATCCTTTCCTTGATAGATTTTATAGGGATTTTTGTTGAGTAATTTTTCTCTCTTTTGCATAGTGACTTGTTTCTGCACAAGTGCTATGTCGAGAATACCACTATCAACGGCATATTTCAACAGTTCTTTTTCATCCAATCAAATACCCCCGTTCTCTCTATTTTATCTTTTATATCTCTCACTCTGTACTCTATCGTTCTTAGTGATAGATTTTCTTTTGTGGATATTTGCTTTTGTGAAAAACCACGGCAGAGAAGAGAGAAAATCCTCTCCTCTTCTTCCGTGAAATTGGCATTTTCTTTAATGTATTCAAGTTCTGGCTTAATGAATTTTGTAAATTTCATAAGCCATTTCTCCTGTTAAATATAATCACTTAATCTCATTTGTGCCATTTCGGTATCTAACCTCTGCTTTGATACTTTGTAATAGTATTCGTCAAGCTCAAATCCAACGAATTTATGATTTGTGTTATAGCAAGCTATTAAGCTACTTGCGCTACCTACATGAGTATCAAGTATAATGTCATTAGGTTTTGCGTATCTGTTTAATAACCATTCATATAGCGCAATGGGCTTCTGTGTTGGGTGTATGCGATTTTCTTTACGCTTCATATTTTGCTGAAGCATTCCGTGCCACCTATATTTAATCTTCCTTACTGCAGTACCGAACGAAGTCCATGCAAGCTCGCAATCAGCAAAATCGTTATCTCCATTATCTTTATCCCAAACAATCCAACAACTACTATCAAACGGCATTTTGCTGATAAAATGATTTGCTCCCCAAATAATCTGATTTTTTGACACTCTAAACAGTTCATTGAAATATTTTTCGTTTGGTGGTTTTATATCCATTCCGCTAAAACTCTTGTAATCTTTTGCTTTTGCTAGGTTACCTCTTGTATGGTTTTTATCACCATTTTCTCCAATTCCATATGGTGGGTCTACAATCGCAAGGTCAAAATATTTGTCGGGAAATTCTTTCATTCCTTGCATACAATCCATGTTGTAATATCCAAAATCTAACATTTTCTCTTACCAAAAGGAAACCTCGGTTTTATGTGCGCACAACCTATTCCTTTCTTTGATTTTTATTTAGTTATCTTCTTTTCTCTTAAAACCCTCACAAGACACATCAAGCAAGCAACCGCTTTTTTCGGTTTCCATTCCTCCCCAATATGTCTTGTATCTGTAAGAGTTTTCGCATTTAAAGCAGAAATCCTTGCCATTGTTCAATTTGCAACTTGTCTTTTTATCTTCCAGCTTTTTCCCGATACTCTCGTTTATCCTTTTGAGTTCCTCGACCTTTTTCTGCAATTCCTCAAAATCTTCAATGAGTTTGTTGTATTTCTTCTTACTTAAAATCTTCATTCTGTATCACCCTTTCTTTTTCTTCTTAGGCTTAAACTTAAAAACATCATTTTTCTGACGGCTTACCATGCTACGATAGCCGTTCATTTTACTAGCTCTGCTTTTACTCATACCTCACACTCCTTCCGGTTTTTCACACCGCTCAAACTCGATAACCCACACCCACGGATTCGCATCCCAACTGTAACGATCAAGATCCGATTTCTTGATGGTTGAATCCCAAAGGTCATGAAACATACCTTTTACGAACTCGTCTCCGACGTATTTTAAAGGTTCTTCTTCAATTCCTTCTTTCACACACCCTTTTCCGTCAATATCCTGCAACCGCTCCACCCTCACATCCGTAACCCGGAGCCAGATACGTGCCGCTCCTTTCGGCATGCGGATGGATGGGTGCCATATATGACTATCATTTTTAAAGCCACTTTCTGCTACTTCGTCCGCTCTAAAAACATACTGTTTATCTGAATTTAAAGCAATTGGATACCCCCAAGTTTCCCGGACATACAGGATATCCCCTGATTGATATGGTGCTTTTCTGATACACGGCTCATTTTTTCCGTTATACAACATCAGTCCATCTTTAATATATCCAGTCCATCGTGGATTTTCTCCTGACAAGAATTTTACAAGCCGTCTAGTACAACTTTTCCGTCCGTCCAGAATTGCCCGAACCATTTCTGTATTGAATAAAATCGGCTTAATTGCCATCTACTCCACCGCCTTTCACAATCTCGATTGCTTTCTCAATTCCATCTAATAACCCTTTTTCGTAGTTGTTTTCGTACTGTATTTCTATTTTGCTATCCTCTGTTTCCAACTGCTCTAAAACCTTGTCCACGTCGTAGGCGGTCGGCTGTGCATCTATCACGCTTGCCAATGTTGCCAAACTCACTCTCCTAAAATCATCATCAGATTTACTCGCACGCATGCAATATTCTTTTAGTGCATTTGCATCAATCAGTCCCATCGTTTTTATCTCCTCTTTTCAAATAATCAAAAATCTCATGTCCGATCATCCCTACAACTGACAGAATGCAAAAAAGATTAACCCCAAATTTTGTTAGAATATCTAACCTAACGGCTATAAGTATTAGCAGAAAGAAATTTATGTACGATTGAAACATCATTCTTCATCACTCCAATCTAACCTGCAACCGCAATTACTACAGTAATTTGGCGCATTGTTTTTATCCATTATCCCTATATCGTGACTGACTTTGATTGTGTTTCCACATTCACAATGGAATACAGAAAGAGTATCACTAAGGTTATGGTTAAATATAGGTTTCTTCGCCGTCTGCTTAACCGCCGCCGCCCTACATTCTTTCGGTGTGCCGATTGCGCGGTACTGTTGTACTTCTTCAAGTGCCTGTATTTCTACTCTAGTAGCTTTCGCAACCCTGCATCCCCCATATTCACAATTAAGCGGGCTGTCTGTGCCTTGTGCGCATTCATAACAACTGTCTTTCTTCAATATCTTAATTGCTTCACTCTCCGTCATATTATCCCTCGCTTTCCAATAACTCCGGATTGTCAAAGATGTTGCCGATAACTTCATATTCAGTATCATATTCAAGTCTGTGCTTATAATATTTTTCGTTAGGAATTGTACATATAATTTCAAAATCCCTAAATGTTATAAGCGTATTCACCTTGCTATTATTTATTTTTACAACATCATTCTCCCAAATCAGATTGCCGTTCTTGTCCTTAAGTCCGGTGCACTGGCAGATGGTGGATTTCGAGACCTCAACGGATGTACTCAGCAAATTATCTATGTGTATTGGCTGTCCTGTATTGTGATGCGGCAAGATATACGAAACATCATTTACAAGAAATGGAAATCCTTCCGCCCACTCTCCGTTATCAATTCGCTTTGCTTTGAATAAATATCTATCTTCCATCGCTCTCTCCTATTCTGCTTCTGATCGAAGCCATTCCATACAACTAGCTTCTCCCTCGTATTCTTCGCCGAACGTGTTCTTAAAAGTTATAAGAAACTCTGCTAACTCTCCATCTGACATATTCCTTATCCTGTCGGCGTTGGTCTTTCTGCTATCGCATCTGCAACAAGGCTCATTATCTTTTGAATTGTTGTTGTTCTGGCAATTGCAAGAAGTCTTTTCTTCACTATCGTCAAATGCCTTTAAAAACATTTCAGCAATTTCTTTCTCGTATCTGCCGCACATTCCTTTGCAATCAATATCCGCAATAACCCTTGAAAAGAAATCTTTGAATTTGTCAACAATATAATCTCCTTCGAAATCTTTAGGTACGTCAATTACTACTTTCATTTTCTTCACCTCCAAACTCTTTAACTCTTGGTTCATATGGCTTAGGCAACTTCATCCACGCCTTTACGCAATCTGTAATTTGCGAATAGGAATAGTCCTCAAAGTAATCACACACTTCATACCAGCCTTGCGGAATCCAATATGAATCACCCTCTGCTGAATATTCCCAATCGTTAGGAACACCATCACACATATTCCATCCCATATCTTCAACAGTGCAATGATGATATGGGAAGTACACCGCCTTAACCACTCTCCTGTAAAGTTTTCCGCCATATCCTATGTGTTCTACTGTTGCCAAAACTTCATCTGAACAATTTTTAATCTCACATTTTGGCACTGTATTTTTATTCCATTGAGCCATTTTCTCCACCTCTCAATTCTTTCAGTTTTGCTTCTGCTTCCTCGTATGAAAGAAAAACAGTTTTGCCTATCTCACTTACCGGAATACAAAATGGCTCATCGTTATTAAAAAGTCGAACCGGTAATGCTTGTGACGCGTAAATGTATGCTTCATCTCCATCATACCCAAAATAACGAACTCTCCTCATGCTGATAATATCTTCCGGTGTCTCTCCGGCTTCTAATCTGCATTCTACACATTCGCGATAAAATTCATAGATTTTATCTCCTTTGTTACATGGGAAAATAATCATTCTGCCCTGTTCATCTAAGTCCTCGTAATCCGCTAACTTCTCCATTGCGCAATAACCTTCTTCACAGTTGGAATAATATGGATTAGGCTTTTCGCCATAGCACGAATACAAGGTTTTTAAGGATTTTTTCTCGTAATTCTCTTTTACTAAGATTCCAATCGCTGTTCGCTCTGTCAATCTCTCCATGCCTATTCCTCACTTTCTGCCAACTTTGCCATTTTCCAATCGGTGATATCACTACTGCACGCACTCCATGATGTTGTTCCTCCACTCCATGCGTACACTATTCCGTTCTCGTATTTTGAAAAATATCTTTTTCTCCACGCATCTTCTTCGCTATCTCTTACCAAAATCGGCGTATCGACTGCAACCTTGTTCCAATCAACAGGTGGCTCAACATACTCTGAATTAAGCCATTCACGGAAATTATACGTACTTCCTTTGCACGAATCCAACCCATAAAAATCACACTCTTCACATTTAGTTTCTCTGCAAAGTGCAGGCTCTCCATTTTTTAATACTAACTTTCCTGTGTTTACCGCAAGTTCTATGATCTCATTTCCGTATTTTTCTTTATTCGTCATATTAAACCTCCAAATCACATACAAACTTAATCTCATCCGCCAAACTCTGCGCTATCATCGGCACGGTCAACTGAAACTGCTTGTAATTAGCCAGTGTATCAATGTAGTCGATGAATTTGTCCGTGAAATACTGCAACTGTTTCGCTGTTATCTTAAACTCCTTTTTCAGAATCGTAAGTGTCAGCGCAAAATAGTTAAACAAAGATGCGCTGGAAAGCCTGTAGGCTTCACGCTCGATACAGAACCCTTTCTTTGCATACAGGGTCATTAACTGTCTCTGTGGAATTTTTCCGACTTCTTCTTTGATGTCGATTCCGTATTTACTTTTCAGGTAAACAGACAAGTCCTTTCCGGTATTTCCACCGGATGCTGCTTCATCTAAGTAGGATTTCAAAAAATCCTGCAACCGGATGATTCTTGTCTGTCCGAATCCGAATTTGTCATGCAGAATTATGTACCCAATCACGACAAAATCTTTGTATGATTTTGATATAACCTTATCAGCATTTCTCTTTTCAAAATCATTTCTCCCGATAATCAGCATTTCCTGTTTTGTGTAAAATGTCGGCTTTTTATTCCGCCTCAACGCATTGCTCATTTCTTTGGTTTCTCCTTTCTGTATGTGATTTCCAACCATGCAAAATGACTCAATACAAGCTGTCTTGCGCGTTCTTCAATCTCCATGCCTTTGTATTTGTTTATCAATGATTCTCCGGCTTTTACAACTTCATCCCACCAAGAATCAGTGTTGTCCGGTGAATAGTATTTCTGAATGAATTGCCAATAATCCATAAATACTTGCCATTCTTCCGAACCCTTTTCGATCTTTGCACTTGCCATAGCCACTACCTCTAAAACGGACAATCGCCATTGTATGGCTTGAATCCGTCCCCACGTTCTTTCTTTTTGATTTCCGCAACAACATCATCAAGCGGTTTTTCGATTTCAACAAACTTCATGTGATCTCCATCAAACTCCATTGCTTCACGCATTGTCATTCCCTGCCTGTTCTTCTCGATTTTTACACCCTTGGCTCCCTTGTCATTGTCTGACAGATTCCACAGCATAATTATGTTTGACGCATCCTGTTCGATTGCCCCGGATTCCCTCAACTCTGCCATGGTAGGCTCTTTTGTGTCTCTGCTTTCGGAAGCCCTTGTTATCTGCGAAAGTGCTATTACATGCGTATTTAAGTCTCTTGCAACCGATTTTAAACCTCTTGAAATTGATGCTACTTCTTCATTTCTTCCAGAATATCTGTTATCCGGCATAAGCAATTGTAGATAGTCAACAACGATAACGTCAAAGTTTTGGTGTCTGCATTCTGATTTTATCTCTCTCGGGGATACAGTCCCGGATGCAATCCATAATTGATAATCACTCATTTCTTTATTTGCTTGGTTAAATTTTTCCTGTTCATCGCCAAGAAACGCTTTTGCCCTTCTGATTCTCGTTAAGCCGATTTCCGCAAGTCTTGAAATAAATCGTTCATACACCTGTTTATCGCTCATCTCCAAATTGAAATATGCGACCTTAAGTCCCCTTTTTGCCATATTCCCAATAATCTGCGTTGTGAGTGCGGATTTTCCGACTGCCGGTCTTGCAGCAATTACTGTTACATCACCTCGTTCAAGATCGCCAAGTGCATCATCAAGTTGCGATAACCCGATTTTTATACCGCCCTCTCCAACACTTTCGTTGAAATATTTGTCTTTATTCTCAACTGAAATCTGCTTAATTGGTTTTAACTTTACTTCCTTTCCCTCTTGTAAATGTTCAAGTCTTGTAAGAAGATCGCTGATTGTATCATCAATGTCGCATGGCTTTAAGCTGGATTTCTGATACATGTCGCGAACCGTTCTTGCTTTGTATTCTTTCGCAACCGCATCGGCATAGCTTTTAACCATAGTTGAAGTGATTGTTCCGGTAATACAGGATTTCATCAATTCGCTAATCTGTTCCTGGGTGTATTTGTGATTCTCAAGTGCCATTGACAAAGACATGGGATCAATGCTTTCATTCCTGTCATACATGGCAAGCATTTCCTTGTATGTGTCCTGCGCAAAATCCGAACTAAACATTTCCGGTTTCAGCGTCCGCCAGATGTTATTCAGCACATCATTGTCAATCAGTACGCACCCGATCACTCCGAACTCTGCTTCTGTCAACTGCAATCACCTCGTTTCTCCGCGATCTGCAACCAATAGTCGCAATCATTTTTCAGCCAATCAACATATTTTGGAATGTACCGAAAATCCGTATCGTCTGGATTCTTTTCTTGATAGTCACTCAAATATGCTTCTGTGGCTTTGTATAACAGCCGTGCAATGTCCGGTTGGTTCTCTTCGATAACTTCTAGCACTTTATCCATCCAAGCCGTTTTAGAGGTACTGTACGCTGTTTTCTTGGGGTATATACTAAAAGTCTTTTTCCAAGCATCGTCAAAATCAAACAAATCTCCGGAATCGGTCGACAGCGAATTTTCTTTTATATTTTCTTTCTCTTTATCTTCTTCTTTTTCTTCTTCTTTATCTGAAACAGCGACGTCAGACGATTTATCGGGCGATTTTTGCTCAATTAGGTTTTTCTGCTTCTTTCTCCGGTTCTGCTGATATAGCCTGTCACGTTCCTTTTTCTTCTCATAAGCGTCAAGCGTTTGGTGCTTATTCCAATTCGGAATCGTTATCACATTGTCAACAACTTCAATCATTCCAAACTCTTCAAAGGTCTTAAGTGCAAGCCTTACCGTGTTCAAATCTCTGCGGAAAATGGTGGCAAGCATTTCATCCGTGAACGGCAACTTGTTGCTCATCATAAACACACCGTTGTTATTCTGTTTTCCGGCAAGAATAAGAAGTTTGAACCAAATCGTAATGATGCTATCCGCACTCGGCATACTCTCAATCAGAAGAATCTTTTCATCGTCAAAAACATCTGTTGTGATCTTAATCCACTTGACTTCTGCCATTTAATCACTCTCCTTTTGCCAAATATTTATCTTCTGTAATTAAGCGATCAATTTCATTCTCTAATTGCGCATACGAAATACTCATTTTCCAATTTACACCATTGCCACCGTTATACTCGATTTCATGTGACTTGGCATCGTGCCTAGCATCGTGGACAACATACGGTTCGTTTGTCATAAACCCAAAACCACCAATCCCATACTCTTCTTTCAAGAATGCGATCCTGTCTTTCTTGTTCTTGTTTGCCAAGAAGTATTCAAAGATACGTTGCTTTCCGCCTTGAGATAAAGAACCTTTCATTGCGTATGCAGAAATGGGATTAAAATTCTCGCTCTGTTCTGTTGGAAATAAGTCAAACAGGCTCATTTGACCTATGCAGGCTTGATTTCCTACGTTCATTCTGTGCCCCCTTTTTGCGTGAATCAGTGTCATAAACTTCTTATATTGTTTTTAGAGAATTATCGTTCCTGTTTCTCCTGTTTCCACTTATTTGCGAACTCATGCATTTCCACACGTTCATCATCTGCAAAGCGATGATATTTTTCGTCTATGTAATTGCAAAAATCATCAACAAAGCTATCTACTATCTGATTTCGTAATGCTGTAGCTTTTGCAAGTTTGCTTTTCTTTTGCCTTTCTCTCTCATGTTTTCTCCTGCAAATTGGACAATAAGGATTAGTTCGACTATTATAGCGACCGCTCATATAATGCGCTCCGCATTCAATACACTCTAATTCGTACTCGTCAAAATACCATGCAACATCATTTTCATATTTTCGAACCAGTTTTGCTCTAATCTCGCCCATTTGTCTCTCCTGCCTTTAATAAATTTATGAATTTTTCATACTGTTTTTCAGAAACTTTGTTTCCCTGTTTCTCCGGCTTCAAACGGATTTCAAGGTGCTTTTCAGCGATATGCGATAATTCCTTGGCAAGACTCTTTTTGCCCTGCTTAATGCCGTCATAATAGCCTTTTGCCGGTTTAAATTCGTTTATCTTTTCTTTTCCTGCGCCTTGACCGCCAGCCGTTTTGTTGTAACGGCATTGATAACCTTTCTTTGTATATTCCAAAATCCAATATTGTTCCATTTCATCAAGCTTTTCTCTCGGATAATGGATAAAATCCAATTTCCATCCATACGGATTTTCTTCACTATAAAATCCTCTTTTTTTAATCGAAAGATCTATGTGCTGATAACCGGATAAATGTGAAACATTTCTCTCTAAGCAGTCAACGCTCTGACCGATATAAAAGTAAGATATACCGTTTTCATCAGTCCTTGTGTAGAAATAAATTCCGCTCTGATTTTTCATTCCCGGACAAATGCTCAATATCCGTTTCTCGTTGTTCTTTTTTATTGCATATAGCTGCTTATAATTTACATTTGGCATTTTCTTCTACCTCTCAATGGCGTTATTAATATCTCTTCGATAGTCCAACCCATATCCTTTCTATGCAATAAGCAATGTGCATTTATACCTACTATTTCAGCCCACTCAACAACCCTATGGGTTTGTCCGTTATGCTCCCAAACAGGCGAACCTGATAAATCTTTACATTTTTTACTGCAATAAACTGCGTCATTGTAATGACCTCCTCTTTTGGCGTTAAATGATTTATTGCAAATAGGACATATTTTCATATAGTCTTTTGTGTTTGGATGCTCTCTGTAATAAAGAATCCTTCCGCAGTGATTACTACATGTTTTTTGCCCATTTCTCTGCTTTTTCACAAATTGCTTTCCGCAAACAGGACATTTTAAAAATTTTTCCTCTAAAGGAATGCTATTTCTTTTGTTTTTAGCTTGTTCTGCATTTGTTACAAACCTGCAATTGCTAGGCTCGTAATTCCCATTAACATCAATTCTGTCAATGGTTAAAATGTTCAATCCCTTATCAGTCTTTTCCTCTTTATACCCGTTTGCGATCGCCCAATCGTGGAAACTTAGAAAATCATTCTTCCATTCATCACACATTACAATCCCTCTTCCACCGTAATTTTTATAGTCTCGAGAAGTTTTGCAATAGCAACGGTATTTAATACTTTTCCACAGAGGGTACAATCTACCACATTTATTTGATAATCCGTGTTTATATCCCATCCAATCACTTCCTCTCCAATGGCTTCATGCTCATTTGAGCCACAAACTTTCCGTAACTCATGCCAGAAGCGCGTGCCATATGATTCACAGCCTTGATTGCATCGCCTTTTCTCTTTGGCTTTTTCAAGCGTTCTTTAACATCAATGCTAATGCAGTCTTGGCAATCAAATTTGCGTTCATCTATCGTCATAAACAGCCTGCCACATTTCGGGCATATTCTTGTATACACAATTCTTCCAGCCTTTTTAAAATTCTTAAACTGTGCGTATCTTTTTGCACATTTGGGTCTGCAGTATTTTTGATCTGGTCGCTTCGGCTCAAATTCAGCCATACAGTATTCACATAATTTCAATTTTTACCTCCAATCTTTTGTAAGGGCGGCACGGTAAACGCACCGCCAAAACATGGCTTTCAATAAGCTTGTGATAACTATTCGCCAAACAAGATAGTTTCTTTTAGGCTTTCGCCTTGGTGTTTCAACCAATCAGAACGGACAAAGGTTCATATTAACCTCTAGCCCTTTTTCTGCAACATAAACATTTGCTCCATGTTCAATTGTTTCTTTCGTTCGTTGTAGGAATAACGCGGGATTTCCGCTTGTGTCCGATAAGTGTATTAAAACGACATTTCGTAAAGCTGGATTGTCGTTCGTCTGAATAAATTTAAGTGCCGTATCAAGACTCATGTGACCTCGTAGGCGGTGTTCGTAATTTGGCTCATTCCGGTCTACCAAGTCCATGCTGTAATTGGCTTCAACCATGATATGCTCAACCTTTATACCGGAAAAGTCATACTTGCAATACTCCAAGTCGGTCAAGAATAATAACTTACCCATTTCCTCATGCTCAATTAAATAGCCGTAGCACTCGATTTCTGTATCATGCGGTACATTGAATGGTGTAACCGTAAAACTGCCGATTTGCCGTGTTCTGCGTGGTGGAATGGCTATTGTACGCTCTCCTGTAATGGTTTCAAGTGCGGTCTGCGTTTCAAATGCCGTATAAACCGGAATGCCGGATTTCATAAAATCTTTTATGTATCGCGCATGGTCTCCTAACCATGCTCATGTGAGACGATACATCCTGCGACATCAGAAATACGCCAATCAATCATTTTCTTAAAGTCAAGAAATTTGCATCCGGCTTCGATTGCAAGAACCTCGCCACTGCTGCTGATTAAAGCGTAACTGTTGCCTGCCGATGATGAACCGCAACAACGCATAAGCATTTAAACCACCTCACTTTCTTAATACTTAATATTCATATTTCCGTGTTCGTTCACCCAATCAATAGCTTCTGCGTATGTCACGCCATTGTTCTTCAAGATGTAAAGCAGATTATGGAATTTAGGATGTGTTTCTTTCAGCCTTAAAAATCTGCTTTCTTTCTCTAAGTGGCATCCGAATCCGCACAGTACACAACCTGTTCTTTGACAGCCTGTAGTTTTCAGCAATGGTCTTTCCTTATCAAAAATCCCAAAATCAGCAAATGACATCTGATTTTCACATTGCCCCATAGCTTCATAATCTGTGACTACTTCGCCATAAACAGAACAAATAGGCAGATTATTTTTCTTGATGTAAAGCAGCACATCCTGTTCCGTCCAAAATGACATAGGTTTGCTATGTGGTCTTTTACAATCAAATGCGTTGCACCCCTCTTGTAGCCATTTTTGTGTCCTTGCCCTACTTTCTGTTGCCATAGTTGCTAAGATTGGCTTTCTTCTTGTTTTCTTTTCATACTCGTGTGCTGGTTCTTTCTTGAGATAATCACAGCACTTGTCGCTGATATCGAATGGCGCGTCAAGGGTAAATTTATATTTCTCCATATTAAATTGTGACTTTCTGCCATCATTGTCGAGTAAAACGCCATTTAACCTATCTAAGCGGTATTTTGAACCACTAGGGATAACTCCCATCTGCAAACTTTGATAATCCGCATTGCCTTTGTTTACTCTCCTGTCTATTCCTAACAAGTCTGCCATATAGCAAGCATACGGAACTGTCTGTCTGTCTGTCTGTCTGTCTGTCTGTCTGTCTGTCTGTCTGTCAAGATTGTGTTACTGTTATTTTTACTGTCAAGACATTTTACATATCTTCTCGCACCATCTATGCAGTTTGCAATTTCTTTTCCAAAAAGCGGAAATCCATACTTTTCACAAACCTGTGCGAATGAAATTTTAGGTTTCAAAATCACAAGGTTATCAAATGTCTGTGCAAACTGTTTCAACTCTGGATATTGTGTCGGAACATCTACGAACACAAAAGGAATATTTTTATATCCGCAAACTTCTCTGATTATGTGTGCCAAAACCGTGCTATCCTTGCCACCGCTAAATGACAGATATACTCCATCTTCACCAAATTCGTTTACCCATTCATTTATTCTACGTGCAGTCATGCTTATTTTTGCAGAAAGCGGAAGTGACTGCATCTGATATAAGTCTGACATTGTATGTTTTCCCATACCCTACTCCAATTCTTCCTCTGCCGGAAACTGAAAATATTCTGATGTACTTTTCCTAAACATTTCGCTGCTTAACACTTGGCAAACTTCCGTAAAGCATTTTGAATTGGCAGTATGATGATAAAATTCATTATTTTCATACGCAATTCTAAGCATTTCCATAGCCTTCTTTGCTTTTTCTTCGGTGGAATATTCAGCAATTTGCATGTCATCAGTAAGTGGCTCAACACCTGTTAAGTTTTTGTTCAGAAAGTAAATTTTTGACCAGAATCTCTGAACAATCACCTCTTCATATGGCATATCAAGGGTTCCGTCCTGCGATATAACTCTCATAGCAACCTCCCTAATCTTTCATAAAGTCCGGTACGTTCTCGTCATTCTCAGCAACTTCTCCGGCTACCTTCTCTGGCTCGACTGCTGCACTTTCGGTTGAACAAGGTTCCGCCGTAACAAATGGCTCACTGTTGGCGTTCTCCGTAATATCACGCTTGACTTGCTCTTGCAAATCTTCCATCGGATATTCCTTGAAATCGCCATCCTCGATTTCTTCCTTGGTATAAAGTCCCATTGTCAGCTCCGGGCAATTAAGGCTAGAGAAAAATGATGCTGCTCTATAACGAAGCATTAACTGCGGCATTGTTTTCCACTTGCTGCCGTTCTTCTTCGTCCAACCTTCATCATCTGCCATCTGCATATTAACTTCCATGCCCTCAATTCTTCGACCATTTTTCATAGTCCACGCAGTGCAAGAATAAGGTTTTCCGTTCTTGTCCTTGGTTTCGTCGTACTGCAACTCCATGTCGAATTTGTTGCTGGCGTTGATAGACGCGATCAAAAACTTACTGCTCCAGCTTGGCTTGCCCTGTATCAGAAAAAGGTTCTGCATAACCATAAGTGGGCTGATGCACATTCTCTGCGCCTGCTCAATGGCAATCAAACAGTTAGATGGATTTTTCTGATACGTCTGCGGAACTATTGTTGACTCGGCTAACGCCTTTGCCATCTGCATAGCCATAATGAAATTATCAGATGTTCCAAAAATTCCAAGGCTGTAATCGGTAACCTTGTTATTGTGTGTTGCAACCTCTGTCTTTTCTTCTGCCTTTACTAATTCTGTATTTTCTGCCATAATTATTCCTCACTTTCTTAATATCTTAAAATCTTAACATTGTTATCTTCGTAAAAATTATTGAACCGCTCATTTAACAGTTCTAATTGCTTCTTAAGAATTTCCTTTGCTTCATCCACGCATCGGAAAAGATTTTCGCTTTTGAGCTTTAATTTTTCAATTCCCAATTCGTAACAATCAAGATACCACGCATCTCCGCAACCGCAAATTTTATGTATGCAAATGTCGATTCCGTGGTCTTGAGTTCTGAAAACCGTTCCGCTTTCCACCGGTTCTCCAAACTTTGCATTACTAATCAGCTTCATGCGCATCCCTCACTTTCTTCATACTTCTTCACAACTGCCACCTTATCAGCACCGTAGGTTTCCACCCACTTCATATCAACTGATTCATCTGTAACCGTCAACTTTGCACCTTTGGCATTTACCACCGTGTCACCAGCTTTCACGGAATCCTCGGTGCGATACACATAGCTTCTGGTGCTGTTTGGAAATTTTGCTTTGATATACTGCATTTATCATTCCTCCTCAATTTTCAAACCAAATGGAACATTTCCATTAACAATAGATTTCCAATGTGCAATAACATTTGGATTAGCACTTGGATTGCATGGTTCCGTTGGAGCAAACATAAATCCGCTCTCCTGTTTCTTGGTTTCTTCATCCCATTCTTTCTCGGTTCCAAAGCAAAGATGCTCATAGAATTTTGGATTGTCCTCATATGTTGGATATTCCGGATGCTGTTTCTGCCATTCCACGACATCCACTTTAAACTTCTCCATATCAATAACCCATTTATCATGAGCAACCTTCCATTTTTCCACTTTATCGTTATTCTGGTTAATTTTGTTTTGAGCTTCTTTCTTTACAGATTCCCAAATTTTACTACTTATAGATATAAAAGAAGCTTTATACTGCGGATAAAGAAGATTGTCATAATCAAGAATTTTCAACCCTGTCTTATTGTTCTGAAAGTTCCATTCTCTAATAACCTGCCACATAATGCATCCGGCTTGAAATCCGGTAATTCCACCCGCCGGAGAATTGTCAACCGCGTGCATGGCTGCTATTCCTGCTGCCGCAACTGCGTGGCAAATAGTTCCATAATCATGCGAATAGTCTTCTGTTAAATGCCTTACAAATTCCGGAAGCGTTTCCACAGTCTGTTTTTTCGCTTCTTTGTACCATTCATTCTGGATTTTCATTTCTTCGGTAATCTGCTGTTTCATCTTCTAAACCCTCTCTTCCCTTTATTTCTTGTGTCTTTTTCGCAATACGGAAGAGAACAATGTCCGGATTCTGCGAAACCCATGAATCCTTTCTTGCTTGCACTCTTCCAACGCTTGCATGACATACACCGTGCATCCGGCTGTGTGACGTTGTTTCCAATTCCTATTCTCGGCATTTACACACCCTCTACTTTCAACTGTTTGTCCTCGGAAACGCTCAAAAGAATTAACTGTGCATCCATATCCGGCACATTGAACTCATTCAGCGATTCTGCGTTATCTACGAAAATTGGCACGCTCACACCGTATAACTCGCTCAATGAGCGGATAATATCGAGTCCTGCTACAATTCTGTGGCCACTGTTCAAAGTCGAATACGGAACGCCATTTACAGTACACTCACAGCAATCTTTCATGCCGCCATTTAACTGCATTTCAAAGAGTTTGAAATTAACTGTCTTGAAATGGCTGTTGATAGATTCAGAAACCTTATTCAGCTTGAAGCGGATGAACTCTTCCAGTAAGTAAAGCATCTGTTCCTGGTCGGCAACTTTCTGTCCGATCTCTTTTTGCTCGTCACGAAGCGTTTCGATACGATCATCAATCGCAACATTGTTAGCCGCCTGCGCAATAACCTTGTTCACTTCGTCAAGCTGACTCTGCAGATCGGCTTTCTCGGCTTTCAAATCAGTAACAACCTTGTCTGCGCCCTCTGATTCAAGCTTTGCAATATCAGCAAGAATCTTGTCATGCTCTGTTTTCAGCTTCACATACTCTTCATTCTGCGAATAATCAGCTTCTGCCGGGATCTCGGATAACTGCTTTGCATAATCATTCTGCTTTGCAAGTGCCTTGGACTCCTGCTCTTTGAGTGCCACAATATCTTCCTGCAACTTGGCGTTTTCCTTTGTCAATCGCTCAATATCAGCCTTGCAAGCGTTGCCCTTGTCAATCAGACCTTTAAGTTTTGCGCCCTTTGCATCATCAAATGCCTTGCGTGCATCCTCTAACTGCTTGTCCGCGCGTGCCTTGGCATCCGCCTTTTTCTGCTCAAAATCAGCCTTTAACTGCTCAATCTTATTAGCCGGTAACTGCTGCCCGCATAATGAACAAACAGTGCTATTTTCGTCAAATACCCACTTGGATTCATCAAAGAGATACGGCGTTTCATCAAATGCCTTGGAAAATTCTGCATTGTATTCAACACCAAGATTTTTCCGCTCTGCATCTGTATCGAAAATTGTCTTCTCATTTGCCTTGATCTGATTTTCCGCAGACTGAATCTGATTATGTAAGTCATTGAACTCTCGTGTTGCATCATCCTTGGCACTGTCAAGACCTCTACGTTTTGCGGAAAGTTCGTCATTCATGACCTGCATAATGCCGGACATATCAAATTGCAACTGCATTTCTTTTCCACGGAGTCTGTCAATCTCGGTTCCGGCATTTTCCATACGATCGTCAACCGCTTCAATCTTCCGCTCCAGGTCAGCCTTTAACAACTCCTGCTCTGCCACATCCACATCAACCTTGGATTTCTCGGCTTCATCAATACGCACCGGGATTTCAGCCTGTTTCTTCTTCCATTCGGATAACGCTTTGGAAAACTTGGCGCGAATATCGTCTGTAGATGGTGCTTTCTCCAATTCTCCAATCAGCGGCGTATACTTGGCATCTGTCTGTGCCAGTTCCACATCGGAAACCTCTGCAACAAGTTTCATCAGAATGTCTCTCTGTTCTTTCCATTTCAAAGAAGAAAAATACTGCGGATTGGTCAGCATCTTAAACATTTCCTCACTCTGCGCCAAGCCGGAAACGTAAGCCTTAAATTCAGCTTCGCTTTTCGGATAGCCGTCAATCTCATAAGAATTTGGGTTTCCCTGCAATGATACCGTATTAGTTCCACGCTTCTTAACCCAATTCTGTTTCTGAACCTTGGAAAGTTCTACTTCTTTCCCATCAACGTCAATAACTCCCACGACCTTGATTTCCACGTTGTCGATGCGGTGCCCGTCCTTATCCAATGGTCTGACATTGAACTTTTCCTCTCCGGCACTGTTTTTGTTAAAAAGCAACCATGCGAACATATCAAAAATCGTAGTCTTTCCGGACGCGTTCTGTCCGCTAATCTTTGTCTTTTTCTCCCCAAATTTAATGTCAATGCTCTTAATGCCCTTGAAGTTCTCCCCATGTAGTGATTTTAAAATCATTTCTTTTCCATCCTTTCCTTATATTCTCTTTTCAGATTGTTGAAATATTTTTCATTGTCATAATATCCACAAGCAAGTTCGATAGCTTCCATGCAGATAGTTTCGCACTTATGTCCGCACGCTTTAATGCTGCTGGCATGTTTTTTCGTAATGAATTCATACAGTGCGTTGATATGCAACTTATACTCAATCAGCTCATCATACTCATCCCTTGGAACATAAACATAATTTTTCTTCCCCATGTTACACCCCCACGATTCCTTTTATTGATAACTCATATGTAACTTTTTCCACAACGTGACCATCTTTACACGTTTTCTTATATCTCCGGCTCTGTAATCTGCCATATGTGCTTACCCTATCGCCTAAAGCAAGTGAGTCCGTATATTCCGCACACTTTCCCCATGCGATACATGTGATCAAATCCTCTTTTCCGTTTTCTCTTACGTTTTTGAGCTTCACATCACAGATTTTGCGACCAAGTTGTGTTTCCCTAAGTTGCTTTCCCTCGATAATTCCATCAAGACTTACTTCATTCAAAGGGCTATCATCCTCTGGTTTTGTGATTGTATCCGCCATAACATACATAAGAATGGCTTTTCCGGATCCGGTTTTTACGTGCCGGGTAATTATCTTCCCACTGACACATACCGTTCCGCTAATTCCTGTATCGCTGATTTCTTTGTCAAACAGTACCGGAAGAATATCCGCAACACCGCTTCTTCTTTCAACTCCGATGAAGAATTTATAAAAAATCTTACCGTTTGATTTATGGCTTTCCCTTGGTGCTGATACAACATCACCGATCAGTGTTATTTTGTTCTCCATTGCTTCTCCTTCCCATTTCTCTGTCAAGAACCTTTTCAAAATTATCTTTATCATTTTGTTTATTTCGTTTCCCTGCCAAAAGTTCAGCAAGCATACGCTTTTCTTCCGTGGAACATCTCGTGCCACTTATATACACAACGCCTACCATGCATCCTCTCTCATTCTGCGTTTTCTCTTAATTCGCTTGTCAAGTTCGGCTCTCTTCCGGTCTACCTCTGACCAGTAATACATGATTGCCGCAATTACTGCACCGGCTACAAATTTAATAGCCGCCATATTCCCGGCCGTGCCCTCGCTATCCATATAACACGCGGCAACTAAGGAATATTCCATTGCAACCGCACCTATGATGAATTGGATTACTTTTTTCATTCATGCCCCTTTCTGCCACTTTATAATTTAGTACCAGTCAGAAACAAACGTTCCGAGTAACGGACATACAACAACATCTATAAAACGCACAGAACCATCTTCCATGGAATATGTAAAAGCCATTGCAGGTGTGTAAGTCGAATCTCCTGTCTGTATCTGTGCATCTCTTACAGAAACCCCATATGTTGTTTCCTCGTCAACGAAAATGCTTGAAAAACCTTCCGCAGAGTCTACCTTTGCCAAATAGTTATCACCGCTACGAATTACCCTTGAATTAACTTTCTGAAATTCAAAATTGCTCATTTTAATTCTCCTTTCCATTATGTGTTTCGTTTTCCTCGCCCTGCTCACTATGTTTCGAAGCAGAACTTTCTACCATTCCAAGAACATATCCTTTCTGAAAATCGGTCATATTCGGAATGGCATCACGAAGTTTTTCAACAACGCGTTTTTCCTTTTCACTCATTGAATTCACTTCCTTTCCATGATATAATTCCTTAAAAACTTAAGGAGATTTCCATATGCGCTACATACCTACTCGTCCACAATTGGATGGTTTTTTCAACAAATCCGTCACAGACATCGAAATGCCTAAATACGAAGATGGCAAATCCCCGATTGAGATGCTAGAAGCACAAACCGCTTTTATTGAGCAAACAAGCAAAGAACTTCACGATATTGCCGAATCCGCAAAGATGCAAGCTGAATCAGCAAAAGAAATTGCAGAAAGTTCTAAGGCTCAATCTGAAACCGCAGTAAAAACATCTAGCAAGGCAGATATCAAAGGATGGATTGCGGTTACTGTATCAGTCTTGGCTTTTATATGGAGCATAATTTCGCATTTCATATAAAAGAATTGATTACAACAAAAATCAAAGTTAAGATTGACACCACTAATGCAACATCTGAAACAGATGGTTTTTTCACTTTTGTTCCTCCTTTCTTGTACTTTGTACATTCTTATAATAGTACGCCGTACAATCTTTGTCAATAGTTATTTTTGTACATTGTACAATTTTTGTCGTTGACATTTGCGATTGTGACTTGTATAATCAAGTTGAAAGGAGGTGTTAATATGAAGGAGCGCCTAAAGGAGATAAGAAAAAGCAATCCTAATGGGAAAACTCAGGAAACATTTGCAAATTACTTGGAAATATCAAAAGAAAACATTTCTAGCTATGAATCCGGAAGAAGAAATCCATCAGATGCATTTATTAAACTTGTATGTGAGAAATGCAACGTTAATGAAGATTGGCTTCGCACCGGAAACGGAGAAATGTTTATGCCGGAAACAAAAGATGAGCAAATTTCAAAAATGCTTGCAAATGTTATGAAATCAGAAGACGGAAATTTTAAAAAGAAATTGATTTCTGCGCTAGCGCAGCTAGATAAAGATGGCTGGGATAAACTAGAAGATTTTGTTGATATGATTTCAAAGAAGAAATAAAAATAAGCCAAGGGCAATGCGCAAACCCTTGGCTTTCTTCTTATTTTAACAGTTCTTTTACAAATACGTATATGGCTCGAAGCCATCTAGTATTGTCGCATTTTTCAATCAATTCAATGATTTTGCTTTTGTAATACTCGTTTTCGTTGTTATCCATTGCTCCCACCCTTTCGATTCAAATGCTAACTACCCTCGACAATTATTATAGAACATACGTTCTGCATAGTCAATAACAACTTGGGGACAAAGCCAATGCCAAGCTTCATCCCCACCAGAACTTGAAGTGTCCTTTCGGACAAGTCCATAGTATCACTGTAATATGCATGATTTCAACATTTTTCGGTCGCAAGTTTCGACATGAAATGTCATTGCAGAGAAGCGGAGAGCTGTTTCTCAATCTCTTCTTGCACTTTTGCGCGCCAACGCATCGGCACTTCATCAATCGTCATCTTCTTGTCTACAAGAATGCGTCTTACATAGAATTTAACCATATCTTACACCTCACTTCCTGTTGCAATGCTTGCAAGTTCTTGGATTGCTTCTGCATTTGCTTCATGCCCTGCTTTAAGCTCATCAATTGCCTTTTCCATTTCCGTCTTTGTCCGCAACCGGATAGTAACGGTATATGTACCATCTTCTGTGCCATCCTCGCCCATGTTCGGAACATATGTAAACCCATCGGATTTCAGATCGGTATATTTCCCCGACACTGCATCGTTGTGTGTAAATGTCACTTCCGCAAGGTTGTCTGCAGTAAAAGCATCCGTGATCGTTTTAATGGCTTCGAAGTTCTCGGCTTTGATCTGGATGTTTCCAAGGCTTGCACCATCGGCAACCTCGAACTCTATTTTGTTTTTCAAAATTATTTTGTCCATAATTTTTTATTCCTTTCTATGATAAAAAATGGTTTATAAGTTACATTCGAATATTTGTTCGATATTTTTTCTTAAACGGCAGTTTAAAAGTCTTTTTTGTTGATCTTAATTCAGAAACAAGCTTAGAAAATATTTATAATAAATATGCTCAACAACACTATGCAATGTATATAGGAATTATTGACTATAACAATAAGTTGGCATACCGTGAAAACACGACATGCGTTTTTATGAGCGATTGGTCTATGATAGCTTTGGCTATTAATAGACCAGAAGTCGGAGGTTACGACGTATCAACTAAAACTTGGATATCCTGAAAGGATTACAAATTAAATATCGTATAAATAAAAAGCCCCAGCCCAAACTTGTACCAAACAAAAAGTGGTACTTCGTGGACTTGCGAGTAATCCAGTACTATAGTTCAAAGTGTCTAAACCATTCCACGAAAATATAATAAGCGAGTAATCACCTACATTTTTGAAAGTCGTTACATGTTTAGCTATTGAACTATAGAAATTATCTTCTATTACGTTTACTTTGTATATTCCACATCCACCAGATACTTGCGATGCCGAAGACCAATTTTCAATAATTTTTCTGAATTTAAAATTATTTAAGTCATTTAAACTGCCGTTTATTTCAGTAATTTTATCGTCCAGTGCCTTTCCCTGCCGGGCATCCAAACCAAATCCGGCTTCTGTGGTTGTAAGGTTGTTGATTAAGTTCGCCGCTGGAAATGCACCGTTAATTTTATCTTTTAATGTGTCAGCCAGCTTTATGACGTTTTTCGCTTCGTCCAATGTAATTGTGGTGCCATCCAAGTTAATACTAAGCGTTCCACTTTCATCTACGCTCATGCTTTTTCCGTCCGGCTTTACAACTCCGGCATCCTCTGTTGTTGCAATCGCACTAGCACCACCTACAACAGACTTAGACCAATACTCCGTGTTACTTGTTGCCGTTCCTGCCGGAACTTCTTTTTTCGCAAAATACAATGTATTGTTATATGTCACTGCATCCAATCTCTTATATGCAGCATCTGCGCTCCAATCGCCTTTTGGCACAATTGCTACTCTTCCTGCTATAGCCATTTAAGCCACCTCCCAGTTTAAATTTCCATCATCATCAACGGTAAACACATCTGCTGTGTTATCTGTATAGATCAACTCGCCGTCCTCATTCACATCAAATGTTGCCAGATGAGCTTTTTTATCAATGTTATCGCTGTATTCCTTGGCCTTATCCGCATACTCTTTGGATAGATTAGCTTGTACCGTGGATTCCTTTTCTGACGCATCCGCAGCGGATGCTGATGCTTTCGCTTTTTCGGCTTCAACTTTAACATCTGCCAAGAAGTTCGGCTGCAGCATATCTTCCGTAATGGAACCATTCTTTACGATAGCTTTGATTTTGCCGTCTGTAATCTCAAATGCGATCGTATCGGAATCAAGAAATTCATATTCTGTAATCAACGCAGACAAATCAACATTCTGCGTGGTGCCATCATCAAGTGTAATAATCAGCTGTTGCGACTGCGGATCATATGTAAAGTTTACGGCCAGCTTTTCCAACTTGGTATCAATGACTGCTTTGGAACCGTTCATTTTCACAACAGTGATCGTTCCCTTTGATTCATCCCACAGAATTTCTTTCACAAGCTCATTTGCCTTTGCCAAATCAACCTTAGACGCATCCATAGCAACCACACGATCATCCAGATTGTCAATGCCGGCTTCCGCATTATTTAACCGCATGGCATCAATTGCTGTTTTCTCGCTTGGAAAATTCTCCCAGTATGTCCGGCTATAAATTTTCTGCATGGTTCACACTCCTTTCTAACGCTGATAATCTGCGTTCCAGATCTTCGTTTTTCTGCTGCAAAAGTTCGATTTCTTTCTGCTGCATCTGGATCATCTGTATGTGCATTGCATGGAGATTTTCCTTGTCAATTTTCCATGTCTTTGAATCTCCGTGAATTGCTTTTTCATCCTCTTCGGCATTTTCTTTTAGTACAAGTCCGCTATCGGACAATCCGGCATCCTGCAAAATCTTCTCTAAATCCTGCGCAATTAAACCAAACTGTAAGCCTGTGTGTTGCGTGATGTATCCGGGTTTCCATGTATATTCAACCGGGCACATTGCCATATAAACGCTTTTAATATCCCTTAATGATTGTATATTATTTTTCAGCCTTTTATCGGAACTCGGAATAGAAATCAAAAGACCCTCGATATCCAAGGTACTTTCCCTCGAGCCAAAATTAGACACTTTATTAAAGTGTCTGGGCGAATACTTGGTTGTAGAGCTATCATTAAGTGTATAATCTACATCTGTAAAATACCCACTTGGCAATTCGCTTTTGGTTGCGTAGTCGCTCAGCGAATTGTCAACATAACTTTCAGTTGCCAAGTTTTCCTCGTTTGAATCTGTTACAGTGCCTAGGTCAATGAGTATGTTTTGCAGCATGGGTCTGCCTCTTCCGTCAAGCCCAATAATTGTAAGGTCATCACCGAGCGCTGTCGAATTAAAGTTTAGCGAATCGATTATTGTTACTCGTCCAGCTCCATCAAGTCTGAAGTTGTTGCTTTCGACTATGAGCCTGTTCCCACGAAGCATAATCTGGTCTGCGCTGGCATTGATCATAGAAATAACTTGGTCGTTCTCATCTCTGCCTAGCTTCAATTCCAATGATGCGTCTAATTGTCCCTCTGCTTTTTGTGCGCGGTTGACTTCTGCAGAAATGCTTTTTGCGGTCTGCTCAAACTTGGTATTTGTCTGTTCCTCTAAATCCTCATACGTGGATTGAAGATGGTCTGCGTTCCTCTCTAACTTTCCGGTACGCCTTTCCACGCTTTCAATCGTGTCTCTGATAGAATTAACCTTTGCAGAGTGTGTCTGCGTTCCCTGTGCCGAAATCGAATCTCTCTTGCTTTGCACTCCGGTTAGCGTGCGTTGCAATAGATACGTTTCAACAATTTCTCTTGTTGTATTGAACCGGATTGGCTCTCCAAGTGTCAAGCATGGATTTCCGACACAAGTGCAACTTTTAATCGGCGTGTATACCGCCTGTTTCATAATCGGCAATAGGTTATTTGCAATCTGCTCCAGCTCCGCTCCGGTCTTGTCTGATACAAGAAAGTTTCCTGTAATCGAATAGTTGTTTCCGGCAGTTCCAACAATAGCACCGGCATTATCTTCGCTTGTCTTGATTTCAAGCTGTGTGATTGCCTTGCTTTGGAAGTCCTCATAATCAAACGTGATATAGTGTCCGGTCATGGACTCCGTGGTTGCATCAGACGGAAATAAATTGTCAGACGGAAATAAATCTTCTGCCGGATAAAGTGCGCTTGTGATTGCTTTCAGAAAGACATACTCAAACTTGCCCTCTCGGTTGATATTTCCAAAGCATCCGTTAATCTCACAGATTGCCGTTACAACGGTTTTTCCACTGATAGCAGACTCTTCTGTGACCGCGCTTGAATCGTCCGTCTGTGTGGCTACAATCGTCTTATTAACCGTCATGGAATCATTGACAAGGCTTGTTTCAACTTGTGCAATTCCAAGATGCGCGAAAAAGCTATCGCGGAACTGCTTAAGTGTCATTGGAAAGCTAAGTCCTGCATACCAAGCCTTTACATCTGCATTGATAATGTCGTACATAGCGTCATATGCCGTAATCTGCCGTTTTGTGCGGTCAGCCGTAGGAACATCGGATGCAACCTTAAAAACTCCGTATGGCATCGGATTTTTGCTATCTCCGTCAATCGTTTCTTCGATAGAAATTGTCTTTCCGATAATGTTTCCTGCTGTGTTTCGCGCCGTGAATTTTACACAATTCGCTTCACACGCTCCAAATTTTAGTTCAGATTCAGAACAAAGACTTTCTTCAAGCGCAAACGTACCGACTTCAAGCATCGAATTGTCTATCTTCTGATTCGTTCCAACAACAGATACGACCATCTGCTTATCTGTCGCGGAATCCCAATACTTTTCTTTCAAACTACTATTTATCATACACACCACCTACAAACGAAAATTTTATTGGGTCGTACTTAATCTTCCCATTCGCCACAGAATAGAACGTAGGCTGAATATCAGCGATATATCCGTACTGCGTCACATATCCGCGTTTCTCCGGCACGTATGCCGTGATATAGCCACCGCGCTCCTTTGCCTTGATATAGTTCTTCTCAATATTCTTCCAAAAATCATCAAACTGCTTTTCGGTCAGCATGGCTTTGGTTTCAAACTCAACCTTTAGGGCTTTCAGTTCCACGGCATCACGATGCTCATATCCGTTTTCATCCGTCCAAGGGTCTTTGTCCTGCATGTTCACATAGGAACTAAACGTGTCCTGCTTTATTAAACTGTTCGGTATGGTATAATTCCCAAACTTTACTAAATATCCGCCATATCCCATCGTTTACCTCCTAAAAATGGGTATAAAAATAGCACCTACCGTTTGGTAGATGCTATCCATTTGATTAAATTTTAAGCTACTACTGATTCCCATTCAGATTTCAGCTTTTCTACATCGTTTTCAAAAAGTTTGCAAGCGATTTCGTACAACTGCGGAATCATTCCCATTTCCCTGTCGATATAATCCATCTTGTTTCTTACTTTCGGTTTGAGCGCGCACCCTTCCATCCTTGATTTAAGGTTGCAGTGATATTTCCTTTCAAATTCTCCATAAAGCAACGAATATCGTTCTTGATACTTTCCATCGGCACCGAAACGGACAATCTGCGTTATCCGCTGTCTCTTAGTCGCTAAGTCAATATCATCAACGAGTCCGATAATAACATCTTCCTTATGGATGATTTCTTTCTGCTGTCTTTTAATGGTTTCGTTCTGCTCTCTAACAGTTTTTAATGTCTGTGAGAATATCAGCTTAGTGTTTTCATCTGCATATGGCAGGTAAGTAGAAATAAATAATTCATCATTATTTACATACCCACCTGTTTTACGGATTGTAGGAAGAACATCTGATGTTACCCACTTGCGAAACTTCCTGGCATTCGGTTTATCGCTTCGAAGAATAACCGCATATAAGCCGGATTCAGTAACAAACCAAGTTTCTCCTTGACGGGGTAAGTTTAACTTACGTCGTTCATCCTCGTCTAGTCTATCAGCAACAATACGGCTGTTTGACATTTCCAATGCCCTGCAAACATCAATAAGGCAAAACATCGGTTCATCATCGACCATGACCATTCTAATCTGTCCGAATATTGGATTCTCAAATACCTTAATGCCGTTTTGAATCTTAAGCATAAGTTGTGATTTTTTCATTCGTGTCTACCTCCATACATTTTTATCTGAATAAAAAAAGGAAACCGTTTGTGAAATCACATTGGTTTCCTCTTTCGTGCAGTATGGCGTTCGAGTAAGTAATCCGCATCTTCACGGATAAGGTTGTTTCCTTAGTAATAAGGATAGACTATTTTTGATTTTGTGTCAATCCGATTTTGAATTAAAATAAGCCGTGTTTCCACGGCTTAAGTGTCATTCATTTTTTAATCTTTACTGCAACCAAGTATATGTATATGCTTCATCAACATATATCTTATAACTGCTCGGATAGATCGTATCGTAATTTGAATCGTACGGAAAACTAAATGAAAAATAATCTGTATCTCCATTCTTTTCACATTCTGCATAATGATAATCATATTTGATCAAGTTGCCAGATGCATCATACATTAAGCAAGAAATTTTCACAAATGAAAAATCTTTTCCGGAATCGTTTGTAGCTTCAACCGTAACATTATCTGCTCCAATGTCCGATTGAACCATTATATTGCGAACATCACAAACAGCATTTGTTGCTTCATCAACACTCAACGACATTTTATAGTTATCGTAAGAAACATCGTTATAATCAGAGTCGCTCGGTGCGTCAAAATAAAGAACACATTCCTTACCGGATTCAAAAGCTCTGTTACAATCACTTTTGCTATCCAGCATTTTACCGTTTTTGTAGTATACAAGTTTTGCGTCCAGATCAACATTTACCTTGTTGTTGTTTTTCAAGATAGCAACAACTCCATGACCACTATCTTGGTATTCAATTGAGATGTTTTTCTTTACCTTGTTCGCATTAAAGGAAGAAGTGACGGTAACTTTGCAAGAAAGCGTTTTCTTTGCAATTTTTGCTTTTACGTACGTTGTTCCTTCCCCAACCGCCAGAACCTTTCCAGACTTATTTACAGAAGCAACATATTTATTGCCACTAGTCCATTTAGCAGTTTTCCTCATTCCGCTTATCTTTAATGTTGCGGATTCTCCAATTTTTAAATTAAGAGTCTTTCTGCTTAATTTGATAGTTGCCGCCTGTGCAACAATCTGTTTCCCATCTGCATTTTGGATTGGCATAGCCGAAATCAAAACGGCAAATGCCAACCCCATCGCTACTAATAATTTTTTTGTGCTTCTCATAATGACTCCTTTCTTGTGATATGATTTATTTAGAATTATATCACGTTCTATTATAGAAGTCACTAAAAAACATATACATTGTCTCCGGTTCGATTGTAATATTCTCTACCATAATCCCTTGCGGCTTTTCCTATGTCGTTTGTAGTAATTCCGAAATTTTTCTGTAAAATAGCTTGTAATAACTGATTTTGCTGTCGCAATAAGGAAACCTCTTGCGCAGATGTTGAATTGATGGCATCTTTGATTCCGGTAATTTCTTGACTTCCTGCGACCGCTGGCTTACCTCCGACTGTTCCCATAAGTTCCGGAAGCCCGTTTTCTCCAACTGTTGCTATGCTATATTTATCCATAAAACCGCCCGTTGCATAAGCCTTTACTTTAGGTAGGCTCACTTTCGGCACAAGATCGACTCCGCTCCACTTTACCTTTGCTACTTTAGCCGCCGCAGAAACAACACTGTTAAACCCTCTCAAAACGGTATTCACTCCACCGATCAATGAATTTATTGCTGTTTCAATTCTTGAAATTACGGTGTTCATTGCCCCGGCAACGCCACTTTTCACGCTATTCCATAATTTGCTGAATATTTCAGCTACACTTTCTTTCATCTTCGAGAAAGCATTTTTTATCGGGGTGGTTACATGTTCTTTAAACCAACTAGAAACACTATTCCACGCCCCGGTTACCGCTGTCTTTGCCGCGCTAAAAGCTTTCTGAATAGATTCTTTTGCTGAGCTAAAAGCATTCTTGATAGGTGTTGTAACATGCTCCTTAAACCAACCGGAAACCACCGCCCATACCGATTTTACAGTTGTCCATAGAACCTTGAATGCAGTTGATACTGCCGATTTCAATAATTCAAAATTCTTCTTTATTGGCTCTATTACCTTTGATTTAAACCAATCAGAAACAACAATCCATACAGCCTTGACAATGATCCACAATCCTTCAAAGATTTGACCAACTCTTTTCGAAAATCCTTGGAAAAATGAAACAATAGGAGTTATAACATTAGTATTGAACCATCCAGAAACTGTTTTCCATACACCGGATATATCTTTCCATAAAGAAGAGAAAAAACCGGAAACGGATTTCCATAATCCCTCAAAAAATCCGCTTATTGGCTTAATCACATTAGTATTAAACCAATCTCCGGCTTTTGAGAAAATTTCTTTTATTTCTTTCCAATGATCCTTGACTACTACAGTTGCCGTTGCAACAGCGGCTACTATTCCTGCGGTAATCGCTGCCGGTGCTGCCGCTACCCCTAAAATAACCGCTCCGACTTCCGTAATCGTAACTCCGACAAGCATAAGTGCTTCATTAAGCCAACTGAATCCGTTCTTTAGCATGGTCACAAAGTTTGATATTGCAGTAAACGCGCCAATTGCAACAGATCCAATCCCGGTTATAGCTTTTGCTACCGGACTGATAAAAGAAAGTGCGCTCTCTGCCGCACCGCTACCGAATAAAGCTTTGACACCAGCTGAAACAGTTGTTCCAAGTGTAGCAAACGCCCCACCTATTTTTTTTGACAAAGCGGTAGACAATACTGCCGAGATTCCCTCATTTGCCGCAATTTCAACGCCAAGCCTTGATGCAAGTGAACCAGCTATTGATTTTGAAATGGAAGTTCCGATTATATCAAGTGCGGTTTTTGCAAGATGCAATCCAAGGATTTTTTTGATTGTCAGCGCACCGACAATAATTGCAACTGTTTTTACGTCTAAGTTGCTTAAAAATTTCTTGACGCCTTTCCATACATCTTTCCAAGAAATTTTACTTAATGCTGTCGTAACTGCATCAAATGCCCCTTGCGCCCACGAATTAAGTGTTTGAGCCAATAATGCAAAATCAAAGTTTTGGAAAAACTTGTTGATTCCGTCTGCGATTGAATTTCCAAATTGTTTCCAATTAAACGTTGTGCCAAACGAATCTAATGCATGAAGCACCGTGTTTAATGAATTTGCAATCAGCTTTCCGGTTTCTCCGAAAAGCGTTGTACCTTTCTGACCCTCAAATAGTCCATTAAGGAATTTTGCAAGCCCACTACCAAATCCGGATGCTTTGGCGTATACTTCATCCCACTTGATACCTTGCATCGCATTGATAAGAGCACCGGAGATTGCCTTTCCAAGTCCTTCAAGGTCTTTGATGTTGCTTTTGAATTTCTTAAAGATTGTGTCTGTCTGAACCAATCCACCATCAGCACCGGCGCCACCACCAGAGCCACCAGAACCAGAACCGCCACCACTTCCACCGCTTCCAGAACCGGAAGTGTTATCTTTACTCTGCTTTGAAATAACCTTTAATTCATCAAATGCACGAGTTGCCTGTTGGATTTCCTTTTTTGCTTTCTTAGCATTCTTTGCGATACCGCCTGTGTTTTTCCCCGCACTTCCTGCGGCATCACTTAAATCGTCCATGCCGTCAGACGCGCTTCCAATATCATCAGCAAGACCACTGATTCCTGCCCCTTTGCTTGCTTCATACTTCCATCCGAAGATAGAACCTAAAGCATTTGTTACCATTTCCGCAAAGGAAATAACCTTCTGTAGAACTGCATTAAGTACCTTGATAAATGGCTTAAATGCATTGATTAAACCACCACCAACAACCGCTCCAAGTGCTTTGAAGTTCTCTTTAAGCATGGTTATCTGGTTATGCCACGTATCTGCTGTACGTGCGAAATCTCCGGTAATATTGGTTGTATGCGCAAGCACATACTGATAACGCAACATGGCTTTTTCAGCCTGCGTCATTGAGGAAATGTTTGCATCAAGTCCTTGTTTTAACGCCCATTCCTTTAATGTTGCCTGTGTCAAGTCGATACCATAACGCCGCATAGGTGCCGTAGTACCGGAAAATACAGATTGCAGACTCTTGGCAATATCTTCTTGACTCACATCATAGAATGAAGCCATATCTCCGGCTAATTCTGTCAACCGGATGGACATTTTTGCCATTTTTCCTTGTGGAATATCAAGGGCAGTTCCCATGGCTTGGAAACGGCTTGCAAACTGTTTCGCGGACAATTCGGACATACCGAATTTTTCAATTGATGTTTTTGCGAAATTGTTAATTAGGCTTTCATACTGCCCGAATGTCTGCCTTACAACGTTCTCAACCTCTGTCAGTGAGGATGATATGTCAATGGCGTCTCCAAGTAGCCTAAATCCGCGAAATAAAGCCCAATACGTTGCATACACTTTTCCGATTGCTGACGCAAGGGAAAATGACTTCTTTGTTACCATGGAAGCACTTGAACTAAATCCGCTAAATGAGCTTGTGATGCTTTTTGCCGCCGTTCCTGCCGCTCCACCGGTACGTGATAATTTTGCCAATGCATTTGTCATGTCAATAATATTCCGGCTTACGCTAGGGGCTTTTGACAATTCTGCCATAAGCTGACGCATTGCAACCGCAAGTTTTGGTATATTCTCGATAGCCTTTGTTGAGCTTGTATAACCAAGTTGCTTGATTCCTCCGGCTAATTCCGATAACCCTTGCACCGATTTTGACATACCGGAAAACGAGCTTACCGACTTTGAAATCTGTCGCATTGCTCCGGCTGCTGCATTTATCTTTCCTGTGTCAATGTTGCTAAGCGTTTTAATGTTTCTTGCAAGAGTCGAGAATGACCTTGAATCAACACTGCGCATGGCACTCATTGAGTTTGACAATCGGTTTACTCCGGTTGATAACCGGTTAATTCCGCTAGAATCTATGCTTTGCAAGGATGAAGATAGTTTTCCTAACCTTGTTATCAGTGCGTCGATCTGACCATTAGCCTGTCTTGCCTGCGCTTGAATCTTGACCTCTAAGGTTTCTAATTCCAACAGTTACACCTCCTTTATTTAGTTTTAGAAAAAGGCGGTAGGATTTGACCCCTACCGCCCTTGAATTACTTTTTCAGTTTTCCCTTTTTCAGAAGAGAAAGCATTTTTGAATTTTCCTCTGATGTAAACTTAAAATTGGAAAATCCGTTCTTTTTTGCGATTTCCGCGCGATGTTCTTTCGATACATCATCTTCCCCAACCGCTTTTAATGCTTCAACGATTGAACCGGAATTTCCGGTATACTTCGGATAATACTTGGTTTTGCATTTCTTTGCGCCTTTTACAACAATAACTGTGTGCCCTTTTATGCGTGTCACAAGAATATCTCCGTTGCGAAGAATAAACCCGGCATGATAAGAACCCATATCATCAAACAAACCGGATTTCAAAATTACCGGTCGTTCATTAGATGTATTGAAATCCCCCACATCCTTGCCGGATGCATAGATAATACAGGCACGCACAAGAGAAGAACAATCGCATTCCGTCTTGACCTTTGTGTTAATGCCATGTTTAATGACTCCGTAGCGTTCCGATTGGTCATAGCCGATATTTTTATTGCCACACGCAATCTGCATAGCTTCAGCTAACTTCTCCGCAACCTTATTATCCTTTGCTCTTAATACATTCCATCCCTTAGAATGGTTGTAAAACTTCTGCGTAGACACTTCCTGTCCGGTCTGGTCTCCGGCTTTTCCGCCAGAATAGCAGTTTCCGTGTTCATCGTGCCGCGCACTTCCGATAATTACTGCCATAGCAATACCTCTTTTCTTAAACTATCTTTGGTTTTGGTAAATGTGATTTCCTTGATTCAGCCGCCCATGCTTCTTCTGCCTTAAGCATTTCTCGTATCTCTGCATCGGGATCGTCCGTATTATGCTTTTCGATGGAATCATAGCAAGTTTCTTTCACGTACTTACTATTACCCTTGCCGAATGTCGCGTCTATTGCGGTCACAAGTGCTGACGTTGCATATCTGCCAAACCACATATACATTTCCATGTCGCGTTGCTTCCATTCTGCCTTATATGCATCCACATAAGGCTTAAGCAACTCTGGATTCATCATATCTATATCATCAATGGAAAATCCGTAGCCTTTCGTTACCACAAGGTAAAACGGGCGGATTTCCGCAACGTAATATTCCCATGTTAATTCTTGGCTTTCGCTTTGGATGGGGTCTTTTTCTCCTCCTGCTCCTGCTCCTGTGCTCTCTCCAACGACTCCATCATCTGCGCTAAAAAACCGTTTGTCATCATTTCCTTCTGCATATCAGCAAATAAATCCATGCAGTTAATCTCGTTTGTATCAATCGCATCATAGAGAATGTCGGACACCTTCTCAAGTTTCTCATCGTAGCCTTCGTTTGTTTTGTAATCATATCCAAATTCGTCATTGTGATGCATCTGCAATCCCACAAGAAGCGTCTTAGGAAGTGTTTCAAGAAGAATATCTTCCATAGAAGAAATATCTTCCATGTCCTGCGTTTTCATAATATCCTGTAAGATATGTGCTTTTAATGATGGTCTTGTTGCAAACTGAATTGTATATTCTTTTCCACCTAATTTAACTTTCATGTTTTACCTTGCCTTTCTGCCCTAATTGGCAAGGGGCAGTGTTGCCACCGCCCCATTGTTGCTTATCTTATTGCTTCAAGTTCTGCGATCGACCGTTCATCCTCGCCTACCGGTGCGGTCGATTGCTCGTCCGATAGGCTTTTTACCCCACCACTGTTACAGTGAATGTTCCATCGTTGTTATCAACGACAGTCAGCTTATCTGTAACAAGCTCTGATGCTGTACTTGGAATAACTGTTACCGTCATTTCAAGGATTTCATCGTTTCCACCTACATCGTTAGGTGTTGCTGTTGCAGTTCCTACATATGCGTACTTCGCTACGCCACCAATACCGTCAGTTCCGTACAGATGGATAATATCAAGTTTTTTATCTCCATATCCATCCACCTTTGAAAGATATTCTTTTTCAAGGTTTCCTGTGATTTCTCTTGAATCAGAAGTCTTAATTCCTTTTTCAAAGGTCTGCTGGTCATCTTCCATTGTGGTTGACTCAACCGTGTTTGGTGGTGATGCAGGGCTTGGAACTGACTTAGCCGCAACCAAAAGATTGTATGTTCCTGCAAAGTCAGCCTGCTTTTCCGTGTGCTCTTTTACAATGACACGAGTTCTATAACTTGTTGATGCCATATTTTCTACTTCCTTTCTGCTTATAGCTGATCTAAATGCTCAACGTTTCCAATTACGCGAGTTGCGCGGAATGTAACCGTTCGCACTTGCTTGGAAATTGTTTGGATTACATTTGATACCTCAAACATTTGTTGTTTAAAAAAAGACACCGCATATGCTGCGATGTCCTTAGTTGATTTTCTTGAACCTTTATTCGTTATTGTAATTTGAAATGTCGGTCGAATTGCGTTGATTGTCTTTGCTTCATTGGTTCGTCCGGCTTCTATTACACCGATTTGTCTGACTAAAAGCGTCGGGAATGTTGCAGTGCCGCCCGATTCTTCATCTTGCGTCACTTTAATTCCTCTTACCCTGCTTTCCATGTACGATTTCAAAAGGGAACATAAGGTATCTTCGAAATCAAGTGCCCAACTATTTAACTCATTTTCCACCGAATACCTCCCTTGCAATCTTTACATACTGTTGAATAATCTGTTGTTCCGCATTGTACATAGGCATTGTGGCTTTGATACCGTGGGTATAACGCCATGTTTCGGTCTTATCGTCCCAATAGTACCAACCATCTTCAAAAGCGTGTATTTGTCCCGGATACGTTCCGACACCGAATCCAAGTTCCGGTGCTTTCGGGTTCTCTTTGGAGTTATAAAAAATACCGGCTCCAAACTCTACCGCCAGCAAAGTATAGAACGGTTCCCTATCTTCTGACGTTACCGTTTTTCCGGTTGCAATCAGAATCGCATTTGAAGTCATTAACTGTGGTGCTTTATCCACCCTTACCGTTATCGTGTTTCCTAATGGGGATTCCGATATGTGTTGTATTGCCACCGTCTGACCTATCTGTGCAAGCCTAGAAACAAGTAAATCGCATTTAGTCTGTAAACTATCGCGGTACTTTTCTAATTCCTTTATGGCGGCTTGTATGGATTTAGTGGATAGTGTCATTGAAATAGTTTTCTTTGCCATGTGATTACCTACTTAATATTCTTCCGAAGAAGAAACAAATCCGTGGTCAGTCCTTCATCGGCAACGCCTTTTACGATGTAATCTGCGGTTTCTGAATCCACAAGTCCATCATCAGTGCGTTTGACTTCCGAACGTTTCCACACCACATCACCGGCTTTCAGTGGCAAATATCCTTTATCCGTGACAAGCTGACAGTATGATGTACTATCATCAATTCCGAATTCTTTCACAAGGGCTTCTGACAGCTTATTGCTGATATTGGCTTTGAATGTTGTAGGTTCTGAAAACCCTTCAACTTCCTCGCCTTTTGGAATCTTGTTGCCTTCGGAATCTAAATAAGGCACAAAGTTTCCATCGGAATCCTTGTACCCTTCATAGACAATATCTCCATTTTCGTCAGTTTGTGGGATGAATACCCTCTGACCGGATTGAGAATACTTCATTTCCTGCTTGTTAATGTCAAGCATTGGTGTTTTCCTCCGGGATTCCGGCAACGCTCGTCAGAAGCGATAACACTCCGGCAAGGACTGATGCAGAAAGAACATATTTCCAATCCACCGCGCCCATAAATGCCGCCGTTCCAATTCCGGCAATCGCCGCTTGCGCAACAGTCTTGATTGCTCGGATTCCGGCTTTCTTAGTCCAATCCTTCCAATTCCTCATGGCTTTTATCTCCTTTCCCTATATGAATCTCTTCAATCTCATGTTTCATTTTCGTAACCATTCCATTTCCACCTAACGCATGGTACGCATCATACATCTCGCAGAAGTTCTGATAGGCATATGACGGTATTTCTCCTATTCTGGTGTACTTTGCATGGTATTCAATAAGTTGGACGCGCAAAAGGAGCATTGTTCCTTTACTATTCGCATCCCTGCTTTTCTTTTGCTGTTTAAGAAGCCAAACTATATATCCAAGCACTATCGGAAGTGCCACAAGATAAGTTTGAATCAAAATACTTTTCATTTGAATCTCCTTTTGGCGCACTGCCCACCACCGCTTAATGTGCGCCGCCTGCAACCATAATGGTCACGCTCAATCTTCTTTATAAAACTTTAGCAAATGGAAATACCCCGACAAATAGCTTTTCTCTGTCTCTCCAAGCTCTGCTCACACCATTCTCGCTAAAACTTTCCATAAATTCTTCACCAGACTGTGAATGGTCATAGACAGCCAGATTGACAATGACACTTTGGTGTTTCTTTAAGTCTTCAGCTATCATTTCATCTGTGTAGCTGTCGGGATAATTTCTCTTTGCCTTTACATCTTCTGCAGCCTGTTTAATAAGCTGTTCGATTACCGGATTATCTTCTTTGTTATCGAACACTACCACATCAGATGTTGTTTCATCATCATTTGTGACTGTATCAATATGAAATTGTTTAAGTCTGATTTTAACTTGCTCTAATGTGGTGTATTCCATAATTTCAGCTCCTATAACCCTAATTTCTCAATTAACAGTTCTTTAAGTTCTGCTCCTGTAAGCTCTATTGCGTTCTCAATACCTTGTTCTAATGCAAGTGTTTGCAAGTCCGCTGTTGACATACGCTTAATATCTGTCTTTGTGTAGTCGCTTGTAGGTTGAGCAGGGAACTTGTCCTGCTCTTCCTCATACTTAAGCTCATCTCCATAAACAGCTTCTTGTCTTACATTATCTGCTGTTACTTCTTCGCTCTGCTTTGCGGCGTTGATTTTATGTCGTCTTAATAACATATAAACACCTCTTACTTTCCAAACTTAGCAAGAACAACCTTTGAATCATTGCTTAAGACTGCTGTATAGTGTTCATCACCAGAGATAACAGTTGTCTTTGCAAGAATATCTCTGTCTGATTCAATCTCAACGCTTCTCTTCATATAGATTGTAAGTGCATTCTCTTCCTCTGATGCGCCATCTGCACCTGCGTCCTCGTTAGGATCATCTGCTGACACGATAACAATAGGGCAAGCGTAGAACTCTGTTGTAACAGACTTTAACTTGCTACCTACCTTAATTTCTTTGCCCTTTGGCTTAAGCGTATGTGCAAGTGCTGTGTCAAGGTGAACATTCGTTGCATCCTCACTTGTTGTATCAGCTACAACATTGATTGTTCCTGTTGAATCATCAAGCTCATACTTAACCAGCTTAACTTTCTTAGACTTAACAACCTGCGCTCCTGCAATAGAACCGATAGTTCCATTCATAATTACATTAAGTGGGTACTTGTCATTGCTCTTGAAATCATCGTCATTAAGTAATGTTGCTTCCTGTGCTGGGTTAATGAATAATATCTTTGTAAGTGATGAATCAGATTCATCATCAAATTTGCTATTAGCCGCTACAACTGCTGAATAGCTGATAGGTGCTGCTGTTCCATCGTAATCAATAGGTGCTGTGCAAAGTGCGTCATAGCTGTCATTATCAACTTTTGCAGCGATTGACATAGCAATCTGATTGATAGCTGTACCAAGTGGGTCGCCATAACCAGATAATACTGATTCATCTGTAAGCTCTACAGCCTTGCCTGCTTTCTTAACCTTTGCTTCTGTTGTAGATGTTGTAAGTACTGTTGTACCCATAGCAACACCTTCTGCTACATCTTCTGCGTCACCAATATAAGCATACTTTGGCACAACGATTGTGCTTCCCGGTCTGCCTACAAGTGTTGTATCAACTCTTGCAATAGGCGAAAACTTAATTTTCTTTGGTAACTTAGCTGATACCATATCAGCCATTACTTGTGGGTCTACTAAATTTTCTAACTTAGTCTGTGGCATAGTTTATTTACCTCCGTTTTCTACTCTGTGAACTTTTTATAAAGTTCTGGATTCTTATTTTTGAACTCCACTCTTTCGTGGTAATTCATCTTGTTGAACTGTTCCTGTGTTATCGTGCTTTCTTCTCCACCGCCTGCATTAATAGCCGGTCTTGATTTAAGCCACTCTGCCTTTGCTTCTTTAACCTGTCTTTGCACTTCATTAGCAATTACAGTTGCTATAAGGCTATGGTCTGCATCTGTAACAGCCTCAATCAAAGAATCAATATCCTTTCCATCACCTATAACTTTCTGATAAGCATTGACAGCTTTCATATGATTAAGTTCTTTGCTCATGTTCTCGAACTTTTCAGCCTGCAATTTTTCAGCTTCCGCTTTTGCTTCCGCTTCCTGTTCTTCTGCTGTCTGCTTCGAGCGAAGTTCTTTCTTGTACTTAGCTGCTTCTGAACTGGCTTTATCGGAAGCGTTCTTATACTTCTCTTTTTCAGCTCTTTCACTAGCGAGCTGTGCCATAAGTTCTTCTACGCTAGGTGTATGCTCTTCGTTCTGTGGTTCATTGTTGGTTGTTGGTTCTGTTGTTGTGTTAATTACATCTGCCATAATTTCTTTACCTCTGCTTTCTGCGTTTTTTGTTGTTCTCTCAACTTCTTGCGATATTTGTATTGCCCTTTCTCTAGGGCATATAAAAAGCCACAAGGCATTTTCTACCTTGTGGCTCAATATCAATTATTTATCTGTTCTGCTCTTATCTATAACCGGACTATTTTCTGTCTGGTCTGATAAGTCTTGCATTGTGCGGTCTTTATTAGGTGGCTGTTCTCCATCTCCACCCTCCGCTTGGTTCTGTGTGCCTTTGTTGATTATACTGTCTTGATATGCCTTAACCATCTCTCCGCTTCTCGCTACAACATCGTTAGGGTCATCAAAGAATGGAATTGCATCAACTGTATCTTTAAGGCTAAATCCGTGGCTTATCAATGTTGCCATGGCATTAACCTTGGTTGACATTTCATAAGTTTTTTGTCGCTTAATGTTAGGCTTTACATCTCTTGCCCTTAATTTAAGTAATGGATTACTGCTAGCAACATTGTTTGACATCTTGATAGCCGCAAGAACAACTTTTATTTCTTCCATTTTGCAGCCATCAGTAATTAATTGTTGTTTTGCCGCTGCTGTTTCAGCCTGTGACCAACCTGTTGCGTCTGACATTGCAACTCCTGTACTACCACCACTGTTATCATTTCGTTGTGGCACATTGCATTTCTGCAAGATTATCTGTCGCCTTGATTGGATATTATTAAGCATACCTGTGTAATCATAATTAATTGCAAGTGGCTCAACTATTGGAGTTTTGCCATCTGCCGATGTGTAGGTCTGCATCCATTCTCCAGATTTTGGTTTTCTTACTTTTTCAGTAATGCGTTGTGTTCCATCTTTATCAACTGTTGTTTCCTGTTCAACTGGGAAATCAACATCATTTGTATGCCATACTGCCTGTGTATTCTGTTCGACATCATTTGTAAAATCTGAAATGAGTAGGTTTAAGTTATCCATTTCAGATATTTGCCGTTCAAAACAGCCCATTCTATCAAATGACCTTGTGTATTCAATGATAGGAATTTTATGCAGTGGGTTTTCTTCTCCACTTCTCTCCAAAAAACCCCATTTTGTTTTTCCTTTATTTTTTCCGTTAGTGATTTTTATTCCGTCGGTAATTTCATATCTCGTATCTTTGGTAAAACAAGTGTAATACCTGGTGCCGCTGTGCTTATCTTTTATATATGTCCCGGCAAGAACAACTCTCTTGTCGCTGTAGGCGGTTGATCTTACAACAAATGTCGTTCTTGGGTCTAATACATTATATGTGAAATAGCTTTCCCCATCCTCGTATTCTGTATTTACATCAATAAGGACATATCCAACACCACCGATTTCAACATATCTTGCAAGTTTCTGCTGCTTCTGTCTTGCGTTCTGTGATTCGTAGCAACTGTTTAATTCCACTATAGCTTTTGTAAGGTTAGAATCCTCATTGTCGCCATTTTGAACTAACGTTATAGGATTTCCCCACTTAAAACCTAAATTAAACTCCGTGACTTCATTAGCCACATTATCACAACACTTACAGTCAATGTCTGGTCTGTAAGTCTTTGGATTCTTCCTAACTATTGGCTGTATTCCTGCGTCATAATCAAGAAGAAACTGTATTCTATTAGAATTGATATCATGTTCCAAAATTGCTTCACGCAAAATTGGTATTATATTGTCAGACGTTATTTCTTTTGCGCCTGTATATATGACAATTCTTCCTGCCTGCATTGCCTACACCTCTAATAAAATCTCATGCCGTTCGAACTTCTTCTGTCCGGTATTTCCTTAATCTGAAAATCGTCATCATCGTTAGGTACATACCAAATCCACTTGTGGCAGTGCCTACAAGCCAGTTTATGTGTTCGTGGGTCTTTGCTGTCTGCTTTAGTTAAAAACTTATGGCAGTTCGGACACATGATTGATTTATCTTTATTCATATAAAAATTCATATTTTTACCTCGTTGCATAACAAAAAGCACCGCCACAATTAAGCAACGGTGCTTTTGATGAAGAATGTGTTTATGAAAAACATCTTTGTAACTTCTTACAAATACAGTATATCATTGGAGCAATATGACATTCTATGACATCTTTAAATACGTGTTACCATATTTTTCTTCAAATGCTTTAAGAGCCTTTCCGTGAAGTCTGATAATTTGTCTCCATGAGTATTTCATTTCTGTAGCGATAACTTCAAAAGTTTTCTTTTCGATATATCTTGAAAACAAAATATTATAGCAATCTTCATTCTCTATGCCGTCTATTTGCCCTATAATCAAGTCTTTTTTTTCAATGTATTCATCTATCATGTTATCAAGATTATGCTCCATTTCGTCAATTTTAGCGTATGTAGAGCCTATTTTATCTGGGTCAGATGACGACATTACTCTTTCTTCATTTTTTACCGCCGATATGCTGTGGGAAAGCTCTCTAAGCTGCGATACCTCTGCCAGCTTATTATTTATCATTCTATTGAGTCTGCTTATTTGGTTCAAATAATCCTTGGTTGTCATACAAACCCTCCTCTTATATCGGACTTGACATAATTGTTGCTTTACGAACACATTTTCCTCTCATTTCATTCTCAAACAATGCAATGGAATCCGGTGCATCATCATGCTTTACTTTTCCACTTCTTGTCATGGTTGTAAGTTCTTTCATAAACTTGTAATATTGGCTCTGCCTGTCCATTTTCTTGAAATCGCGGAAATAATAATCACGAATGATATTATCTCTTGCATTTTCCATTCGAGTTATTTTGTTTGAACAATTAAACTTGAACCTTGCGCTGCATCTTCCGCCTTGTTTTTTCACAATGTCCATTACATCGCGACCAAAGTATTCTCCGGCACTGTTGCTCTCGAATGTGACCGTCTTTACGTTGTGCTTAATAAGCATATTTGCACATTCCGGCTTGGTAAACTGTGTTCCGGCATTGTCGAACACTACATCTACGATATAAACCTCGTTGCCGTACACATAGCCAATTGGCATTGAGCAGCTATCTTCTCCCTTATCTGCACTATCACAAGCCGCCATAATTGCATCTGGTTCTCGATCAACAGGAAGTTCCTCAAAATAATTAAGCTCATTCTCCGCAAACATTCTCCCTTTTGCTTCAAATGGTTCTTGTTGGAACTCTGCCGCCCACGTTTCTTCCGAAACAAGTTTTCTTTCCTTTTGGTAGTAAACGGTTGTGAATATCTTCCGCAATCCCTTTTTATCTTTTCGATAAATCTCCCAATTGCTTTCATCTGTGATTGGGTCAAGTGCCGGAATAGCAACTTCTTTCCATCTCCACTCCAATTCATCAGCTTTATTTTGCAAAGCCGTAATCGGGTCATACAAGCTGTATTTCGTTCCCTGTATGATAATAGGCGTTCCCTCTAATCGTCTACCGAGAACATCATCTGTTACTTTCTCGCAAAGAAACTCTAATCTATCTCTATTTCGTGCTTCCTCATGGTTTTTAACGCAGTCATCAATATAGACAAGTACATTTGCTTCGGTACATCCTACGATTGCACCATCAATAGGTCTGCAGGTAAATGTCGGGAAGATATTTTTGCTCTTAAGGTCGATTGATAGGTTTTCAGCACTTTTATAGTCCTTTTCGCCTATCTTTGTTGCTTCCGGGAAAACACTTAAGAATCTGTTGTAAGTGCTTTCTGTTTCAAAGCCTTGTAATAAACCGCCATAAAATCGTTTAACAAGTCCTTCGCCTTTTCCAACACCGAATATACTTCCGTCCGGGTCGCGTCCGCCCATCATCTGCGCCAACTTCAGACCGCCTGTTGTTTTTCCTGTTCTTTTCGGTTGCGATACAGACAGAAAATCCAATTTTCCGTCATAAATCTCCTGGTATGCTCCGACTACAGGTTGTAGCACTTTTCTTCTTGGAAAATAAAATCTTTTCCACGGATCTTTTTCATCAATTTCAATGTAATAAAAAAAGCTGTCCACGAGATAGGCTGATTCATACATCAAAACATCGTAGAATTGTTGAAGCACCTTGTATGTCGTATCATGTTCCCCGGCATACACTTCTAAGTCTGCGACTCTGCCACCTGTATATTGTTTGACATAGCTTGCTATAAGTTGCTTTGCCCTTGCGGATATTTTCAATCCATAATCAACATCATGTTCTGTCCTTAAGGCAACCGCTACGGCTTGTATGTATGCGTCTATTACCTGTTCATCAACGCCTTTTCTCTGTATGTAGTTTTCATATCCATTTACTGCATTGATTAACTGCTTTGAAGCCAAATAAAAAGCACCTCCGCAAAAGCAGAAGTGCCTTGACCTCTGCCTATAACTGTTTTAGGGTAGCGACTAACTCCATTTGTTGGCCGGTTGTCTTTTAATTGTAATATACCATTTTGTGGCACAATGGGCATTCACACTTGTAGTTATCGCCTTCCCTTTGATCTCCACAATATTCATATTCAGTCTTTTCCGCTTCAAAAACGGTTTTGCAATTCTTACACTCAAACTTTAAAGGTTTTCTTTCGTACCTAAGGCTGCCTTCTTTGATTATTTTCATTTCCAATGCACCTTGAACCCTTTCTTCTTATACTCCTCTACGGCTTTTTTAAGGCTCATATCGTCCTCATACTTTTCATTCAGCATAATCACCACATTGCCTTTTTCAATGCCGTATATGTTGCAATTTGCAAGTTTCTTAGCCGTTCCAAGGATAGCTTTTGCCTGCTTTCGGCTCATTTCATAGGTTTGGGTTCCCATATTAACGGTCATTTCTCATAAACTCCTTAAAATCTTTTCTGCACTTAGGGCATAAGTCATATTTGCGATTGAATAATTTGAATTTATAGATACTTTCAACCTCTGCTGCTATGTCGCAATCTTCAAATGTCGGTTCAATATCTGAGCACCGCCCAATTAATGTAAATTTTATCCCTCTCTTTGGTTTTGCTTTTATTTCCACACCGCACCTGTCGCAAGTGTGCCATTCTTTTTGATGTTTCATTCTTCCACCAAATTTCTGCCGCAGATAGGGCAAAAATTAATTTTTACGGCTCCTGCAACCTCTTTTCCATCGCTATTGTCGAAAATCATGTTATTTTCAGCTCCAAAAAGAACTAAATTTCCTTTACCATCAATGATTTTCTTTTTATTCCGACAAAAATCACACATTCTTCCGCCCCTCCCCTTTAATAAATACCACGTTTTCAAATATTGACGTTTCCACCTTCTCCGGCTGACTTTCTGGAACGTTCCTTGCCGGAATCTGTGTAAATAGGTATTTGCAATAAGGGCACCTATCAACTTCGGAGTCAAGTATTAGCATTCCACAGCACAAGCAACTTGTCATAATTCACACCTCAATCAAAGTAAATTTGCGTATTGTTTTTGGAATCTCACGATGCAAAATACCATTTGCATCATAATATGGCTCGATTAATAGCTGATTGCGTTCTACATTTCCTAGATATACTCTACTTGTTTTTCCACCAATCGTAATTTCTCCGAACATTTCCCCTATTTCAGCCTTGAATCCACTTACATCATATGGAGTTTTGCAATAAGGACACACCTTTTTGTCGGTTTCGATCGGTGCGCCACAATTCACGCAGTTTGTCATATTATACCCCAATCATAGCAAAAATCGGAATCCTCGTGAGATTCCGTGTCTTTTGATGATATAAATATTCCACAATGTTTTTTATCATCAAATAGCGGCACAGGGAATCGAACCCTGTCAGCCAAAACCATGCCAACCGCTTTCAAATCTGCAATTTCTAATCACGGAAGGGTTTTCTGTTGCCAATGATACCGCTACCATCCATAAGTCTCCCATCGACCGGAACTATTGCAGTAGCACCCGACTAAGTGGAGATAAGGAATTGATGTGGCGAGGATTTGAACCTCGCAGAAAAGATTTACTTTCTCATAATGTCCCTGAGAAATACTTTCTCTGTATTGCATTTTGCAATAGACATTTCATAGCGTTTACCCATTCCGCCACACATCAACGCCCTATTTCGGGCAAGCGCAGTGTGTAGGATTCGAACCTACAAGGCGAAAAACGCCCGACCGGATAGCAACCGGTTCCAATTCCATTATGGGAACACTGCAAAATGTGTAGTTTCCGTTTTCACCTGCTCCACACTACACTAAGTGCAAGATTCTTTTAGTCAGCGGTTACCGCCATCTTTTGAATAACAACCGCTCAATCCAGTTCCCTGTGCTAAGTTTAACCGGTATATTGATTAGCACCTGCATTTCTGTAATAAACGCACTAGGGGTGTACTGGCAACATCACCTGTGGGGATTACAGGAATCGAACCCGCGACAACCCGGATATAAGCCGTGTCTTCTGCCACTGAATTAAATCCCCATAACCGTCATCAGACGGTTAGCAATATATTTTACGTGCTATGCGTTACACGATTCCGGTTTACAGCTTTTCACCGGCAACTCAATGTTACCATGCAAGCCTATTTCCATGGTTCTACTCCGAATTAAATTATTGCAGAGCAATAGACAAGCATCGTATTTCAGCCAAAACATAGACCGCCTGCAAGCAGACAGCATAATTTGACCGAGTAGGTGGGTGAGGATTTGAACCTCACATAAACCGTGCACTGTTCACATTGGAGGGAATCGAACCCATAGGACTTCAACCATGAGTTTTTAATCTTTGTCCTGTCTCTTCCATCTGCGCGTCTACCTATTCCGCCACCACCTAATTTCATGGCTCATGCACCGTGGGATAGATGCATGATAGAATACCACCGGACGGTCTCGCACCGTACTTAACAGAATCGTCCTAGTGGCGAAAGGAGGAACCCAAATGCTTGAATCACTCAACCAAGGGTTCAAGTACATATGAAAAACATACGTGGCTACATGAAACGTCAGCATGTAACCAATTAGGCTGCCGGGATTCGAACCCGGAATGCAGGAATCAAAATCCTGTGCCTTACCGTTTGGCGATAGCCCATCATTTCCAAATGACCATAATATTCATTGCAAAAATCGCGTATGAAAGCAAATACCCAATTGCGTTTGAATTGTCTGTCTGCTTTACCTGTCCTCCCATAAGTCCAAGTATTACAAGGGCATCTATCGCCGTAGCGATTATATTTAAAATCATATCAATATCCCCCCATCCTCAAAGCTGTGTTCCTGTTTGAATCGTTCCATTTCATTTACACTCATACCGAAGATCCCGGCAGATGAATCAGAGTCCGTATGTTCGAAATACTCGCCCTGCTGTGGAAACATGAACCGGAACATAGCATAGTTTGCAACATCACACAGATATTCAAGATTCCCGGTCTCTTCAAACTTGGCAAGGCACATTTTCAAACTTTCGATTGCATCCACATTCCCTGTGGAAAAGTTCATTCTTGCCGGTCCGTATTTGTAATACGACTGCTCAATCAAACCTTTGCGCTTTTTATCAAAAGCCGTGGAATACTCGGTTTTCATCAATGTTTCATTCATTTCCGTTTTTCCTGTTTCTGTTCCCAAAAATCGCATGAATGGTCGTATTCTACAAAATCAGCAACATAATCTCGCTTTCTTCGTTTGAACGAACATAACCGTTTGCCTTGACGCATAAGCCATATTTACATGTGCCACAACATTCTTTACACTCTGCCATTACACATCACCCTCCGCCCTTCGTTTGGATTTACAACTTTGACCTTTGACGCAGCCTTTCAATCCGAGTTCACAATTTCGTAAATAACATCATCACGATAATTGCCTGTAGCATCTCTAACGCTGTCTTTCAGAACGTGTTTATTTCCGCTATGTTTCTCGCAGAATTTATCATAACTGCGTTCTGCCGGATTGCCACCGATCATACGCCACTCAACCCGATGTAAAGTTGATGTAAGCTCTTCTAGCTTCTCAAACACGTCTTTCCCGACAACAGGATTTCCGCGGTCAAAAGACATCAACCCAAAATTGTAAGCCTTGGATACATAGTAATCAACTTGGTATGAAAGATACCCTATCAACTTATTGTTGCTCACGATTGCAAAATCGAATCTTCCATCATCTGGATTATCTGATATTTCCGGAGTCCATTGTCCTAGACATCCGGTTTCAAACAACATGTCTTTCGTGTAGTAAAGCTTTTGAAACTCTCTTTCAATCTGGTCTCTGTATAGTATCGCAGGTACTAACATATGTTTTCACCTCTTACTATGCTTTTTGTTTTTTAAAATTTTTTTGGAAATGTAGTTGCGATTCGCAACGTGAAAGTGAATTGTTTATGTTTATATTAAGCTAATTTCTGTGAAAAGTCAATGGGTGTTGTTGTAAGTGGCTTTTTATTTTTCGAGGTATTTAAGGGACTTAGTAGCCGCCCTGTGGTCTTTCTGTCAGACCCCCTCCCCATCCTTTTCTTGCAAACATGGGAATCTAAAATATTTTCCATTTCGTTTTGTTGTCATTGTGTGAAAATCAAATTGTTTTAATACAATTCATGTCATACCCTTGCAACTATTCGCAAAACCTAACTTTTCCGAATAGTTCACGAATAGTTAAAACGCTACACCCCTTGATATTACTGCATTTGCGAATTGTAGAATAATCACACACAATTTAAACCGTATTATTTGCCGCTGCATCCGTGAATTGTGTATCAATTGCGTGCAATTCTTGACTCTTTTTCTCGTCCAATCTTGGCAGCTCCTGCGCTGTGATTGCCTTGCGTTGCGTGGCATTATCGCCAATGCCGGGCTGATTCATGCCGAATTCATTATTTCCCACGAACATGGTGCCTACAGGGCTATTGGAATCATATGCACGATCTAGGATACAATCCTTACGGGATCGCTGCAATTTTTGCCACATCTTGAAAGTCAGCGAACTTGGTTCATCACTAGCCCATATATCCATTGTGTTCGTAGGTATATTACAAAAATAACTGAATGCTACTGTACTTACCAACTTGCTATACACATTGGAGATATATATATAATAATCACAAAGTTTATATAATACCTCTCTGTCATATCTGTTACAATTAGTCGGTATAGTTGCATTACCAAGAGGACTTAAACTCTTGTCCTTTAATACTTTAGTATCCGGGAATAGATGCATACCAACATACTGCATAACAGCCTTCCACTGTCTCTGTCCAGCTTTTAACAAATCTTCGATGTGAAATTCTATACAAGCGTTGTCTATTAAATCTTGTACAGTTGATGTATATATTTGTACTGTACCTAGATCCACTATAAGGGTTGTAAGATCTACATTCTCTACACTCTTTACATCCTGCATATATTCACACCTCCGTTCTGTTTAATCTCTTTGATTCTGGTATACACTATTTCCAGGTTTAAAGTCAAGCCTTAATTTTTTACGGCGGTATTATATACTTACGCCGCGCGCGTATGCGGATATACACTTACTATAAACCTA
>OHTA01000032.1_pt1 | contig 106454 bp, 99 predicted proteins | sample 1578851 | NCBI WGS metagenome assembly OHTA01 (sample SAMEA3879578, study PRJEB24766) | human gut metagenome | biome: human-associated habitat; feature: feces | place: USA | collected 1985/1987 | reverse complement strand
CAAACAGCAGATCGACTGAATAAGCGGAACGCTGCCGAACATTAGTCGCTTGAAAAATAAAAAAAAGAAAATGAGTAAGATAATGATATGGGTCGGTCAATTCGATTCCGAAGCTGACTTTGAGAAATATATGGATCAATCGGCTTTCCGTCAATGGTGGAAAGATTATGATGAAGACAATAAGGAACTTCGTTGCCAGTTCTGTAAGGAGCTTGGTGTAATGAGCTATGATGAGGATTTTCTTATTATGAAATTCACATCTGACGGCTTGGCAGGATTACTTAACCTTATTCCTGCTGATACCCAAAAGATAAGTCTGTCGATAGCTGATAAAAATATTACAATGGCAAATGCTGTTATCTGCTATAATTGTCGTGAGGGTATATCTCCTAAGAAGGCAGAGAATACCACAACCATGACTTATCTTGGTACGTTTGAGTTTGAACTGTCGCCTGAAGGAATGCAAGGGTCTAATGCTGGATTAGAATATATGATTTGGATTGGCACAACCGATAAAAGTAGGGAAGAATTTATGGAGTATTTCAATCAAGATGAATACATGAAAGAAATACGAGATTACGAAGAAGGTCGTACAAAGAAACGCCCAAATCCCGACCATCGCTGTCAGTTCTGCAAGGACATAGGAATTAAGTTCTATTACCCAGAATTTTTGAAAGTGGAAATTTTGGATCATCTTGAGAATCCATTTGAAATGGTAAAAAGGATGATAAACAATCAATTTGTGCCTGATTGGGTAATTGAACTCTACGTCAAGGAAGAACATGTATCAGCATCGAATTGTATAGTCTGCTATATTCCTAATGGATTTAAAGATAAAAAGAAAAATCAGAACATCTATATAAAGAAAAAAAGTTACGATGATTCTGATGTTCCCAAAAAACATATTGAGGAATTAGTAGATTACAACGGCATTAAATATCTTGAATGGTTTAAAGCCGAAGGATAATTATAATGGTATAGATTAGGTCGTCTATCTGCCATAACCTTTTATGGTAAAGATGATAAAAATATGAGCAGCTAATAGTTGAGTTGAAAAAAGAACAAATTGTGCGACTAACAAGCGGCTTAACCTCCCCTGAAAAAGGTCGGTTAGCCACCAAACATTATAAACTCTGGATATAAGGATGAATGTATGAATAATCAATATGCAGTTTTAATAAGTAGTGAAATCCCCGAACTTGGAGAATTGGACTTACTGCGCTCAATTTACCGAGAGTTGAATGGTTATATGGAAGATTACAATAACCAAATCAACTTAGATGATTTGGGAGATTGGAAACTTCTCATACAGATAAATCTTCGAAATACTAATGGGGGGATTGGGATTTTCAAACGGGCAAAACGTTTCCCATCTAATAAAGAGTTTGAAATATCTATTTCCATACCAGTACCAAATTTGGAGGAAGCACGCTATGGAATATCCGATATGACGGGGATTTATATTCCTTTAAATATTAAAAACTTCTACATTCTTTCTCCATGCTTTAGTAAATATGATAATTTGTATCATTATATTCTTGAGAGTGCAAAACAAGCCATAGATGCAGCTTTTACTTATGGCTTTACATGTAACGGCAAAAGAATAAAGAAAAAAGAGTTTATAACAAACAGCACTACCGACTGAATAAGGCGGAACGCTGCAAACCATTAGTCGCTTGAAAAATAAAAAGAAAAAATATGAGTGCATTTACAGAAATAATGGAATACATTCGGACTTTTGAAAAGTATGGATGTAAAGAATATGAAAACGGGACAAAAGAATACGGTCATGCACCTTTCATTGCTCCTGAAGCATATAATTTTTGCGTCTTTGCTACGCTAAATGAAGATGATATTGTTGAGTTAGAACGAGATTTGAAAAGAGAAATTCCGTCTCAATTTCGCTCGTTTTTAATGACAGATACAAATGGATTACATCTTTTCCACCATTTCAGTTTATATGGAATAAGAAAATCTTACAACCGAGATTTAAATGCAACTCCAGAGCCTTTTGGCTTACTTGAGCCGAACATTTACGAAAAACCTAAAAATGCAAAAGACACTTATTTTTTCATAGGCGGATATAGATATGATGGTTCGAAGCTCTATATAGACTCTGAAGATGGAAAAGTTCATTTCTGTAAACGTAGAGATGCTTCATCTCTTTTAGCTTGGGATTCATTCGAGGATATGCTTTTATCTGAATCCAAAAGAATATTTACTCTTTATGATGATAGAGGTAGAATGCTTGCGCCAAGCGAAAAAACACTACCGATATAGAATGAAGCGACTAACAAACAGCACTACCACTTGAAGCGGAACGCTGTCAAACCATTAGCATCGAAAAATTATAATTAAACCAATATGAAAGCAAAGATAGGAGATGTCTATACTATCTATAATAATCGTTTAAGGCTTTATACAGCCTGTCAGATTACAAACGTAATAGAGGATAAGGGCGACGCAATTTGTCTTTACCTGGATTGGACTGGAGAATCGCCTCTTCATCTAGTACAGATGGAAAATCTCCAACCTCTTTATATGGATTTCATGTATTGGGAGAGGCAATTATGTATAGCCAATGTCGATATAGATGTTCCAGCTTATTTTATATTTGTAGGTAATATTCCTCCTCTTACAAACGAGGAAAACTCATATTTTGGTACAGGGAATTATGGGTATGATGTATATAGGCAAATTAAATGGCAACAGATTCCTGAAGAAAGGAGAAAAGCGTTTAAGATTGCAATGAAAAGTGAGGAAACAGTATGGCTTAATGGAACTGAATATAAAATAAGTTCGCACTATGTAGATGACGCCCATTGCCCGTTTTCCAAAGCAGATGAATTAAAAGTATTCCCATGTCTTTCTACGCTGGTTCTTAAAGAATATCATCAGGGGCTCATTGAATATTTGGATAATACACCGTTTATTACAGAACTGACATATAAGGGTAAAGGACAAAGAAGTCTTGATTTTCGTGGTACAAGCCTACGAAAACGTCTCATAGATTTGACTGAAATTGATGAACTATGGTTGAATGATGAAATGGAACAGTTATATCTTTTGAATGATAAAATTAGTCCATGTGTCATTCATGCAAGAGATAACGGGGCTAACCTTCTCTTACAATACCGTAAAATATTTCACCCCTATCCTGAACTTTCCAATCTCAACAGTCTTCATGGCATAGAAATTAATGAAGTGGATATGAACGATATATTCTCCGTTTACCCTAATCTGAAAGAACTCTGGTTATGGGGAAAACCCGGGTATATCAGAAACTTCTCGGTACTCGAAAGTTTTAGGAACATTGAAGTTTTCGCAACGAGGAATCTTTTTGGCTTCAGTTCAGAGGATATTCCTGTGCCAGAACGGATGGAACATCTAAACTGGCTTTGGATGACAAGTTTGCCAGAAGATGCGGCAAAATGTATAAAAAAATTATACAAGAAGCGAAAAAACGAAGGAATGAATCTTTCCGTCACGCAGGCAAGAAAACCAGAGTGGATAAAAGAAAATATGGATAATCCATTCAGAGATTGGGATGACAGTGATTATATCTCACCCTCCTCCGCCAAAAAGGCCATTATCCAGTACAGGAAGACACGAAACGAGTTACTCGCCCTGAATGTTCAAAATGATCCGGAGGCGCAGACTAAAGCAATTGCTGCGGTAGAGGAATATACAAAGACATTTAATCGAATGAGATGTATCGAAACTGATGAACGGGATCTGGTATACGAGGTATTGTGTTCAATAATTGACTACATGAATAATCCAATAATTGATAAGGCAAGATTGCTGGATAGATTCGAAGAACTACGGGATTTCTGAGAAACAAGTATAAAAACCGTAAATAAAAAACGATGCTAACAAGCTGCAACCCGACTGAACAAAGGCGGAACGCTGCCGGACATTACTAACGATAACAAATTTGTATGAAAGTTTTTATTGGAGGTGAATTGGAACATAGTATTTCTGATAAGTTTCGTAAAGCAAGAAACTCTGTAATAGAATATATGGATTGTCTATGTGATATTTCATATATTAATGAACTAAGTTTCTATGTATTCTGCTTAAAAGGATTTACTACAAATCCATTAAGTCGATATTCGAAAAAACGTAATCGGATAGAATTGGAAATTCTACTCCCATTTGATAAATTTGAAACAGCAAATGATTCTCAATGTGTTGAGATATTGAAACAAAGTATTCTTGATGCTATTGAGAACTATAAAAATAAAAACATTCCACAACAATATATTGATGTAATTGTAGAAAAAATGAAAGCATCAATTAATGAATGAATTCGTTAGTAACAAACAGCACTACTGCTTAAAGCGGAACGCTATTGAACATTACAGCTATGGATATAACGAATAGAATTATTGTCGCCTTACTGGAACGAATGAAAAGTAGAAACAAGAACTTTTCATTATCAAGACCTAAGTTTCATCGGTTGTTTCAAATAAATCCCGATGGCTACTTATGGTATGGCGAGAAACTGGAGCGGCATTTACTTAACAAATATGGAGAATCGGCTGATACATTGAAATATCTTGATATATATTATTTCATTTCCAATATTGTGCGGTTGTATTACATGCCTAAAAATTCAAATTCGGAGGAAAACGAGTTTGGAAAGCTATACGCTTATGGCTCCATAATAGGGTTACACCGTTGTCATATTCCAGATAAGCGAATATATCTGAACCGATTGTTAAATACTTTACTGTTCTGTTGTCCGACTTCTGAAGAATATATCCGTAGATTCCGCTGGCAAAAAAACGGTATATATTACAAATCGCAGGATGTGGAAGTTCTTATTGCCGATACATTTACAGAAATACGGGAATCGGACAAACAATCAGAATCCATTGAAATAGTTGAGTCAATAGTCAATGAGACATACCGTTATCTGGTAGGCTCAAATACGGGGCTTCCATTTGTCCGTTCGGAAACTTTATTGCACTACAACCTGAACCCATCTGATTATATGTGGCTATATCAGCACGATAAGGAATTGTTTTATACTTGTCTTGATGCAGCAGCATTACAGTCGGAGATTTTCAGTTACAAGTCATTTGTGTACAATTTCAACCTGTATATTCTAAAAGACGCAAATATATTGGATGAATTGTCCAGATATTCCAAATGTTATGAAGCCGTTTTAGAACTGCTTTTCAAATCCGATTCAATTATGCAGAACTCTGTTATTCGGCAAATCAAATTATGTAGAAATGAAGATACCATTAAACAGAATAACAGATTGGATGCTATTAACAAATGGCTCAACTCCCTAAACAAGATTGGTTAGCCACAGAACATTAAACATTAGAAAATGAGAACACCAGTCATAATCCTGTTATTTGTAATCCTGCTTGCCGTAAGCTGCGGAGAGCCTCCCATGCCGCCGTCGGACGAGGAAATGATACGCCATTTCACCACGCATGAGGTGGCGTTCCGTAAGGTGTACGAAATCATGGCAGAGAGTTCAGAAGGTAGTTTTCACTACCCGCCGCTTTCTCCGGAAGAGGTTATTATACTTGATTCAATGGAGCAAAGCGATACATCCCATGAAACGAATGATGAACAAGACATCCCGGTATATGGACTGTTGAAGCCGGAGCGAATCCTACTCGACTCCCTGTTATCAGAGATTGGATGCGGTTTTATCCTTGTTGATCGCAGGGAATGGGGAACGGCAGATTCGGTATATGTGAGCCTCGTTATGCCGTACTACTCCCACGGCATCGTGGATGCCGGAACGTCCAAGAGTTTCGTTTACGATCCCGGATTGAGAAGCCGTCGGAATATCCGTATCACCGAACATGGCGACCTGAACGAGATCTACCGCAGGACGTACAACGACACCACGCTTTACAAGCCCATCAAGGGAAACTGGTACATCGAGTTAGACCATTCGATATAACGGCCCGGAGTCCGTATCAAAGTATGTATCACTTTTTGTCAAGAAGATACATCATAAAGCAGATAATGGCCATCGCAAGGAAAAATAACAGAACCGCAAGGAGTTCGTTAAACCTGCACTTGGCATAGTGAGACATCACTGCTTTGCCTCGCCATTTGTAAATCCTGCTGACGAGCGACATAACGGCAAATGTGACAATGCTAAAAGACACATGGCAACAATGCCGACACACCTGGAAAAAGCCGGATAGTAACAGTCATCATAGGGAATATCAAAAGAGCGAAGATATAAATCGAGAGCATCATTTCGCCATCGACCCTGCCTGTTCGTCTTGCCTGCTTCCATTTCTCCCCCATCCACCAGAGGTAGTCCCAGAGATAGAACCGTTGTCTGCCGTTATTCTTCATGCCGTTATTTATTTCATCAATGAAACGATTGTGATAATCATAGCCACAAAAAACATTACTGGCAGGAAGAAAAGGAGAAAACCTGTTGCAGGCTTGAATCTTCTATCAGCATAGTGGCTCATGACGGCTTTGCGCCTGCGGACTCCGTAAAGCTTTTCACCCCATATCACATACACCAGTGCAAGGACTAAATAGACACCCCACATACATTGCTGAAACGTATGGTAAACCCTCGCAAACGCAAGCAACGACATGACCGGAACATACAACAAAAAATTGAAATACATAAACAGCATACTCTCTCCTGTGATGCGAAGGTGGTATTCGTGCAACCGCTCTCCGACCCACCAGAGGTAATCCCAGAGATAAAACCGTTGCTTATTCTCCTGCCGTTTCATCATGCCCAATGTATAAATCCGAGGTGGAACATCAGCGCTACATTTGCCACGATCAGGGCGATAGCGATAAGAACTATTTTGGCGAGCTTCCTGCCGGGATGTTTCATCTTCCCGTAATGTTCACGGAGCGCTTCACGCCGTCCGGCTGTATAGCGTAGCTTGCAGAATAAATCGGGAAGAAAGCAGAGAGGAATCACTATGGCCAAACCAATCATCCAGCCGAAAAGGCGCAATATCGGTGGAAAACCAAGCGGTATGAGTAGGACGAAGAGCCAGCACCAAAACAGTAGCATACGTCCGTTGAGATTGGTACGCTCCCTTTCGTGCCATATCTCGGCTACATACCACATATAGTCGATGAAGCAGATCCGGTATTTGCGATTGTCCTTTTCCATACCGTTATCTCCATACAAAGAAACCAACCAATATAAGTATAATCAGAACGCTGACCAACACAATCTGAACCCTGCGGCGTGTTTCGGGTTTGCAATCATCAAAGAACCATAGCTTTCCATGAAACTGCCACTCACATGCCCATTTCCAACGGAACAGCAACCCTGCAAGCCATAGGGCAAGCAACCCGACACCAAACAGCAACCCGTATTTCGGGTGAGCCTGCAACCACTCGAAAAACGCTTCCGCCTTGCTGTTCATTGCTTCGTATATATCGGCAACTGTCATACTTATAATTAAAAGGATTCCGAACACAAAAATAATGTTTTCTGTTCACATAATCACTACTTTATGCTCCAAAACACCGGCTGTACGGTTATAAAACCAGGAAACAGCCCCCGTTAAGGTAACGGAGGTTGTTTGCGGGGTGTTTGTGTTCATTTAGTTCTGTTCCGGCAGGAGCTTGCAAAGCACCGGGTCGTTCTTGATACGTTCCAGTTCCTCGGCGACGATGCGGCCGGCCTCTGCCTTGATACGTTCGTAGTTTTCCTGCACGACCTGTTTCATGTGATCCGTCCCGTTCTCGTCCGTGAAGTCGGTAATTTGTGGTATCTTCTTGTACCGGGCCGTTTCCGCTTTCACTTTTTCGTTGTCCACGACAATCTCGCAGTGGAAAATCTTCTGCTCGATACGTTCGTCGAAATTGTCCGCCACGGCCCCGACGAACATTCCCTGCGTGAGCGTCGAGATCTTCGAGGCCGGGATCAGGCTGTCCAGCTGCGTGGATATGGATGTCGATTTGTCGCTGCGGCTCAACGTCATGCTCTGCCGCTTCTGCAATACCTTACCGAACCGTTCCGAGAGTGTCTTGGCCGTTTCACCTACGACCTGCCCGGAGAAGATGTTGCCCACCGTGTTCATCACGACGGCGGCCTCCTTGTCCCCGTAGTCCCTCTTCAACTGTGAAAAATCCTGGAAGCACAGCAGCACGGCGACCTTGTTGCTTCTGGCCGTGGCGATCAGGTTGTCGAGTCCCTTGAAGTAGATTGTCGGCAACTCGTCGATGATGATGCCCGATTTGAGCTGGCCTTTCTTATTTATGAGCTTGACAATCCGGGAATTATACAATCCCAAAGCCGCTCCGTAAATGTTTTGCCTGTCGGGATTGTTCCCCACGCAGAGTATCTTGGGATCGTCCGGGTTGTTGATGTCGAGCGTGAAATCGTCGCCCGACATGACCCAATATAGCTGGGGCGAAATCATGCGGGAAAGCGGAATTTTGGCCGATGCTATCTGGCCCTGGAGCTGGTCTTGAGCGCCTCCGAGCCAGGCATCCATAAAGGGGCTGAGGTAGTTTTCGAGTTCCGGGTAGGATGTCAGAATCGGGAAAATATCCTCGTACCGCTTGTTCAGGAACTCGATGGCGTGCGGGAAGGTACAATACCGCCCGTTGTCGTAGATGCGCAGGAACCAGATCACGGCCGCAAAAAGGATAATGGGGCTTTCCACAAAAAAATCGCCCTGCTTCTGCACCCAGCTTCGGTTCAGGTTGAGCATGATGGTATAGGCGCTCTCGTAGGCGTCCGAAATATCGGTCATGAAGTCCGGGTGAATGGGGTTACAGCGGTGCGAGCGGCGCGGGTCGTCGAAATTTATGACGTAGAAAGTCGGGATTTTCTTGTAACCTTTCTGGTGATTCAGCAGGTGGTTGTAAGCGATTTCCGAAAGATCGGGAAACTTGTAGTCATAGATGTATTGGGTATAGCCCTTTTCGATTTGCTGTTTAATGAACTGGTTTACAACACAATAACTCTTCCCGCTGCCCGGGCTTCCCATGCAGATGCAAGCCCTTTGCGGGTTTACGACATTGGCGAACCCGTTGTTCCACTGTTTGTTATAGTAAAATTTCGTCGGCAGATTTATGGAGTACTCGTTCTCGATCAGGCGTGTTTCCTGCTGGAATGATTCGTTCTCGTTGTTGAAAGGGTCATCCATGAGATTGTTCTTCAGCAGGCGGGACATCCACACGCCGCCCATCAAGAGGCAGATATACCCGGCCGATAGGGTCAGTATGTAGAAAGCCGCGTTCGCCATCGCCGTCAGCGGCAAGTCCAGCAGCCACCAGTTGAAGAAGAACAGCACGCCTCCCGTGGCCAGCGATGCCGTGATTTTCCGCCAGGTAATTTTCTCCTCTTTTACTCCTTTTGTCCCGAGGCATGAAAGGGCGAGGAACACGACGGCGAAAAGTTTCGTCCATAGTATATTCCGGAACAGCCCCGCGGTGCGGTCGAAGTTCAGCAGAATCCTATCGACCACGCCGATATTGATTCCCCATTCCCGTATCTGCCCGTAACAGAACCAGTAGATGTTGATAACCACGAACAAGATACTCAATGCCCGCATGAAATCCATTGTTTTTGCAAGACCCCGAAGGTCGTCTTCCTGTTGCATAACCGTAAAATTTAATAAATGAATGATAATTGAGATGTTATACTTTCCTCCGTCGTGAGGTATTCCGCTTCCGTTGCCCGTCCCGTCCGGCAGGCGCTTGTTTCGGGGACAAGTCCCTCGTGTTTTCCCCGGGATTCCGTTTCCCGCCGAAGCGCAGCTCGAAGGCGTTGGCCGAGTATGCCTTTCCCAGCCGTGATCCGTTCACGACCGTCCGTGTTTCGTGGTCAATGAACGTCACTCCCACGATGCGGCCGTTTTCGTTGCGTCGTATGTAGAGATCCACCCGGGCTCCCCGCAGGCGTTCGCGCAGTTCTTCCTCCGTGGGTTCTCCCCGAAGCGCTTTATCGACCCGGCCACGGATTTGCCTCCTCGTGTCGTCCTTCCCGAACCGTTCGGCGTTGCGCTCCATGTGCCGTTCCAGCCCGTCATACCCGACCTCTTTACCGAACAGTGAGGATTTGAGCGGCGCGGCCACTGCCTTGTCCCCGTTCTCGTCCAGCAGCGTGTAGAGCAATCCCCGGTAGGGGGTTCCGTTCCGCTCTCCCCGGACTTCCTCTATACCTATATTATATAAGGACAACAATGCCCGGAACTCGCCGAGGGTCTGGAAGCGGTATGTCGCCACGGCCGGTTTTATTACCGCTGCCACCTGGCGTTTCAGGTCGCCCCGCGTGTAATCGGCGGGGACGATCCCTTGCCCTTTCTCCCGCCTTCTCCCTTTGGCGGGATGCAGTCCGTACTCCCGTTCCAGTTCCTCGGTAACGGCCACGCTGCGTTCGTTGCGCCTGCTGTCGTTTATCTTGCGCCCGTCCTGGGCCACCTGCACCGACACGATATGGATATGCTCCCGTCCGATGTCGGTATGCTTGAATACGATATAAGGTTGTCCTCCCCAGCCCATGCGCTCCATGTAGGCCCCGGCTATCTCCGCGAGTTGCCCGTCGTCGAGGCGGTCTTCGGGAGCCGGGTTGAGCGACACGTGCACGACGGGTTTTTCCGTCCGGTAGTGCGAGGGCATCCAGCGCAGGAGGTCTTCTGCCGTCGCGGCCACGTTGAAGCGCCCATCCGCCGGCTCCCTCACGATGTGGGTCAGCAGCACCTTCCCGTCGCCCCGATCGACTTTCTCCTGGTTGTACGCCAGCGCGCCGTACACGTCTTTTCCGGTGGTGATATTGGCTACCATCGCTGTTTGAACTCTTCGGAGAGCGACACGACCTGCTGCCCGACGGCCGCCAGTTCACGTGTCGCTCTCTCCAGTTTATAGAGCAGCGCGAGTGTTTTCTTCTCGGAAAAATGCGCGTGCAGCTCCTTCACCACCTGGTTGTAATTCGTTCCCACGGCACGGAATTGGGCGTGGAAAGCGGTCAGCTTCGCCACGTATTCGAGCGTTCCCCGGTCGGTCTTTACCACCCGGAACGCCTCGTTGAACACTCTCGCTTTGATAAAAGCGGCTTTGGACAATAGCCCGGACTGCTCGTAAAGGTCGAGGAAACGGGCATGTTCCACGGCTGAAAAGTTTACCGAAAAGCGGTAAACGGCCGGGTCGTTTTTCGCGGGTCGTCCCCCTTTGCCCCCTCGGGGCTTTCTGTTCTTTTCCATCGCATCGAAATTTTAAGGAGAGGCCAGGGCCCCACCGGTTCCTGAAAATTCCGATCCCTTCGCGGCTTGCCGCCCTTCTGAAAAGCACCGACTCCGGAGGTGCTTTCTCCCCCTTGCGGGCAAGCTGTTTTCTGCTGCAAAACGAGAATCGTGCAGCAGAAAACACAGCTTGCTATTTGCCCTTTGCAAATACCTTCTGCCCGCTCGCGGACAGAACATTGAAAGAGCCGCCGTAAAACGGGGCAAGGACGGCTTCATTAGCGTCGGGATCGTTCACGAGGCAAAGATACCGACCTATTCAATCGCTTGTACTACAAGTGATTACGCCACTTGCGTCCACTTTGATGCCACACGCGGCCATAGCGGAAAAAGAGCATACAACCCGTGTTTTTAAGGGTTTACTTTGCACGTGAGAACGGATACGGGCAATGACACATCCTCCTGTCCGCACACGTGCGGACGGATGCAGAAAACACCGTGTGCAGAGGAAAAAGCGGGTCTTTGTCCGGATAAGCAAATGCGGTTGCGCATGAGTATAAAATCGGACACGCGCCCATGCACCGGCATACCGGCGTAACAGCCTGCCAGCGCACCAGCATATATGCGTGCCGGCATACCTGCATAAAATCTCATGCCGTCACTTGCCCGGATACGTGAAGAGATGAACGATTACCCGATTGTATAACTAAAAACGCATGGAACAATGAAAGAGAAAACGAAATTCGTGGCCTTCTCCACCCAGAAAGGCGGAGCGGGTAAAACCACCCTCACGGTGCTGGCAGCTTCTTACCTGCACTATGTAAAGGGTTTCAATGTCGCGGTCATCGACTGCGATTATCCCCAACACTCCATCGTGGAGATGCGGGAACGTGACCTGAAGCTTGCCCTCGAAGACGAACATTACAAGAGGTTAGCTTACGAACAATTCACCCGGCTTCAAAAGAAAGCCTATCCCGTCGTGGAAAGCAACACGAAAGAGGCGTTGGCCGATGCCGACTACCTCCTGCCGCAAGGTGATTTCGATTATGTGTTCTTCGACCTTCCCGGTACGATCAATAACGAGGATCTGATTCATTCCCTGGCCGGAATGGATTATCTCGTCGCCCCGATCAGTGCCGACCGGGTTGTCATGGAAAGCACCCTGAATTACGCGGTTGTGGTAAAAGAGCATATCATGGGCCGCGAGAAGTCCCGGATGAAAGGGCTGTATATGCTATGGAACATGGTGGACGGACGTGAAAAAACAGAGTTATATCAGGTTTACGAGGCGGTAATGAAAGAGCTGGATCTTCCTGTTCTGAAGACCTTCCTGCCTGACACCAAGCGTTTTCGTCGTGAGCAGAACGCCAGCCGTCGCTCTGTCTTCCGCTCCACGCTCTTCCCGGCAGACCGTTCTTTGATCCGGGGCAGCAACCTGGATAAACTCGTGGATGAATTGATCGAACTGTTAAAGTAGGATCTCATGAGCGGAAAAGAACATGACGACGGTTTGGACGCTTCCTTCATCATCAGCCAGGCCAAAAGCCGAAACCGGCCATTACATCCTTACACGCCGGAAAAAGAGGAGGAGGCATCGGCTCTATCGGAACCGTCCGGCGAGGCCGCCTCCTCGTCGGCTACGAAAGAGGAGGGACGCCGCCGAAGAGGGAAAGGCCAGGATTACGAGCGTCTTTTTATCCGGAACGCCCCCTCCAATACCCGAAGCGGCAAAACGGTGTATATCCGCAAGGAGTTTCACGAGCGTATAACCCGGATAGTGCAGGTTATCGGTAAGAACGAACTCTCGCTGTATAGCTACCTGGACAATGTGCTGGAGCAGCATTTCGCGACCTATCAGGAGGAAATTTCGGAACTCTACAAGAAACGGAACTCCGATATTTTTTAGTTATGAACCCAATATTTACAACCCATTAAAAACAATCCATCATGTCAGACAAAGCAATTATTTTATCTGTTATCCTGGCGGCCGTCCTTTGCGTCGCCGTGCCCTTCATCTTCCGCGTGTGCCGCTACCGGCGCAGGATGAAAACCCTTATCGTCCCCGACGGCCCTTCGGGGGAGGTCGCCGTGGGGACTGTCCCCACCCCCGAGGCCGAGTACCTGGCCCGTTACATCTGCCTGCTGCGGCTGCCTTTCGCCGGTAACAAGCACGTGAAGATACGTCCGTCGTATCACGAGCGTATCCGCGAGATCACCCGTGTCATCGGTCGTGGCGACGTGACGATCACGGCCTACGTGGACAAGGTTCTCAAGGCGCACCTGGACGATAACCGGGAAACCATCGAGCGGCTTTTCGAGGAGCGTGAGGCCGTGGCCTCCCGGCAACCCAAAGCGGAGGAGCGATGAACGGGGCGTTGTGGCTGCTGCCCCTCTTTGCCGTGGGGTATGCCTTGTGGGCGTTTTTCCGCCTGCGGCGGATGGAACGTAACGAACCGGCAGACGGGATCGTTGCCGAAGACACGCCCTGCCGGCAGGAGATCATCGGCAGGAGCCGCTTTGTCCTCGACTTGCGCCACTCCCGGCCACAAGCTGCCGTAGAATCTGAAACTGAAAAAGTTACGGAAAAAGCCGATATATTTGTGCCCACGAATGTACCCGAACACCCCCGGCAGATTCCGCCGGAAGACCTGGATGAAGTGTTCGGTGTCGCTCCCGAGGGGGAGCCTAACGAACCTCTGGAAATCGACTTTCCGCTGTACGATGAATCTTTCCCGGATGCGGACGCGGAGGAGCCGGATTATGACGAGGATGAAGACGACACCGAAGAGCTGCCCCTTTTGGGCCGCTCGCTTGCCCAGGGGGTTAGTTTTGAACAGATGGGCGAAGCCTACCGCCACGTGGTACACGATCCACCTTCAACAGACGAGCAAAGGGAGGAAACGGGACGTGTCCTCCTGGGCCTGAAACAGACCGACATGTTCGAGGTCATCGTTTCGGGCTGCCCCGACGGGAACGACAGGGTAAAATCCCTGATCGACACCTACCTCTCGGCTTTTCACCGGCGTATGTCCGAGAGGTCTGCGGAAAGCCCATCTCCGCAGGGTTCGGTTCCCACGGGTTTCGACGTCCGTGAGTTTGTTTAACCCCATAATGACATCACGATGAAAGAAAAAGACTACGGGTAGCGCGTGAGGCTATCCTCGAACCACTGAAAAAAAACGAATCAAGAAGTTTAACCCGGTGCGGGGCCTATCCATCCCCGCGCCACAATTCAAACATTATCGAGTTATGAGAAAGAACAAGATTCTTCTTCCGGCGGCATTTCTCTTTGCCGCCATCTCCTCCGCTTTCGCGCAGGGCAACGGCATCGCCGGCATTACGGAGGCTACCAACATGGTAACCAGCTACTTCGACCCCGGCACGAAACTCGTGTACGCTGTGGGGGCTGTGGTCGGCCTTATCGGGGGCATCAAGGTCTATAACAAGTTTTCGAGCGGCGACCCCGACACGTCGAAGACCGCCGCGAGCTGGTTCGGCGCGTGTATTTTCCTGATTGTCGCCGCGACGATCCTACGCTCTTTCTTCTTGTAGTCCAACCTGTCATGCAAATAATTATGGAATATGGAATCAACAAGGGAATCGGCAAGAGCGTGGAGTTCCGGGGCCTGAAGGCGCAGTACCTCTTCATCTTCGCGGGCGGCCTGCTGGCCGTCTTCGTGGTGTTCGTCATCCTCTACATGGCAGGGGTCGATCAGTGGGTATGTATCGCTTTCGGCGTTGCGGCGGCTTCGGTGCTGGTCTGGCTTACCTTCCGCCTGAACACCCGTTACGGGGAACACGGGCTGATGAAGCTGCTCGCCGCGCGCCGGCATCCCCGCTACCTGCTCAACCGCAAGTCCCTGCGCCGGTTGCTGAAAAGAAAGGGGGGCCGCGTATGAGAAACCTCTTGAAAGCCACCACGCTGGAAAGCAAGTTCCCGCTCCTGGCCGTGGAAGGCGGTTGTATCATCAGCAAGGACGCGGACATAACGGTCGTCTATCGGGTCGAACTCCCGGAGCTGTTCACCGTCACGTCCGCCGAGTACGAGGCGATCCACGCCGCCTGGTGCAAGGCCCTGAAGGTCTTGCCCGAATACAGCGTGGTACACAAGCAGGACTGGTTCATCCGCGAGCGTTACCGCCCGGCCACGGGCGAGGGGGACATGAGTTTCCTCTCCCGCAGTTACGAGCGGCATTTCAACGAGCGTCCGTTCCTGACCCACGCCTGCTTCCTCTACCTGACGAAAACGACGAGGGAGCGTATGCACATGCGTTCAGACTTCTCGACCCTCTGCCGGGGCAACATCATTCCCAAAGAGGTAAACCGGGAATCGGCGACAAAATTCCTGGAGGCGGCGGAACAGTTCGAGCGTATTCTGAACGATTCGGGTTTCTTGGCCCTTGTCCGCCTCACGGGGGACGAGATCACGGGTACGGCGGATTGTCCGGGCCTGCTGGAGCGGTACTTTTCCCTCTCGCTCTCGGAGACGACTTCTCTTCAGGACATCGAGCTGGGGGCCGAGGTTCTGCGCGTGGGCAACAAACGGGTGTGCCTGCACACGCTCTCGGACACGGAAGACCTGCCGGGGCGCGTGGGTACGGATACCCGTTACGAGCGTCTTTCCACCGACCGTTCGGACTGCCTGCTCTCGTTCGCGGCCCCCGTGGGGCTTCTGCTTTCCTGCGACCACCTTTACAACCAGTACGTGTTCCTGGAAGACAGCGACGAAAACCTGCGTATGTTCGAGAAACGTGCGCGTAACATGCAGTCCCTTTCCCGCTACTCCCGCGGGAACCAGATAAACAAGGAGTGGATCGACCAGTATCTCAACGAGGCGCACTCGTTCGGTCTTCAATCCGTCCGGGCCCATTTCAACGTGCTGGCCTGGTCGGACGACGTGCAGGAGCTCCGGCATATCCGCAATGATGTGGGCAGCCAGCTCGCTCTGATGGAGTGCCGCCCGCGCCACAACACCGTGGATGCCGCCACGCTCTACTGGGCGGGTATGCCGGGTAATGCGGGGGATTTCCCCGCCGAGGAATCGTTCTACACGTTCATCGAGCCCGCGGTCTGTTTCTTCACGGAGGAAACCAACTATAAATCCTCGTCCAGTCCTTTCGGCATCAAGCTGTGCGACCGCATAAGCGGCAGGCCCCTGCACCTGGACATCTCGGACGAACCGATGAAAAAAGGGATCATTACCAACAGGAATAAATTCGTGTTAGGCGGCTCGGGGTCAGGCAAGTCATTCTTTATGAATCATTTAGTCCGCCAATACTGGGAGCAGGGCACGCATGTCGTGCTGGTGGATACCGGTAACAGCTACCAGGGTCTTTGCGAGCTGATCCGGCGTAAGACCAAAGGTGAGGACGGCGTGTATTTTACCTATACCGAGGAACATCCCATCAGTTTCAACCCGTTCTACACCGACGACTACTATTTCGACGTGGAGAAGAAGGACAGCATCAAGACGCTGCTGCTGACACTCTGGAAAACCGAGGACGACAAGATCACGAAGACCGAGAGCGGCGAGCTGGGCAGTGCCGTGAACGCCTATATCGAGCGTATCCGCGCCGACCGGAATATCGTGCCGTGTTTTGACAGTTTCTACGAGTACCTGCGGGACGACTACCGCCGCGAGCTGGAGGAGCGGGAGATCCGGGTCAGCCGCGAGGATTTCAACATCGACAACATGCTCATCACCCTGCGGCAGTATTATAAGGGCGGACGCTACGACTTCCTTCTGAACTCCCGGGCCAACATCGACCTGCTCTCGAAGCGCTTCGTGGTCTTCGAGGTGGATTCCATCAAGGAAAACAAGGAGCTTTTTCCCGTGGTCACCATCATCATCATGGAGGCTTTCATAAACAAGATGAGACGGCTCAAGGGGGTACGCAAACAGCTCATCGTCGAGGAGGCCTGGAAGGCGCTCTCTACGGCCAATATGGCTGAATATCTGCGTTATATGTATAAAACCGTCCGCAAATACTACGGTGAGGCCATCGTTGTGACGCAGGAGGTCGAGGACATCATTTCCAGCCCGGTGGTCAAGGAGGCGATCATCAACAACTCGGACTGCAAGATCCTGCTCGACCAGCGCAAGTTCATGAACCGTTTCGACGCGATTCAGTCCTTGTTGGGGCTGACCGACAAGGAGAAGGCGCAGATTCTCTCGATCAACCAGTCCAACGACCCTTCCCGTAAATACAAGGAGGTCTGGATCGGTCTGGGCGGCGTTCAGTCGGCGGTCTATGCCACGGAGGTCAGCGTCCCGGAGTACCTGGCCTACACGACCGAGGAAACGGAGAAAGTGGAGGTACAGCGGCTTGCCGGCGAGCTGGGCGGTGATATGGAACTGGCGATCAGGCAGCTCGCCGAGGGCAAACGTTAAAGGGAGGGCAGGCCATGTATCGCAAGTGTATCGGATCAGACCCCACGGCGGCGCGTTTGGACTTCGCGCTGTACGAGGTGGCGGGCGAGTGGGAAAGCCGCTCGGGTTCTCCCCGGGTTCGCATCTACCGCAACCCGGGACGCCGGGGCGGCGGTTTTTACGTGGAGGTGTCCTACAAGGACGGGACACGCTTCTCCCGTCCCGTGAGGAAGTATTGGGGAGGTATCCGTTACTTCGACCTCTACGGGTATGTCGCCCTGGCCTACGATGCGGGGCGCGAGGTGCTCCAGCTCTCCGCCTACGGGGATTATTACCGGGCGTCGGAATGACCGCCCAAGTATTCACGAATTAAATAATGAAAAGGATGAAACGATTGATTTTAACGCTGTTCGTGGGGCTTCTTTGCTTCACGTACCAGGCAAAAGCGCAGTGGACGGTCATCGACCCGTCGAACCTCGTTCAGAACATCAAGAGCGCGGTTCAAAGCTCGACCACGGCGACCAACATGGTCAAGTCGCTGCAAGAGAGTATCAAGATTTATAACCAGAGCAAGGCTTACTACGACGCCCTCAAATCGGTGCATAACATCATCAAGGATGCCCGGAAGGTGAAGCTGACACTCGAAATGGTCAGCGAGATCACGGAAATCTACACCTCGGGATTCAACCGTATGGTTTCAGACCCGAACTTCACGGTGGACGAGCTGGCGGCGATCTCGGCGGGTTACGCCCGGCTGCTGGAGGAGGGCGGCGCGCTGGTGGCGGAACTCAAGACGGTCATAACCGGCGGCAACGGCCTCTCGCTCTCGGACAAGGAGCGGATGGACGTGGTGGATCAGGTTTACACGAAGATGCTGGAGTACCGCAACCTCACGCGCTATTACACGCGCAAGACCATCTCCGTGTCCTTCATCCGCAGCCGCGAAAAGGGCGACGCGCACCGGGTGCTGGCACTTTACGGGAACCCGAACGACAGATATTGGTAACCTGAAAACGGAGGCAGTCATGGATTTCGACAATTTACACCAGGTTCTCCGGAACCTGTATCAGGAGATGATGCCGCTATGCGGCGACATGATCGGGGTGGCGAAAGGTATCGCCGGCCTGGGTGCGCTCTTTTACGTGGCTTACCGGGTATGGAAGGCACTGGCCAATGCGGAGCCTATCGACGTGTTCCCGCTCCTGCGGCCTTTCGCCATCGGCTTGTGCGTGATGTTCTTTCCCACCGTGGTTCTGGGGACGATCAACGCCGTGATGTCGCCCGTGGTGCAGGGCACGCACGCCATACTGGAGGGGCAGACATTGGATTTGCAGGCATACCAGCAACAGAAGGACGATTTGGAAGCCGAGGCCCGCAGGCGCGAGGGCAAGGCTTGGTTAGTGGACGACGAGGTGTATGAACAACGGCTTGCGGATATGGGTATCACGGACTTGGGCGAGATTATCAGCATGTGGGCCGAACGCACGTGGTACGACATCAAGGCCGGTTTCCGGCAACTTGTCCGGGACTTCTTCGAGTTGTTGTTCAACGCCGCGGGGCTTACCATCGACACGCTGCGGACATTCTTTTTAGTCGTGCTGTCGATTCTGGGGCCCTTGTCGTTCGCCCTCTCCATTTACGACGGCTTCCACTCGACGCTCGCGAGCTGGATTTCCCGCTATATCAGCGTGTACCTTTGGCTTCCCATCGCCGACCTGTTCTCCGCGGTGCTGGCCAAGATCCAGACGTTGATGCTCCAGGCGGACGTCCTGGCCCTGCAAGACCCCAACTACATTCCCGACAGCGGCAGCGGTGTCTATATTATCTTTTTGATTATAGGTATCATAGGCTATTTCACGATCCCCACCGTTGCCGAGTGGGTGATCCAGTCGGGCGGAGCCGGCGGGGCTATGGGCGGTATCAACAAGGCCGGGGCATTCGCCACGGGTGTCGCGGGCGGTATCGCCGGCAACATGATCGGCCGCACGTTCGGGCGTCGCGGCGGTGGCGGTTCCTCCTCCGGTAACGGGGGCGGTGGCCAGGCTTCGGGCAGTGCCCCCAACGGGCGCAACCTGGCAACACAAGGTAACAGTAATCATTCATAACAATTTGGACAATGGAATTCAAGTCATTAAAAAACATCGAAACAAGTTTCAGGCAGATTCGGCTTTTCGGTATCGTGTTCCTCTGCCTGTGCGCGCTGGTATCCGTGTTCAGCGTGGTCGCGAGCTTCCGTTTCGCCGAAAAGCAGCGCGAGAAGATCTACGTCCTGGACGGGGGCAAGTCGCTGATGCTGGCGCTCTCGCAGGATTTGAGCCAGAACCGCCCCGTGGAGGCGCGCGAACATATCCGGCGTTTTCACGAGTTGTTCTTCACCCTCTCGCCCGACCGTGCGGCCATCGAGAGCAACATCAACCGCGCGCTGTTCCTGGTCGATAAGAGCGCCTTCGCCTATTACCAGGACATGCAGGAGAAAGGTTACTACAACCGTGTGGTGTCGGGGAACATCAGCCAGCGTATCGAGGTGGACTCCGTGGTGTGCGACTTCAACGCCTATCCCTACCGGGCCATGACCTATGCCCGGCAAATGATTGTCCGCGAGAGCAACATCACCGAGCGTTCGCTGGTCACGCGCTGCGAGCTGATCAACTCGGGGCGTTCGGACAATAACCCGCAGGGTTTCATCATGGAGAAATTCGAGATTCTGGAGAACCGCGATTTACGTACATTAAAAAGATAAGGCTATGGCAAAGAAGAGAATAAAGGCTTTCGGGGAGTGGGTCGAAGACCACCTGCGCCGCGCTTGCGGGGCGCTCTCGCCCGATAAGCGGATTATCGTGATCCTCACGCTGCTCTTGTTCTTTTCCGTCTTGTCGCTCTACTTTACCGTGTCTTCCATCTACCGCTTCGGCAAGGGAGCCGGGGAACGGATGCAGATACGGCATATCGAGCGGCTGGAGCTGGAATTAAGACAACGGCAGGAGGCCGACAGTGTAAAACATCTAAAAGATTTCAATTATGACGACGAACGAAAAACAGAATAAACAGCCGGAGGCGGGGAAAAAGGAACTCACGCCCCGGCAGATACAGATGCGGAAGAAGATGGTGGTCTTCCCGCTCTTTTTCCTGGCCTTTGCCGGGTGCATGTGGCTGATCTTCTCCCCCGGCGAAAAAGAACGGGAGGAGCCTTCGGCGGGTTTCAACACGGAGCTGCCGACCCCGGAATCGGAGGGTATCCTCTCGGACAAGCGTGATGCCTACGTGCAGGAGGAGATGCGGCGCAGGGAGCGGGAAAAGATGCGCTCCTTGCAGGATTTCGCGTTCGGGATGGAGGACGAGGAGGAAGAGCCTGTCATGCCCGCTGCCGTGCCGGATAAGTCTTCCGGCTCTGCCGGCGGTTCGTCGGGAGCTTTCCGGACTTCCCGTGCCGCCTATGCCGACATCAACCGCCAGTTAGGCAGTTTCTACGAGGAGACCGCCGGTGAAACGGGGGAAGAGCGCGAGATGCAGGCCCGCATCGAGGAACTGGAACGCCGCCTGGAAGAACAGCAGGCGCAGAAAACGGCCCAGGAGGAGCAGGTGGCGCTGCTGGAGAAGTCCTACGAGATCGCCGCCCGCTACATGAACGGCGGTCAGGCCCCTGAAGCCCCGCGTCAGAAAACCTCCGTTTCCGGCAAGGCTTCCGTGCAGCCCGTGCGCCAGGTGCGCCGTAACATCGTGTCGCTGCTCGCCGCCCCGCTGCCCGATTCGGTCTTCGCCCGTGAGTTCGTCAAGCCCCGGAACTGGGGTTTCAACACGGTGGGGAGCGACCTTCGCGAGCCCGAGCGCAACAGTATCCGTGCCGCCGTGCAGCAAACCGTGACGCTCACCGATGGCGGGGAGGTTACTTTCCGGCTGCTGGAACCGATGATGGCGGGAGATCTGCTCATCCCCTCGGGTACGCCCGTAACGGGGGCGGCGAGGATCAACGGCGAACGGCTGACGGTCAAGGTCAGCGCTGTCCAGCACGGCGGGGCGGTCGTTCCGGTCGATCTGTCGGTCTATGACACGAACGGCAACGAGGGTATTCCCGTGCCGGGGTCGGAAGAACTCAATGCCGTGAAGGAGATCGCCGCCAATATGGGCGCGGGCATGGGCAGCAGTATCACGATCACGGACGATGCCGGTTCGCAACTGCTCTCCGACCTGGGGCGCAGCGCCATCCAGGGCGTGTCGCAATACGTGAGCAAGAAGATGCGCTCGGTCAAGGTCACGCTCAAGGCCGGTTACAGCGTCCTGCTGCTCCCGCCCCTTCAATAAGGGTACAAACGACGTACTTCCGTACACCACTGAAAAAATCCATTTTTATCAACAATCAAAAATTTATCGAGTATGAAAAAGATTCTTCTGGCACTCGCTTTTATCGGGTGCATGTTCGCTGCCCACGCGCAGGAAAAGCCCTCCACGGGCGATTTGTACGACGGTCTTACCCGTCCGCTGACTTTCAACCGGGTTATCCCGCCCTACGCGCTGGAGGTGACGTTCAGCAAGACCGTGCATGTGATTTTCCCCTCGGCCATCCGTTACGTCGATCTGGGGTCTTCGGATCTTCTGGCGGCGAAAGCCGACGGCACGGAAAACGTGCTGCGTGTAAAGGCGGCCCTGCGTGATTTCTCGCGCGAGAGCAACCTTTCGGTCATTACCGAGGACGGGGCCTATTACAGCTTCAATGTCAAGTATGCCGACGAGCCGGTGAAACTGTCGGTCGAGATGGCGGACTTCCTGCATGACGGGGAGGCGGTAAACCGCCCCAATAACGCGCTGGACATCTATTTGCAGGAGTTGGGATGCGAATCTCCGCTGCTGGTCAAACTGATCATGCAGTCCATTTACAAGAATGACCGCCGCGAGATCAAGCATATCGGTTGCAAGCGTTTCGGGGTACAATACCTCCTCAAAGGTATCTACGTGCATAACGACCTGCTTTATTTCCACCTCCAACTGAAAAACTCCTCCAACGTGCCTTTCAACGTGGACTACCTGACGTTCAAGATTACGGACAAGAAGGTGGCCAAACGCACGGCCATCCAGGAGCAGGTCGTATGGCCCGTGCGTGCGTACAACAACGTGCAGGTCATCGGCGGCAAGCGTACCGAGCGCATGGTCTTCACGCTCCCGAAGTTCACGCTGGCCGACGACAAGCAGCTGGTCGTGGAACTGCACGAGCAGCAGGGCGGGCGACACCAGACTTTCACGGTGGAGAATGCCGACCTGGTGCGCGCACGTGTTATCAACGAGTTAAAGGTAAAGTGATATGAAACGGGCGATATTCATTCTCACGCTGGGGTTATGCCTCCTCCTTTCGGACGGGGCGCACGCCCAGCGTGCCCTGCCCGCCATGCGCGGGCTGGAAATACGGGGAGGCATGACCGACGGCTTCTATACCCGGGACAGCCGCAGCGAAACGGGCTACTGGTTCGGGCTGGCCATGAGCCGCTACGCGAAGAATGCCGACAAGTGGGTGTTCGGCGCGGAGTTCCTGAACCGTTATTACCCCTACAAGTCGGAACGTATCCCTGTGGCGCAGTTCACGGCCGAGGGCGGTTACTATTACAAGCTCCTCGCCGACCCGTCCAGGACTTTTTTCTTCTACCTCGGCGGCTCGGCGCTGGCCGGTTACGAGAGTGTGAACCGGGGCGAGAGGCGGCTCTATGACGGCTCTACGCTCCGCCACCGCGACCGTTTCCTCTATGGCGGGGCCGTCACGCTGGAGATCGATGCGTACCTGACCGACAGGATTATCCTCTCGCTGACGGGGCGTGAGCGTATCCTATGGGGCACTACAACGGGACATTTCCACGCGCAGTTCGGCCTGGGCGTGAAATTCATAATCCATTAAACTTGCAAGCGACATGAAAAAGATGAAAAAGATATTGGCCCTGGCGGTCTGGATCGCCGCCCTGGGTCTTTTATGCGCATCCTGCGACAACGGGCTGGATATACAGCAGGCGTACACGTTCTCTCTGGAAACGATGCCCGTTCAGAAGCGAATCTCCGTTGGTGAAACCGCTGAAATCCGCTGCACGCTCGTGCGGGAGGGGAGATATGACGGCGCGCGTTACACGATCCGCTATTTCCAGCCCGACGGGCGCGGTGAGTTGAGGATGGACGACGGTACGGTGTTCCTGCCCAACGACCGCTATCCGCTCGACCGTGAGGTGTTCCGCCTTTATTACACATCGCGCAGCGATGACCAGCAGGCCATCGACGTCTATGTCGAGGACAACACGGGTCAGGTCGTGAAGACCTCCTTCACGTTCCAGAGCGAGAACGGGACGGAGGAAACGGAACGATAACGGAATATGTCTAACCAAGAGAAGCGCCCGTCACCCGGGCGCTTTCCATAAATACTGAAAACCATGACAGAGCAAGAGAGAATAGATATAGCCTATCTCGATACGGGGGTGTACGAGAACCCGTGGCGTGAGAACCTTTTCGAGACGCTGCCCGAGGATCGGAAAACGGCGGAGGTCTGCCGTTTCGCCATCAAGAAATCGGCTTTCAACATCGAGTTCGTTCCCGAAGCGATGAAAACGCCGGAACTTTGTCTTGCCGCGGCCGGCCACCGGGGCGAAACACTGAAATTCGTCCCTGACCGTCTGAAGACACCGAAAATGTGCCGTGCCGCCGTCGATAGCAACAGCTACGCGCTGTATTACGTTCCGGAGGGGTTGAAGACCCCCGAACTGTGCATGGCGGCCGTGAAGCGCAACGGCCTGGTGCTGGCGGCCGTTCCCGGGGAATTGAGGACGCCGCAAATATGCCGTGCGGCGTTGAAAGCGGTGGACAGTGCCGATTACAAGATACTCCCTTACATTCCGTATCCCGATATATGCCTGGAAGGGCTGAAAAAATTCGGGATGTCGTTCGTGGACAAGTTCGAGATTTTCGCCTCCATTGCCCCGGAGGTCATGACCGGGGAACTGGCCCTTCACGGCGTGGGGATGGACGCGTCCTGCCTTTCGCTCGTGCCGGTGGAACTGCGCACGGAGGCAGTCTGCCTGCGTGCCGTCAGCGGGGACGGCATCCTGCTCCATGAAGTGCCGGAGGAATTACGCACGGAACGGGTCTGCGAGGCCGCCGTGTCCTCGAACTACCTGGCGCTGGAGTACGTTCCGAAGCATCTGAAAACCGACCGTCTGTGCGGGATGGCGCTGGAGCGCGATCCCCTGGCCATCCGCTTTTTCAACCCCGAACAGCTCACGCCGGAGGTCTGCAACCGGGCGTTGGCCCGTACCGACGACCTGCGTGTCCTCCGCTATATCCCCTTCGAGGAGATACACCTGAAAGTGTTGGGGTTCTATTGCACGAATTACGATAAGACCTTCGATTTTTTGGAGAACATGAACCCCTGGTTCCTCACGCCGAGGGTGGCCCGGGAAATTTTCGCCCTGGAGCCGGAGCTGTTCTACAACCTTCCCGATCACGCCAAGAACGAGGAGATGTGCCGCCGGGCCGTCGGGCACGACGGGAGCTACCTGCAATATGTCCCCGAGAAGTGGAAAACGCCGGAGTTGTGCATGGAGGCCATACGGCGCAGTCCCTATGCCATCGCCCACCTGCCCGAGAGCATGAAAAGCCCGGATCTATACATGAGCCTGGTGCGGGAGAACCCGCAAAACCTGAAAGGCGTCCCCCGCGAAGCCCGGACGCCGGAGATGAGCCGGGAGGCTTTCGAGCGTACCTACGGGAAGGACAAAACCGATTTCTCGGTTATCAGCGCGTTGAGCGACCCCGCCCTGGTCTTGCAGGTGTTCCGCGAGCAGGACGACCCGCAGCAGATACACCGGTTGATGAGTGTCCTGCACCTGAACCGCCGGCTTGTAACGGAGGAGGTGGCGTTGGAGGCCGTTCGCAAGGATGCGGGGGTGCTGTACGACATTCCCCAGACGGCCATCACGCCGCTCGTGGCCGATACGGCCGTGCGGGGCGACCCGAGGATGATCCAGTGGATTCCGAGGGAGCTTCGCACGTCGGATCTGTGCCTCTATGCCGAGGCCGCCCATCCCGAGTTGCGGGTTTACGTTCCCGACGAGATAGCAAAGGGACGTAATATCTATTCGTTCCACCGTCAGGTGGACGCGAAATTGCGGCAGCCGCTCGAATACGAACAATACAAGACCCTCTACTCGGGCGGCGCGGTGCGTGTGAACAACGTGTGGACGTCGGTTGCGGGTGAGATTGACTGCTGCGAGGTGCGTTACGACCGTAAGACGGAGAAACTCAAACTGCGGATCGTCGAACCGCCCAGGGAGAAGAAGGCGCAGCCGAAGGTCGCGCCCCGCAAACCCGCCCGGGGGCCGAAATTGTAGGACGGCGGGTAGTTCTTTGGCAGGAAGGTTGTTAAAAATCGCACGTGTTGTCGCCGATACCCGGATGAAATCGTTATATTTGCAATCGAATCCTCCGGCGGCGTGCCGCCGGGCGATTTACATACGGAAGGAACACATTATGGTGGGGCATTGAAAACAGCCAAATTTTAATCCGCTCGCAAAATAATGGGTAGTTCTCTTCTTCATCGTCGTGTCTATATGCGTCAAGCGTATGCGATAGCGGCGTGGGGAGAAATTATCTATCGAGTGGATGGGTGCTTGGCTGTACCTCAATGCCGGTATTTAACGTATTCTCACGCCTTTTTCGTATGGTATTTGTCTGAACCTAAAGAAAAGCGATATGGAAACGAAATCGACAAATGAGGTAAAGGGTGATTACGACCGGGTATCGGCGAGTGAATGCCTGGGGTCGCTAATCGAGTTGCACGGGATTGTTATGGAAGACGATCTGTTCGTCATTCCCGATGCGGATGGCACGGCAGTATTATACAATGACGGGAAGATACGTTTTGACGAGATCGCCGACATCGAGGTCGGCTCGGTGTTCGTGGGCATCCTGCTCCGCAACGGCTATCTGTTCTACCTTTCCCGTACCGAACCGCTCAAGACGTGCATATACACGCATGGCGGGTGGGGTTCAATCTCTGAAATTTCTCCCCGTGGCATTGCCGGACATATCGGGCGTGAACTGCACGGGAAGCTGGGCGACCATACGGCGGTCGATTGACGGGAAACAAAAAAATCGGACGGTTGTTATCGTCCGATTTTTTTCGCGTCGTATTTTCACGGCCGTTGCCTGCCGTGTTCCCGTTTCCGCCTTTGCAGGGCGAGCAGTTGCCGCAACATGTAGGCATGGTTTTCCCCCACGGTATGCCCCGAGGGCATCAGGTAAGGACTTGCGAGGCACTCCCGGCATTGGCGTACCGCCTCTTTTAAGTCGGTAACGGTTATTTCCGCTCCCGTGATGTCTTTAATCTTTGTTTCCATTCTTGTCCTGTTTTTTTGGTTCGTACCAACTGTCCCGGTAATTTTCTCCCACGAGCGAGAAAATTCCGCTCATGCCGCTTTCAGCGGCGAAATTTTTGGCTTCCCATATACCGGAAAACTCTCCCAGCAGCCGGTAGCCGATGAATAATTTGTACTTGCGCATGATTTTATCGTTTTTCCAGGTTGATAATCGGTGTGTTCTTTTGCAGCCATTCCTTCACGCTGTCCATGTTGTATTCGGATGTGATAACCGCCGTTCGGTCGTCGATTTCGGTGAAGCGCGTAGTTTCATACCCGTCGATCCACTGCTTCAGCGTGGCAACGCCCCACACCTGCGGGTCGTCGAACATGGTGTCGAGCCGCCCGATACCCTCGCCGAAGGTTACGAGCAGCGTTTCATAGGAGATTTCCTTGTTTACTTCATTCGTTTTCATATTCTCGCTTTTTACGGGCGGCTTTTGCCGCCCCGAAATTTTTTAATCAGACAAGTTCCACTTTAACCCTGCTCATGTTCGCCCAGAACACGCCGTTGCAGTAGTAGGCGTAGCCGTTATGCCAGTTGCTCCTGCGGCGTATCACGTCCTGCTCGGGTGGTCGTATCTCGATACTCGTGGTGTAGATGTTGTGTCCCACGGTAATGACGAGGTTGCACCTTCGCCATATCTCGGAATGGGTTCTGAACCCGTTTTTCCCCTCGACGAGCGCAAGGGCCGTCTTGACTGCTTCCCGAACTTCCCAATCCCACTCCCCGAAGGGTTTGAGCGGGCGTGCCATGTAGCTTTTATAGATGATTTTCATTGTTATATTTTTTTTGTAGGGCGGCTTTCGCCGCCCCGATTTTATAATTCGACAATCCTTTCCACTCTGCCGTACAACATGGAGCGTATGCTCGTCTTGTCCACGCCCTTGTATTCCGTGTAATGCCCGTACTGCTTTACCACGAATGTTTTCAGTACATCGACAAAGTTGAAACGATACCCTAAAAGCGGAATGGAGTCCTTGAAATAGGTGTTATGGTTTACCTCACGGGTAATCCAGTCTTTCTCCTCACGGGTGAGCGTTCCCCCGTCATTGAGCCGTTTGCGTAATATGTACGCTTTTGAGCCTGCAAGGCTTTCGAGTGCGGGAACGTCCCACGACACGAATTTATATGCTATTTGGTTCATTCTATTTTGTTTTTGCGGGCGGCTTTCGCCGCCCCGATTTTTATGCTGTCATTCGTTTCCGTATAAGGGACATGTTCCCCTTCATCAGTTTCAGTATTTGCCCGTGGTATGGGGTATTCTTGTTACACACGCCACGGCTCTGCACGACCTCCATGCGTTTTAGGGACACCTCTATCGTTTCGATACGTTTGCCGTCGATTGTGGCCGAGAGTATGAGCGAGTCGGCTTTCAGATAGTATTCGTTGGTAAACACGCAATGGTGCATGGCCTCGCCCTCCTGCCGTATGGCTTCAACGCTGTCCAATACCTTGATGCAGATTTCCCCGTCGGAAAACTCCACTCCGAAAAACCGCCCTTTGGCTTCGACAAACGAGGCTTCCTGTTCCAACGCCTTGCGCCGTTCCTCCTGCCGCCGTTCCATTTGCATGTGCCGCCGTTTTTTTGCCATGTAGAGGTCATGCGCTGCGGGCAGGTCTGCGGGACACACGAAATGGGCGTTATGCAGGTCTTTCCCGAAAAATCGCAGCAGGTCGATGTAGTCGCACCATTCCGTCGGTTTCCCGATAGCGTACCCGTTACGGATGGCGATACGGATGGCCGGCCAATAGTCTGCGATATTGCGGGAGGAACGGGCGAAAAATCGCACGAGTGCCGTTTGTCCCGCTTTAAGCAGCGTTTCGGCCTTGTTCTCCGAGAGCAGCAGGTGGATAAGGTCGAAAGGGGTTACATCGGGGAGTTGTTTGCCGTAACCGCTTCGGCGCAGTTCGGGGATAAGCCGTTGCCGGGGATAGATGCGTGTGGGCGTGATGTTGTATTTCCCGTCGTTCTCCGCCCGCAGTTCCAATGCGCTCGACCAACTCCACCCGTGAACGAAGAAGCCCATCGGGCGCAGCCGTGCGAAGGTTGCGGAGCGTCCGTCGGGGGCAATCCACCGCTGTACGGCTTCGATATGGGTGTAAACGGGCGTCTGTCCCACTTTCGCCCAACACTCGATATAGACGAAGCGCAGGACTTGAAAACCCTTGCAGCGGGTTACGATGCACAAATACTCGTAATCGTTGAACTTGCGGCGCAGGGTGGTTTCCACTTTCAGCGGGGTGTGGCAGTGCGGACACTCGCACCCTAACAGATTGTCCGTGAGTTCTCCGTTTTCGCTCTGCCACGTGTGGCCGCACTCGGTGCAGGTGATAAGTCCTTTCGGCGTGCGGCGTCCGATATGCTCGATGCAGTTCTTGTACCCCCATTCGATTTGTGCGGGGGTAAGCGGCGGCAGGTGTTTACTTGCCGCCACAACGCTCTGTTGGAATTTTGTTCTCGGTTTCATAACTAAAATAGACTGGGCATTAGTTTGTTATCTTCGATTTTCTTGGGTTTGGACTTGGCTTTCGCCAACTTGGCGTAGGCTTCGCTCTCGGCCTTCCGTATGGCGTTCCGCCGTGCCTCGGCTTTTTCCTCCTCGGTCAGTTCAACGGTGTGATTGACCACTACCTTGCAACTGACGGGTTTGCCGATGTCGATGTCCTCCTCGTCGTAATAGTGGAGTGCCATAGAGTATATTTCCTCGTCGGCAAACCCGTTGCAACCGCTCTGCCGTACTTGGTTGATGATGAAAGTGCAGCAATCGTCAATGTTCTTTTTCGGGTTGGCGTATCGGGGTGCGAAAAGTTCGTCCTCCCGTGCCCGTGCGTCGAGATAGTTCTGTATCGTCAGTTTGAAATAATCTGTTCCTTGTGCCATGATTTTTTGGTATTGTGGGGCGGCGAGCCGCCCCGTGTTCAACATTTATTCGTCCTTTCCGAGAAGCCGCCGCACCTCGTCCTCTTTGGTCTTTTGGAAAATCCATCCCGCTCTCTTCTGCCCGTCATGCGTCAGCCGTGCGTTGAAGCGTCCCCCGAGTGCGTGAAGGGCGTCCTTGACGGGCTTGGTGTCCCCGAATACGGCTATCGCCTTCTCGGAATAGTCCACGATGATAAACCCGCCTTGCACGCTCGTTTCAGTGCGTTCCGCCCGTTTTTCGTCTTTCGGCTCGGGCAGACATATATTCTCCTCGTTTCCTGCGATATATGCCAGCCTGTCGATGTACCCTTCACGGGTGTAGTGGGTCAGTTTGCAGACACTCCACCCGTATTTCGGACTTTTGCCGAGCGTGAAAACGGGATAGCGGTGTTCGTTCTTGGGGTCGTATTCGGAGAGGTGCGCCGTTTGCGGGAAATTGGCCGCCGCCTTTCTCAACTCCCCGAAGCCGTTGCGGGAGGTGGCCGAAAAGCCGAGAATGACGGTACGCACGCTTCGGGTGGTCGAACACTCGTAAGAGGGGTCAGTGTATTCCGTTTCGTTGAGTTCGGCGATGATTACGCCCTGCACCCCTTCGGGCATGATGCGGCGTAACCTCTGCGCTCCTATTTCCGCTATGCGGTCATGCTCGGCTTTCTCTTTGGCGGCGGCGATGGCTTGCGCCGTGGCTTGCTCTTCCGCCTGCCCCACGAGCAAAGCCACCTCGAAAGCGTCCATGAACTCGGGGTTCACGTCGTCGTAGTACCTGCCGATACCGAATGTTTGCGAGAGGGGTCGCAGAATGTCCGTTTGGCTGATTTCCTTTGTTTCGGTATCGACCATGTGGTACACGTAGCCACGGGCGGTGTGTTCCACCTTGTAAACGACGTAACGCTTTCTGCTCGCACCCGCACCGATACCGATGATTACCTGGTTTTCCTTGACTACCTGCACCCGTGTGTCCGTGGTAGTCGCTCCGAATAATGAAATGTACTTTGTCATACCTGTAATAATTTAGAAGATGTGAGTGAATAGGAAATAGAAAAAGCCGGTTAGAGCCACGAGAGAAACAAGGCAGGAGAAAATGCCCCGCAGGATGTCATAACAGAACGTGAAGCCCAAAACGACCCAAATAAAGTCGATACCCCACACGTGGAAGCCCAAAGCCACCGCCCCGACCTTTACCGCCAACCCGACCTTTGCCTTTATGCCAAGTGGAAGGTTGGAGGATTTCTGTTTCCATTTATTTTTCTCTTCGTTTCTCATAACCTTTGACTTTTTTTTTATGCCGTAGCGGAGCCGGTATGGATGGAATCTGTTTCGGTAGCATCAAAAGGTGTCGGGGATAGCTGCTGCAAGATTTTGTCGGAAAATACGCTCGCCCGCAGGGAAAGAGGAAGATTTTGCGGCAAACCGCCCCGCGGCCCGATCTTGCAGCAGCGTGAGCCCCGTAACTACCTTTGCTACTGACAACAGATTTCCATACCGCGCTCCGCGGCATGAAAAAAAAGAGAGGAAAAGGTTATGGGAGAGAAACGGGGAGAAAACGATATGCCGTGAACGCTCGCGAAAGTCGGTTCACGGCTCACCCTGCATGGAATGATAAATCGCCCGCGAACATTTCCTTTCACGGGCGATTGGCGTATCGGAGCGTGCCGATCCCGTATCGGCGGAGGATCGTTTCCGCCGGACGTGGCGCCACTCGCTGCCACTTTTAAGACGGATACGTCCATATACCACTGGCTGATAACAAGATACTGTTCATTTGTGTACTTTTGGGCATCCGGGAAACAAAAAATGAAACAGAACATGGAAATAATAAGTATGGACGTGAAGGCTTTCGACGCGCTGGCAGGGCACGTGGAAGCCATTGAAAGAAAAGCCGAGGCGTTATGCCGCAGGCAGGAGGACGTGAGTTTGAAAAAATGGCTGGACAACCAGGATGTCTGTGACGTGCTGGGGATATCGAAACGTACCCTGCAAACCTACCGGGAGAAAGGGTTGCTGCCTTTCAGCCGCATCCGTCACAAAATCTTCTACAAACCGGAAGATGTCGGGAAACTGCTGCAATCGTCGCACTATCCTAATACCGCCGCGTTATGAGCCATTATTTCATCGACAAGCACGATCCGCGTGTGGCGGATCTCTTCCGGCGTTTGGAAAAGGCCGGCAAGGCACTGGATAAACTGGAATCCTCCGGAGGCCGGACACTCAAGGGAGAGCGGTTCGTCACCGACGAGGAATTGTCCCGGCTGCTGAAAATCAGCAGGCGTACATTGCAGGAATACCGCACGGCGCGGATCATTCCCTATTATTTGATTCAGGGCAAGGTACTATACATGGAATCCGAGATACAGAAATTCCTGGAAGATTCCCGGAAGAAATGTATCGGGGGACAGGAATGGGTATAAAAGAAGAACGGCCAAAACATTGGCCGTTCTTCTTTTTCAGTTCAATATCGTGTTCATGCCGGGGAGCTGCCAGACGACGGCGGTCGTCGTGGCCCTTCGGACAAGCCACCGTCGGAAGGCTTCGGCATTCCCGGATTTTAAGCGGAAAGCCAGCGCGGCGATCATTTCGAGCGAATACAGCTCGACAATACCGCCGTCACGGTTGCGCTCCCGGCGGTAAACCCGCTCCTCACGGAGTATGCCGCTTTTGAGTATGGAGCGGATGTTGCTCCCCACGGCAGGAACGAAGACTCCGAACAGGTCGGCAATCTGGTGGCGCGTGAGCCATACACGGTTCTCCGGCGTGTGGATTTCCACCCGCCCGTTTTCAATGCTGATAGGTTCTCTTGTCGTCATAGTCATACAAATTTATCAATTTTTGTTATACTGTTCAACCGTTTACCGTTATAATATCTGCCGTTTCCGGTTCGTCCTCCTCGTAGAGATTTATTTTCCGGCCTTTGGTCTGTTCTTTCAGACGTTTCATGTCCTCGTCCACCTTGCGGTCGGTCACTTTGGCGTAAATCTGCGTGGTGGAAATGCTCTTGTGTCCCATCATGCGGCTGACAGTTTCGATAGGCACACCCAGCGAGAGCGTGATATGTGTCCCGAAATTGTGCCTCGCCTTGTGAAAGGTCATGTCGAAGCCGTATGTCCGTCCCAGTTCTCTGGTGAGCTTGATGAGATACCCCCGGCAATAGAGGTTGAAAATCCTGTCGCTTTTACGCTCGTGGCGGTATTTCTCGATGATCTGCAACGGCACGTTCAGCAGGCGGATGGCCGAGGGCGTTTCGGTCTTCTGGCGCCGGATGTGTATCCAGTACGTTCCGTCGTCCGACTGCGTGATGTCTTTTTCGGACAAGCGTTTCAGGTCGGCGTAGGACAACCCCGTGAAGGTAGCGAAGAGAAACCAGTCCCGCACCCGCTGGAGGTTGGGTTTACCGACGGGAGTTTCCATCAGTTTTTTGAGGTCTTCGAGTTTCAAATGGCGGCTCTTGCGCCGGGGCAGTTCCGGGTGCAGCTTCCCGTAAGGGTCGCGCCGGAGTGTACCCTGACTGACAGCCCGCTTGGTCATTTTTTTCAACCGGTAAAGATGCTCGTGTACTGTCTTGGGTTTCATTTCACGATCTGTACGCAGGAATATTTCAAAATCATCGTAGAACTCCCGGTCAAGGCTCCGCAACGCTACATCCTCCTTTTCCTTCCTTTTTTTCACGAAGGAGGCTAAAATATTATAGGAGTTCTCGTAACTTTCATAAGTTTCTTCCTTGCGATCCACGCCGACACGCTTGCGGAACTCCTCGTTATGCTCGCGGAACAAGGCAAGGAGGGTGAACGGTTTCTGCCCGATTCCTTCCACGGCGTTTTTGACCAGCTCGGCCGTCACGAAACCGAGGCTTTTACGAATATGACGGTAATGTCCGGTGATTTTTTCGGTCAGTTTCTCTATTGCCTGGTTTACCGTTCGGGCGTTCTCGCTTCGTCCGTTCGCCCTTTTGGTTTCCGGATTCCAAAGCGATGGATCGACAAACGCGTTGATATTGATCGGGGCCGACTTGGCGTCGATGCTTACCTTGCATAACAATTTACATGTTCCGTCCTTGCGGACTTTCGTGCGGTTGATGTAGAACAGCAGGGAGAACGTGCTGCGGCGTTTTATCTCTTTATTATTCGTTTCCATAATCGTTGTGAATTTGATTGTCAATGATAGATTAAATAGCTACGGAGAAGCGGCCGGCAATCTTTTCCTCTAAAGACCGGGTATCCATGTCGATCTTGTCATCGGTCACTTTGGCGTAAATCTGCGTCGTGGAAATGCGGCTATGCCCCAGCATTTTACTGACGGTTTCAAGCGGGACACCATGCGAAAGCGTGATCTCGGTGGCGTAGGTATGGCGTCCGCAGTGAAAGACGAGTTTCCGTTCAATTCCGCAAATGGCGGCAATACGTTTCAGTGTCCGGTTGAGTTCGTTGTTGCTGTACATCGGCAGCAGTTTTCCTTCCGGGGCCATATCCCGGTACTTGTCGAGGATGAGCAACGGTATGTCGAGCAACGGCACTTCATAGTCGATTTTCGTCTTCTTGCGGGCGGTCTTGATCCATACCTCACCGTCCTCGGCCACTTCCAGATCCTCCGTCGTCAGGCGGCACATGTCCCCGTAAGGGATACCCGTGTAGCAGGAGAAGAGGAACAGGTCGCGGATATGGTAGAGTTTCGGGTCGTGCAGGGGTGTGGTCATCAGCCGTTGTAACTCTGCGGCGGTAAGGTATTTCTGTTCCCGCTCGGGATGTTCGGCTTCATAACCCGCGAACGGGTCGGCAGTGATAATCCCTTCCGCGATGGCTTCCCCGACAATCGTGTTCAACCGTGTGACAAGCAACACGATAGTTCCCAGGGCAAAGCGGCGCTCCGTGCGTAGGTAGAGGTCATAGTTGTCGATGAATGAACGGTTCAGGGCCGTGAAAGGAACATCCGACAACTTGTATTTCTCCTGGATGAAAGCAGCCACACAGTTACAAGCATAGCGGTAAGATTGTGCTGTTCCCTTTTCCCGGTTCACGCCGACACGTTTTTCGAAATGTTCGATGAACGTCCGGAAATAACCCAACAGGGTTTCCTGCCCGAAAGCCGTCCCCAACAACAGATTCCTTATTTCTTCAGCCGTTACATTCTCACGGGTGGCTGACAGTTCGTCATAAATGGAAATGGCTGAAGCTCGCAAATCGTCCAGTTGCCGGTTGATTTCCCGCGCGGCGTTACTTTTACCCGTGGCACGTCCGGATGCCCACAGTGCAGCGGGTACGGACATTTTCGCACTAAAAGCCGCTTCTGAAAATTTGCCGACAACAAGTTTCGCCATGACCGGGCAATGTCCCTCGTCATTCATTTCGCTCTTTTTGAGGTAGAACGTAACCGTTACATCCGTCTGTTTCATAACTCTATTTTTTTTATGTTGCAAAATTACTTGATATATAGCTATTTACAGTTATGAAAATTATAGCGGAACAAAGAATAAAACCCCGGATGCCGGTAACATAACCTGTATTTCCATGAAAAACGGAAAAAAACGGTTATCTTTACGGGCAAAATATAGGGTTCTTTGCATGGTGAACGGTAAAACCGCAGGTGGTCAAGCGTTATTTTGCCGGATTATCCGGGGCTAAAAAAGGCAACGGATAAGTAGCAAATCTTTCTCTTAACCTTTCATTATCCTGCATTTTAGCGATTTGGAAAGGTATAGAAGAATTTGGCTTAACTCTCCTCAATACCAAACACTTACTTTATTTATCCAAATTTTGCCGTTTTTTTGCGAGTTCTTGCTATTTCTGTAATAGCTTGAATACGCTGCTTTTTCAAATCTGCATTCTGTCGCATCTGGTAAAGTTTCATTTTACGTTCATATGCTATCGCATTATCAATTTCCTGCTGGATAGACTTCATTAACTTCTCCGATTCTTTAGCACATTGACAAGCCGGATCTATTTGCATCAAAATAGAAATAGCACCATCATAGTCATTTAACGACATACGCGCTTTTGCTTCGTTCAGCAAAGAACTGCACGAATGGTTCATATATTGCATATAAATTTGTGAAGCATCATTGGCAACACTCGAATAACCCTGCAATTCTTCCGGGAAACTCATCAATAAAGCCAAAGCCTCGTCATATCGTTGTTGAGAAGCCAATGTTTTAGCTTTTGTTCGTATAGCTGGAAGATTTGTTTTATAATACTCCGTTATCCTATCCTTTCCTTCTTTAATAAATTGTTTAAATTCATTACTATAAGGTTTAATAGAGGTTAAAGCATTTACTAAAGCTTCACCCTTATTAAAACCAGTTCCTTTCACATCTAAAGAAATAGAATTGACAATCATTGAATTATCTAACTGACGAATAAACAATGTCAAACTGGCGTTCACCATAGCTATATTTTTCATTCCTCCTTCCACCAGCGAACTTTCATTAATTTCAAAAACCGGATACAATACAAAATAGGCATTTGACATAGCTGATATTCCACCAGCCGAAACGATTTGCTCCAACTTTGTCTGTAAACGATTCAATTGAGAATGATTCAAATACTCCGATTCTTCAGGGACAATAACTCCAATAGAAACTCCTTCGGCTTGAGAAGTAATCGGGTTAATCCATAATTGAAGAAGAGTTATAATAAACAAAAAAGAAACTTTTACTTTCATTTAACAGTTATATAAATTGTATTTCCTTTTATATCTCTCGAAATTTGAAGTCCTAATCCACGCATGAACTTAAATATCTCTAATGCAAATTTATTTGTATTGTAATTATTTCCAGTCGTTGGATCTTTTAATGGAATCCGAACATCATCAAATATCATCTGTGTATCTGTTGTTCCTTGAATATGATAATTGTTTTTATAGGCAGCTTGTTCCATCCAAAGCTCTATTTCGTCAGACAACAGTAAACCATTTGTCCCTACTTCAGATGACATTGTATAAGCGGAGCCTGCATCAAAGCCAAAATTAATTTGAATGGATTTACCGTTTTCTACAATATCAGTAAACTTCATTTGCATCGTATTCAGAAAATCTTCCGCACAGCTTTCAATGGCTTTAGTTGCCAATTTTCCAATATCATCTGTATAAAATTTATTACTTTCACCCACTTTATTGGCTAATGAATTTCCCGTTGAAATCTCATAAGCTGTAATGATTAATTTTACAGAATTTCCTGTATTTGAAAATAATGTATTGATTTCAGCTTCCACATAAACGTCTGCTCCAGATTGCTGTATAATTTGACTTTTTAAGTCTGCTTTATTATCAGCCATAAAAGCGTTTTGCATATTTACTGTTTTTAATTTGGCAGTGAAATCAACGGTTGTAAAACCGCGCAAATCAAAAGCCTCTTTAATCTTTGTCAGGGCAATACGTTTATTTACGTCCTCTTCCAGAAGAGTTCGAATATCTTCACCTTCTTTTGTATAAGGAACAACCATTATTTTAGGTTGAACAGTTGTTACTTTTTGTATTGTTTGTACTGTCCCTTCTTGTGCTTTCGCACCAAATGCCAAGCATAAAAAGAATACAATCCATAAATAATTCTTCATAACTTTCTAATATTTAAAAACCAAAACGTCTTATTAATCCTTGTTTTTCTAAATCCATTCGAAGAGCTTTTATATTTACCTTCACATCTACAGTCATGCTATATACACCTTTACTATGTTTTTGCAAATCGCTAACAGGTATTGAAGCTTGAATGAATGTTTTATATCGCTTCGATTCTCCCCACATTGTATTCCAATAATCAGGATTATTTTGTTCACTTTGTGCTTCATCAGTAGAAATCATTGGCGTTTCTTGACCAGAACCCGGAAGCCCTCTAAACAACAACGTGCGTAACATATTCTTTTCTGCATCTTCGATTGCAGTTTGTTGCTTATCGCCCAATCCTATACACCGTGCTTGAATACAACCATTCGCAGTTGTTTGATAAACGACATTGGCAGTCGGTACTGTTGCCGTTTTACACGAAGAAAAAAGCAATAATCCGACCAAACATAGGTAAATATACTTCATACGACTGTTATTTTTCAATAATTAATTTACATTCTAAGTTTTCCCCAGCATTAAACCGGCTTAAAAGTTCTTTTCCGCCTTTCTTACGAACAGAACACTCTGCGAAATTCTCCCCGGCCAACTTTTCTACTTGCAATTCAGCAATTAGTGAAGGATAAGGCTTTCCATCAAGCATTTCAATATATTCAACACTCAATTTATGCCCTAGTTTCAGTCCTTGTTCGATTCCAGCATTGACTAATACACGCTCTGCAGTTCCTTTTTTAGAGGCAAGAATCTTCTGAATTTTACACTTTATTGGAAAATTGATTCGAAAATATTCTTCCAAATCCGATTGGAGAGATTTCATTGCTTCTGTTACAGCACTTTCCGGAGACATCATCAAATCACTTGCTTTTCCTTGAAAGCTGGTGGCTTCTGTACTTAATCCAGTTTCCACATCAACAATCTTCATTTGAAAAGCCACGCTTGCTTTATATCCTTGAACAGCACCCAGAGCATTCTTCATTGCATATACTGGAATTTTGGTGATATGTCCAGTTACTAAAGACTGTGCAGCAACAGCAACACCTTGCTCTGCCGTATTTTCACTATCAATAAACGCCTCGCTTTTCTGTAACTCCAATTCTTCATGCACTTTATCGATGCTGGTTCTGTCAACAACCCGAAAACGTTTACTATTCGTCAATACTTCCACTACTTTTTCAGTCACCAATCCGGCATACCGATCATCCGTTTCGCAAGTAAACTTTGCAACTCCCACCACTTCTCGTTCGTCTGTTTGTGTGTAGCCTAATTGACTACACACCACAAGACTCATTGCAATCAGCCATTTCCTTATCATAAATTATCTGCTGATTTGACAGTTTGAATAATTGATTCAATAGCTTTCAACTGGAATGTAGTTTCCAAACCAACAACACCTAAAGCATCTTTAGAATAATCCAATGATTTAGATGCTTTCGCTATCTTCATAGGGTTCTTTACTGTCTTTAATTCATCCGCAGCTTTTTTGATTAATTCATTTGTTGCCTTTACTGCAACCGATTGTTCCGTGATCCGTTTAGACAAAGTCAAACATTCTTCCAATGTAGGCTTCTTTACCGTAACATCAGTCACTCCATCTTCTGTTTGACCAATAGACCGGTAATACAAATTCTGTAAGATTGGAGTGATAGCAATTGATTCCAACATCACAATAGTGGTACTTGCAGCCAAACCATCGATACTGGTAATTTCCGTTTGTTTTGGCGCTTTCTTAGATAACTTTTCAAGTTTCTCTGCACGTAGTGATGATTCTTTCATCTCCTCCGGAGTTTGAGCCATCAAAACGTTCGTTGATAAACTCAAGACCAATAACATGGCACTCAATTTTATTATTTTCATAATACAAATAATAAGTTGACCCAGAAGTCTCCACAAGGTCGTTATACCCAAAAAGAAAGCGTGAGACTTTGTTCTGCTGCCCGCCAAACATCAGGTATCGCCAAACACCTCGAAAGAAACGGACGAAGAAACAATATTCTCACGCTGTTGGATATGTACGATAAGGATGAACGCAACCCTCCCGGTTACATCCACCACGATACATACGAATACAGAATGAGCGTTACATTGTCTCTATCCTTCTTTCTTGAAATTGGCGATTTCGACGTTTAGGATAAAGCAAAAACGCTTTCTTTATAAGGTCAATCGGATTTCTCCCGCTGACAATGACAAAGATACGTTTTTTTTCAATGCAACGCTCGTAGAGAATATTATTTCTTCAAAATTACATAAAAAACAGATTTATTCATAGGTTCTTACTAAAGGATATATTCCGAACGAACAGATTTCATGTATATGCCATTTTGATCACAAATACAAACCGTACAAATGATCAGTTTATCCATTTCTTATTTCATTTATCAACATGTCAAAGAGCGCAAAGGCAAATATATCAAGAAAGTAACCAGTTTCTCTTGGAGGTAAAGATACAGTAGCATGTTACCTTTTTCCAAGCTTTTAGACCTAAAATATCAGCTCTCACAAAAGCATTGAGAACTATTATAAATCCGTTACCTATTCCTATTTTCATGCCAACAAATTAATTGCATCACTAATATGAATCAATTAATTCACATAGGTGATGCAATCAATTCATTATGGTGATTCAATTACATCACATGGGTGAATTAATTAAAATATAGTAGGAAAATGAGGAATTGTTCTTTGTAAATACAAGAATAAAAGTAGGCTATTCAGGAGTTAAGAAGGGATTTATCAACAGGAGGCCTCAATCCTTACTTCAACATGTGATATAATTTCAGTTCTGTTCGCAAGGCTTTTGCCTTCCCGTCTGTCAGTCGGTCCAACAAGTTCCAGAAGTGTTCGTTATGACTCATTTCCTTCAGATGACAGAGTTCATGTAAGAGAACATAGTCAATCAGATGCCAGGGAAGAAGCATTAAGTAGAGAGAAAGGTTGATATGCTTGCTCGATGTACATGAGCCCCAATGCGTCTGACTACTATTGATTTTTACTTGTTTATAAACAAAGCCGTATTTCTGAGCCCAAGCCGATAGGCGTCCGGGCAGGTATCGCTTGGCTTCATGGCGGAATGCACTGGCCAGCATTTGCTTGAGGAGTTGTTGGACTTCGTCGTCGGCGAAGTTGGTGGCCTGAGGACAGGAGATTTGCAAAACACCATCCTTGAGGGTCATGTAGAAATTATCCCTTTCGGTACGGACAATTCGTACCCGAAAAGTAGCCGTCTGCCAATCGGTCTGTTCATTCAATAAAGGTCTGGCCGGATGTTTCTTCAAAGCCGCCTTGATTTTCTCCCGGTTACCGAGGATAAAAGTCAGCATTTTCTCTTCGCTTCCCCGAACCGGCATGGTTGCAAATACCTGACCGTTGGTTATTTTGAGCGTATAATTACGTGCCCGCTCGCTGTAACGGATAACGACCCGTCCTAATTCCTTATCATCAAAATACTTTTCCATAATTCTTAGGCAAAAGTAATACTTTGGATCTAACAATAATACATCCGAATTTGTTATCTTTGCAGGCGAATTGAAAATAAGAACAAACATATATAAGTAGATAAGTTTGTTTGCTTTCGGGCGACTAAGTTGGATGCTTACAGTTACTTAGAAACGAACAAACTAAAGAAACGAAATAACAGATTACTTATCATATATAAAAATTACAATTATGGCTAAGAAAGCACTTTTAATGATTCTTGACGGTTGGGGTTGTGGCGACCACAAAAAAGATGATGTCATTTTCAACACTCCAACACCGTATTGGGACTCTTTATTGGCAAACTATCCTCACTCTCAGTTACAGGCCAGTGGTGAAAACGTAGGTCTTCCCGACGGCCAGATGGGTAACTCTGAAGTAGGTCACTTGAATATCGGAGCCGGTCGTATTGTTTATCAGGACTTGGTAAAGATCAACCGTGCTTGTGCCGACAATAGCATTATGCAGAACAAAGAAGTGGTTTCAGCTTTCTCGTACGCCAAAGAAAACGGAAAGAATATCCACTTCATGGGTTTGACTTCCAATGGTGGTGTTCACTCTTCTTTCGATCATTTGTTCAAATTGTGTGATATTGCTCAGGAATACGGATTGAACGGACGGACATTCATCCACTGTTTCATGGACGGTCGTGATACAGACCCGAAGAGCGGTAAAGGTTTCATCGAAGAACTGACTGCTCATTGCGAAAAAACAGCCGGTAAGATCGCCTCTATCGTAGGTCGTTTCTATGCAATGGACCGCGACAAACGTTGGGAACGTGTGAAGGAAGCATACGACTTGCTGATCGAAGGTAAAGGCAAGCAGGCAGATGACATGGTAAAGGCTATGCAGGAATCGTATGACGAAGGCGTTACCGACGAGTTCATCAAACCGATCAACAACTCAACTGTAGACGGAACTATCAAAGAAGGTGATGTAGTTATCTTCTTCAACTACCGTAACGACCGTGCTAAGGAATTGACAATCGTACTGACACAGCAGGATATGCCGGAACAGGGCATGAAGACAATCCCGGGCTTGCAGTACTATTGCATGACTCCGTATGATGCTTCATTCAAAGGCGTACATATCTTGTTCGATAAGGAAAACGTACAGAACACACTGGGCGAATACTTGGCAAACAATGGCAAGACTCAGTTGCACATTGCCGAAACAGAAAAATATGCACACGTAACCTTCTTCTTCAACGGTGGTCGCGAAACTCCGTATGAAAACGAAGACCGTATTCTGGTTCCGTCTCCGAAAGTAGCAACTTACGACTTAAAACCGGAGATGAGCGCCTACGAAGTAAAAGACAAACTGGTAGAAGCTATCGGCACACAGAAATACGATTTCATCGTTGTCAACTATGCCAACGGAGATATGGTTGGTCATACAGGTATTTACGAAGCAATTGAAAAAGCAGTCGTTGCTATCGACAACTGCGTAAAAGATACTGTTGAAGCAGCCAAGGCAAACGGTTACGAAGTGATCATCATTGCCGATCATGGTAACGCTGATCATGCCCTGAATGCAGACGGTACTCCGAATACAGCTCACTCACTGAATCCAGTTCCGTTTGTTTACGTAACAGAAAACAAAGCTGCCCAAGTAGAAAATGGTGTATTGGCAGACGTAGCTCCTTCTATCCTGCACATTTTAGGTATGGCACAGCCGGCTGAGATGACAGGAAAGGATCTGATTAAATAATCATTCTTCAAAACCATAAAGGGGCGTGCCGAATTCCCTTTGGCGCGCCTTTATTTTATCTATGGAAATACAAGTCATCCAACATAAAATCTACGAGATCAGGGGTTATAAGGTTATGTTAGACTTTGATCTTGCCAGTTTATACGGAACAGAAACAAAAGTATTAAAGCAAGCTGTCAGACGAAATCTCAGGCGTTTCCCTTCCGACTTTATGTTTGAACTGACACCTGAAGAGTTTGATAGTTTGAGGTCACAAATTGTGACCTCAAACAAAAGAGGAGGTACGCGATACATGCCTTTCGCTTTTACCGAACAAGGAGTAGCCATGCTCTCCTCCGTATTAAACAATGAAACAGCCATCGAGATTAACATTTCTATCATGCGTGCCTTTGTTTCCGTACGTCAATATGTCTTATCGGCAGATACAACCATTCAGGAAATCCGCGAATTAAAACAACGGATGAAAGCCTTAGAAGAAGGTAATGAAGATACAATGGCTGCTGTTAATGATCTGAGTGAGGATTTCCGTAAAGAGTTGGATGATATTTACCTGGCATTATCTCAGTTGGCCGACCAACACAAGAGAAAAGCCGAGCAAAAAGAACGTCGGCCCGTAGGATTCATTCATTATAATAAACCGAAAGAGAAAGAATTATGATGATTCAAATAGAGGACATCGTTGTTTCAAGCGATATCCTGACAGAAAAATTTATATGTAACCTGGAGGCTTGCCAAGGTGAATGCTGTATCGAAGGCGACGCCGGCGCTCCCGTCGAGAAAAACGAAGTAGCCGAACTGGAAAAGGTTCTTCCGGTTGTCTGGGACGAACTTTCTCCGGAAGCACAAGCGGTCATCAAGAAGCAAGGGGTTGTTTATACCGATCAGGATGGTGATCTGGTAACTTCCATCGTGGATAACAAGAATTGTGTCTTTACTTGCTACGATGAGAAAGGCTGCTGTTATTGCGCCATCGAGAAAGCCTACCGTGAAGGGAAATGTAACTTCTATAAGCCTATTTCCTGCCACTTATATCCGATACGGATTGAGAATTACGGTCCTTATACGGCAGTCAATTATCATCGTTGGGATGTATGCAAAGCTGCTGTCATTTTAGGAAAGATGAAAGGTGTTCCGGTCTATCAGTTCTTGAAAGAACCTTTAATCCGGAAATTTGGTGCAGACTGGTATCAGATGCTCTCGGACTGTGCTGAGGAATGGACGAAGCAGAACCGAGGCGAGGATGAAGAAAAATATTGATAGCATGGAGAACTTCAAAGAAATAGGATTAGAGAAACTGGAACAGACATTTTCCTTGCCCGATGTGGTTTCTTTATGTGAGGAAGAAGACAGCTTGGTCATCCTCGACCAGACCCAGCTTCCTGCCCGGGAAGTCTTCCTCAAAATCGACAACGAAGAAGAACTCATCGATGCCATTGTCCGTTTGAAGGTCAGAGGAGCACCGGCAATTGGAGTAGCTGCTGCTGCCGGACTATATGTTTGTTTTGCCCGTACGTTGGCGAATATAACTTCTGCCCAACTTATGCAAACAGAATTCCTAGCTTTGGCCAACCGGATTCGCGCCAGCCGACCGACAGCCGTTAATCTTTCATGGGCACTTGATCGGATGACTGTTCTATTCAAGCAATGGATAGCTGGTAAAGACAAGATAAGTTCAACCGATTTCCAAGAGATAAAAACGCTTTTACGGGTAGAAGCTGTCCGTATCAAAGAAGAAGACATCGAGATGTGTAAACAGATTGCCCAGCATGGTGTCGGATTAATTGCTTCAGGAAGTCGCATTCTGACACATTGTAATGCCGGACATTTGGCAGTCTCCCGCTATGGAACAGCCCTAGCTCCGATTTATCTGGCTCAGGCTTGCGGACTGAATCCCAAAGTCTATGCCGACGAGACAAGGCCTTTACTCCAAGGTGCCCGTCTAACCGCCTACGAATTGATGAGATTCGGAGTTGATACCACATTGGTCTGTGATAATATGGCAGCTTCGTTAATGAGTCAGGGAATGATCGACATGATCATGGTGGGTTGCGATCGGATCGCCGCCAATGGAGACGTAGCCAATAAGATTGGTACTTGCGGCTTGGCCGTTCTGGCCCATTATTATAAAATCCCCTTCTATGTATTAGGACCAACCAGTACCTTTGATCCGCATACACCAACAGGAAAAGATATTGTTATCGAACAACGGTCGGCTTCAGAAGTAACCGATTTGCATTATATACACCGGATGGCACCCGAGCATGTTGGAGTTTATAATCCGGCATTCGATGTTACACCGGCAGCCTTGGTAACGGCTTATGTTACAGAAAAAGGAGTATTCCGACAAATTCAAGATTTTCAGTAGAACAACGTTTTAATACCTTATACAATGAACACATTCACAAAACTTTCAATGGCAGTCCTCATCGGATGCCAGGCTTTATGGGCCGTTTCCTGCGCTTCAGGAGAAAAGAAGGCGGAAACTAGCAGCCCAGTTGTAGATTACACAGCGTATGTCGATCCGTATATCGGATCCGGAGAACACGGACATGTATTTGTGGGAGCCAGCGTTCCTTTCGGTATGATTCAGGCTGGACCACAGAATATCCACAAAGGATGGGACTGGTGCTCGGGTTATCATTATTCGGATAGCGTAATTATCGGTTTCAGCCATACACACCTGAGCGGAACGGGTTGTGCCGACTTAGGCGACGTGCTGGTTATGCCGTTCATGGGCGAAGTCCGTACCAAACGTGGAGAACAGGACAATATCGAAGGAGCTTGTTCTTCTTACTATTCACATGCGAATGAAAAGGTAGCACCGGGTTATTACTCTTTGCTGATGGATAACGGCGTGAAAGCCGAATTATCAGCTACCGAACGTGTAGCGATCCATCGTTATACCTATCCGGAAGGCGAAAGCCATTTACTGGTCAATCTGAAGGAAGGTAACGGCGACCGGGCATACGATACCTATCTGAAAAAGGTAGACGACAATACCGTCGAAGGTTATCGTTTCTCCAAAGGATGGAGCCCGCAGCACAAGGTATTCTTCGTGATGAAGTTCGAACAACCGATCCAGTCACTGCAAGTATTCAACGATGATACACCGGCAGGTAATGATGAATTAACAGGAGAATCCGTAAAAGGTGTATTGACTTTCAAGGATGCCCCGAAGGAAGTAAAATGCAAAATTGCCATTTCATCCGTCAGTTGTGCCAATGCACAGGCAAATATGAATGCTGAACTCGCAGGATGGGATTTCGACCAAGTCTGCCAACAGGCAAAAGAGAAATGGAACGACCAGCTGGCCTGTGTTGATATCAATACCAACGACGAGCGGGCAAAGAAAATATTCTACACCAGCATGTTCCATGCCTTCATTGCTCCGACTTTATATTGCGACGTAAACGGTGAGTTCCGCGGACATGATGATAAAGTCTATAAGGCTGATTCTTGGAAGAACTACTCTACCTTCTCTTTATGGGATACCTACCGTACGTTGAATCCGTTGTTCACCATCATCAAACCGCAGTATGTTCCTGACTTCGTCAATTCTATGCTGAGCATTTACGACCAGCAGGGCAAATTGCCGATCTGGCCATTGGTTGGTGGAGAAACCGAATGTATGCCGGGTTATAGTGCTATACCTATCATTGCGGATGCTTATCTGAAAGGAATCAAAGGCTTTGATGCAGAACGTGCTTTCAAAGCGATGACTTCTTCAGCTACATACGACAAGCAGAAAGGAGTTCCTTTCGTGATGGAAAAAGGATATATTCCTTGTGATAAAGTACACGAAGCAACTTCCATCGCCATGGAATATGCCGTTGGCGACTGGGGTATTGCCATGATGGCAAAGCAAATGGGTAAAGAGGCCGACTATCAGGAATTCTTCAAGCGCGGCCATTATTATGAACAGTATTTCGACAAGAGCATCAACTTCATCCGTCCGAAGATGGACGACGGTTCTTGGCGTACACCGTATGATCCGTTCCGTTCAGTACACGGCGTAGGTGATTTCTGCGAAGGCAACGGTTGGCATTATACTTTCTTCGTGCCCCAGAATCCGGAAGGACTGATTGCCTTGATGGGTGGCGACGATGCATTCAATGCCAAACTGGATTCTTTGTTCGTAGCCAATGGAGATATGGGTGAAGGAGCATCGGCCGACATCAGCGGACTGATTGGTATGTATGCACACGGAAATGAACCGAGCCACCATGTAGCCTATCTGTATCCGTATGCCGGACAGCAATGGAAAACAGCCGAGAAAGTCCGTTACATCCAGGATGAGTTCTATACCGACAAACCGGAAGGCGTGATTGGAAACGAGGACTGCGGTCAGATGTCGGCTTGGCACATCATGTCGGCTTTGGGATTCTATCAGGTCAACCCGTCACACGGTATTCTGGTGTTCGGTAGTCCGCAGTTCAACGAAGCCACGATCCAGTTGCCCGAAGGCAAGACATTCGAGATCGTTGCTCACAACAACAGCCACGACAATATCTACATCCAGTCGGCTACCTTGAACGGACAACCTTATACAAAATCATACATCACCTACGAGGATGTCATGAAAGGCGGTAACCTGACCTTCGAAATGGGCAGCACACCGAACAAAGAATTCGGAGCAGCTCCGGCTGACCGGCCGAAGTCTCTCTAATCGACTACCAAGACTTTCTATATTAAATCCCCAGAATCAGAATCTCTACAATCCTGATACTGGGGATTGTTTCATTTATTGGATTATTAAACCGTGTCCAGTAAACAATCCTTAAACAAAAGAAGGTATTCCCAAAGAATTTGTATCTTTGCGATTTAAATCAACGGATCATAAAACGAATCATATCATACTATGGCATTACAATGTGGCATTGTCGGACTTCCGAATGTAGGAAAGTCCACTCTTTTCAACTGTTTATCGAACGCGAAAGCTCAATCGGCCAACTTTCCGTTCTGTACGATCGAGCCGAACGTAGGTGTTATCACCGTGCCGGACGAACGCCTGAACAAACTGGCAGAAATTGAACATCCGCAGCGTGTCATCCCAACTACGGTCGAAATCGTAGACATCGCCGGACTAGTGAAAGGCGCCAGTAAAGGAGAAGGATTGGGAAACAAGTTCCTCGCCAATATCCGAGAGACAGACGCCATCCTGCATGTGCTGCGCTGCTTTGACGACGATAACATCGTTCATGTGGACGGTTCCGTAGATCCGGTAAGGGATAAGGAAATCATTGACATGGAACTTCAGATCAAAGACCTGGAAACAGTAGACAGCCGTATCGCCAAAGTACAGAAACAAGCTCAGACTGGTGGAGACAAACAGGCAAAAATAGCCTATGAAGTATTATGCAAATACAAGGAAGCCTTGGAACAAGGCAAGAGTGCCCGTACCGTTTCATTCGAGACTAAAGAAGAAGAAAGAGTGGCACACGATCTCTTCCTCCTGACCAATAAGCCAGTGCTCTATGTCTGCAACGTGGATGAAGCCAGTGCCGTAAGCGGTAATAAATACGTAGAAGCTGTTCGTGAAGCTGTCAAAGAAGAGAATGCCGAAATCCTGGTGGTCGCTGCCAAGATCGAAAGCGAAATCGCCGAACTGGAAACTTACGACGAACGCCAGATGTTCCTGCAGGAAATCGGTCTCGAGGAATCGGGAGTAAACCGTCTGATCAAGTCGGCCTACAAACTGCTGAATCTGCAAACCTTCCTGACTGCCGGACCCGATGAAGTCCGTGCCTGGACCTTCCACAAAGGCTGGAAAGCTCCGCAATGTGCCGGTGTGATCCATACAGATTTCGAGAAAGGATTTATCCGCGCTGAAGTCATCAAATACGACGACTATATTTCTTATGGTTCAGAAGCTGCTGTCAAAGAAGCCGGCAAGATGAGCGTCGAAGGAAAGGAATACATCGTACAAGACGGTGACATCATGCACTTCCGTTTCAACGTATAATAAACATACATCCCGTGTGTACTTCACCAGCACCACGGGATTTCTTAAATATACATATATGGTACAGCGATTTGATTTCTTAGTTATTGGTTCCGGTATCGCCGGAATGAGTTTTGCCCTGAAAGTGGCACATAAAGGAAAAGTAGCCCTCGTCTGCAAATCCGGCCTCGAAGAAGCAAATACGTATTTTGCCCAAGGAGGCGTAGCGTCTGTTACCAACCTGCTTGTTGACAACTTCGACAAGCACATTCAAGACACCATGATCGCGGGTGACTGGTTGAGCGACCGGGCAGCCGTCGAACAAGTTGTCCGTAATGCTCCACAACAAATCAAGGAACTGATCAGTTGGGGTGTAGATTTCGATAAAGATGCAGAAGGTAACTTCGACCTGCATCGCGAAGGCGGTCACTCCGAATTCCGCATCTTGCACCACAAAGACAATACGGGAGCCGAGATTCAGGACAGTCTGATCCGCGCCGTACAGACACATCCTAATATCACAGTTTTCGAGAACCATTTTGCCATCGAGATTCTGACACAACACCACTTAGGTGTAACCGTTACCCGCCAGACACCCGACATTGAATGTTATGGTGCCTACATCATGGATATGAAAACGGGTAAGATTGATACCTTCCTATCCAAAGTTACCTTGATGGCTACCGGAGGTATCGGAGCCGTTTACCAGACAACTACCAATCCGCTGGTAGCAACCGGTGATGGTATTGCCATGGTTTACCGTGCAAAAGGGACCGTGAAAGATATGGAATTTGTTCAATTCCACCCAACAGCCTTATATCATCCGGGTGATCGTCCTTCATTCCTGATTACCGAAGCTATGCGTGGTTATGGAGGTGTTCTGCGTACAATGGATGGAAAAGAATTCATGCAGAAATACGACAAACGTCTCTCTTTGGCTCCGCGTGATATCGTAGCACGTGCAATCGACACGGAAATGAAGAATCGTGGTGACGACCACGTCTATCTGGATGTGACGCACAAAGATCCGGAAGAGACCAAGAAGCACTTTCCGAACATCTACGAAAAGTGCCTGAGCTTGGGTATTGACATCACGAAAGATTATATTCCAGTTGCGCCTGCCGCACATTATCTGTGTGGTGGTATTAAAGTCGATCTGAATGCCCGTTCGTCAATCAATCGTCTGTATGCCGTTGGTGAATGTTCTTGCACCGGATTACACGGAGGTAATCGTCTTGCTTCCAACTCCCTGATCGAAGCCGTAGTTTATGCAGATGCTGCAGCTAAACACAGTTTGAGTATCCTCGACTCACTTTCTTATCAGGAAAACATTCCGGAATGGGACGACGAAGGAACTCGCCTGCCGGAAGAGATGGTCTTGATCACCCAAAGCTTGAAGGAAGTCGGGCAGATTATGAGTACCTATGTAGGTATCGTCCGTTCAGACTTGCGCCTGAAGCGTGCTTGGGATCGTCTGGATTTATTGTACGAAGAAACAGAAAGTCTGTTTAAACGGTCTATTGCTTCCCGTGAAATCTGTGAATTACGTAATATGATCAATGTAGGATATCTGATCACACGTCAAGCTATCGAACGTAAGGAAAGTCGTGGTTTGCATTATACACTGGATTATCCTCCTGTTCCTCACGAACATTGAGATTAAAAGGTATATATTTTAATAAGTAAAGAGGTACTAAAAGCTTGGTACCTCTTTCTATTTTCTATATCACCTAAAACCAAATCTTGAAACGGGTCACAGCATCCGAATAGGTTTTGAGAGAGAATGAACAACCATGCTTCTGCAATACTTCACGGATAAATATCAATCCGATACCTTGTCCGTTGGGTTTTGTTGAGAAGAAAGGACTAAAGAGTTTTGCTTCCGTCTCTTTTGAGATGCCTTCACCCGTATCTCCTATTTCCAGACAAAGCGGCTGTTTAGTTGTACGAATGAAAATGTCGCCATCTTCCCCGATGGCTTCTACGGCATTCTTGATGATATTAACCAATACTTGCTCAAATAGAATCGGATCCAGTTTGACCAAAGGCAAATCTTTCTCCAGTTCAATATGAATCCGGATCTGTTTACCAACACACTGATTTTCCATGAAACGTTTACAGGAAGAAACCAGCTCATTCAAGGAAACGGATTTAACTTGTGGTTCCGGAATACGGACTACATCAGCAAAGTTCGTAATGAAACGGCTCATTCCATAACAACGCTCGATCAGCACCCGCAAGACATCGCTTACTTCTTCCATGTCGTCCATTCCACGAAATGACGATTCCAACGTATCCAGCGTAGAAGTAATCCCGGCAGTTGTGTTGTTCGAAATCATGCGGATCACCTTTTCATACGCCTTTTTCTCTGCCTTAAATACCTCATGTGTTAATACTTCTATCAGATAGAATTCATGTCGCAGTCCCCGATCCATAAAGAAAGAATGCGAACATTTATAAATATTGGCATCGCTCAAGCGAATACTTCGGGAAGCATCAAGTGGTATGTCTCGGATTTCTTCGAGTAACGGTTCTGTACATAATGCCAGCTGTTGACCGACCAGATCTTTCTCGTTAGCCAAATGCAGTAGTCGGCAAACCGCCGGATTGGCCGACAAGATCCGTCCGTCAAAATCAAGGATCAAAACACCCATCGGAGAAGCTTGTATCAACAAATCAAGGAAATGATTCTGTTCGCGTACATGGAGACGTTCGTTCTTCAACTGCTCCATCATCCGATTGAAAACATCCACAATACGGTCTGTTTCTTTCTGTCCCACGTATCCCAGACGCGAACTGAAGTCCTGTTCTTTCAATAAGTCCATACCATTTCCCAACGTATAAAGTGGTTTGATGATACGGCGATAGAAATAGAACAGATAACCCAGTAGCAAGATAATCCAGCCTTCAAGGGCAAAGAATATCCATTCTGTATATTTGCCGCTCCAAAGACAGCCGATCAGGGCAAACAAGATCGCCAGCAACAACAGGAATCCGAGGAAGATACTCTTTAATCGCATATCTTAATCCCATATTTCTCCAGTCGCCGGTACAAAGCAGCCCGGCTGATACCCAAGGCTTCGGCGGTACGCGACAGGTTATGTTCATATTTATCCAATGCCTGAAGGATACTTTTCCGTTCCAGCTCTTCGAGTGTCAAGCCTTCCAACGAAGTAGAAGCTGAAGAAGTCAAAGCGGATTGCGGCATACCGAACTGTTCGAAGTCGGAAGCTTCAATCCGTTGCCGTCCTGAAACCAATAATGTACGTTCTACCAGGTTCTTCAATTCGCGGATATTACCCGGGAAAGGTAATTGCTGCAAATAAGTAAATGCTTCGGAAGCAAACTCAACTGGCGGCAAACCATTCGTCTCTGCCAGCTTTTGGGCAAAATGACGCACCAAAAGCGGAATATCTTCCCTTCGCTCCCGTAAGGCTGGCAAATGGACGGTGATCAGATTAATACGATAGAACAAATCTTCGCGGAACGTATGCTCACGTACCATTGCCGGCAAGTCCCGGTTTGTCGCACTGACTACCCGAACATCTACTTTCCGCGGACGACTATCGCCCAACACTTCAAAGGTCTGATCCTGCAATACCCGCAATAACTTCACCTGACTGGATAATTCCAGGTCACCGATCTCATCCAGAAAGATTGTTCCTTTATCTGCCATCTCAAAACGACCGGTCCGATCCATATACGCATCAGTAAATGCTCCCTTCTTATGTCCGAACATCTCACTCTCGAACAGACTCTGCGACAAACCGCCCAAATTTACTTTTACGAAAGGTTCCTTCGCCCGGCGACTGTGTGTATGAACGGCTTCGGCAATCAGTTCCTTTCCCGTACCACTTTCTCCGGTGATCAAGACTGAAGCAGTCGTCGGAGCAATACGTGCTACTGTATCCAGCAGACTTAGTAACGCCGGACTTTTCCCAATGATTTTATCGAAACATGGATGTGTCTGCGTTGTCGCTGCTTCCTCTTTTCCTACCGGAGCATATAATTCCAAAGCATTACGGATCGCCTTTAGCAATACCAGATTATTCCATGGCTTCGTGATGAAATCGAAAGCACCGGCTTGCATACCTTGTACGGCCAAAGAAATAGAACCCCATGCCGTCATCAGAATTACGGGTAAATCCGGGCACAGTATTTTGACTTGCTTCAGTAAATGGATTCCTTCTTCTCCGGTCGTCGTGAGGGTAAAATTCATATCCATCAAGACCAACCGGAAATCTTCTTCACGTACCTTCTGAAGTGCTTCTTTCGGACCACCGACTGCCAGAGGCAAATAACCGGCCCGCTTCAGTAAGAACGTCAGCGAAGAACGCACTACCGCATCATCATCTACTATCAGAATCTTCGTATCTGTCATATTATTCATTCTTCTTTATTCAATACTTCTTCCTTTGGCTCATCGGCATCCAGCAAATTCAAGATTACTGTAGCCGGTATGGACAACCTCGAGAAAGCAAACATTTTCTTCCCCAAATCCTTCATTGATGCTCCAATATGATAGACTTCCTGGGAATCAATCAACAGGAAACGATCATGGCAATCCCGATATGTCTTCACCTCAACAGGTGGATACTGGTTGTTATGCTTTTCCAAATCCAACTGCATCTGCGGCATGATCCGCTGCGTATAGATCGTTGCTGTCACATCCGTTCTGCGTTTGCTCAACATCAACAAAACTGTTTCATCCACATAATTATCAATCAAGACTATCGATTGTTGGGCAGACTTAATCAAATCAATAGCAAACTTATATGCATCAAAGATCTGGCCATTGAAGAAAACACCTTCTACCGGAGGCAAGGAAGTCCGGACAAAGAATTCAACCTTATCGGCTAAATCCCGAATCTGGCGGTCATGTTCACTCAGTTTCTCTTCAATCCGGCGGTGAGAATACGAGTTGATCGCATGACCTTTCAGCATATATTCTTTCAAGACCTGGTTGGCCCACTGACGAAAGCGAGTTCCCTGTTTACTTTTCACCCTGTAACCCACCGAGATAATCACATCTAGATTATAATAATCCACTTGATATGTCTTTCCGTCGGCAGCAGTGTAGGCAAATTTTGCCCAAACTGAATCTTTTACCAGTTCTTCTTCCTTGAATATATTACGAATATGTTTCCCTATCACGCTGATGTCTCGTCCAAAAAGTTGAGACATTTCTTCTATGGATAACCATACCGTTTCATTTTTCAAATGAACTTCCAGCTTGATTATCTCATCCGGTTGATATAATATAATCTCACCTTGCTCCATGTATTTATAACCCGTTTATCTGACGATCTTCTCAAATTCAGCATCTAAAGTACAATTATTCAAGAAATCATACAACGTCAGACTACGGATATTATAGAAATAACGCCAATAATAGTACAGCTCTTCTATGTGTTTCTGCTTGGCACTATCCTTTGACGTTTGGGCATCATTTAATTCCAGAATATCAATTTTCCCCACCATAAATGTTTCAATAGAAGTTCTGTAACGGCTTTCTGCCAGAGAATCCACTTCCGAGGCAATTTCCAATTGGGCAGCCTGGTTATTGAAATTCTCTACCAAAAGGAAAATATTCTGATTGAAATCCATCTGTTCCTGACGGATTTTAGAAAGTACTACTTCCCGGTTTGATTCGGCTACTTTCACCTTCCCTTTCCGCTTACCCCAGTCCAGTATCGGAATCGAAACGCCTACTTCCACCACCTGATTATCTTTCAGCGGATTATAGGCTCCCGAGAAGGAAAGATCTTTTCCCGTATAACCAACCGAGGCAAACAAATTGATGTTTCGCTGGTTTCCTTTGGCCGTTGCAACATCATAATCGGCCTCCAATTGCCGACGCAGAATATTCTTGGAGAAGGAATTGTTCTCTTGTGCCCGTGCCAATACCTGCTGATAATCCAGACGCACACCGGTAATAGCTTCGGGCAAAACCGGCTCAATCCGGTCCCGTTCACTTAATCCCAAGAAAGAACGCAGCTGGAACATCATCGAATTCAGATTCGACTGCGCCTCTGTGACCTTCCCCTTTGCCTGCAAGGCCGACTGTTTGAGTTGCATCAGTTCGATTTCCGAGATATGGCCGATCTTCCGTTTGGCAATCGCTATCTCATAAAGCTTATTAGCATTCTCCAGATTTTGCTTACAAACTGCCAAGTTATCTTCTGCCAGCAACAGATTAAAGTAATGCGTAATGGTTGTAATGGTCACCTCTTCTACACTTTCCATAAAAGCAGCCTTCGCTTCTTCATAACGGACCGGCTCGATACGCCGTTTCCATTTCTGGTCGTTCACACCGAATATCGGCTGCGTCAAGGTGAGGCTGACCGGAACACTCATAAACTCATTGTAAGCACCTTTCCCCAATTGGCGGGTAAAATCCAGTGAGGTATTCAAAGCAATCTTACCTCCAGTCAGGGCGATATTCTGCTCTATCGAGATCTCTCCATTAAGACCCAAGACATTATTCTGTACATACGTATAAGATCCATCCGACTGTTGATATTTGGAGTATTGTTTGCTATACGAAGGCAATGTGCCGGTGAAGATAATCTCCGGCAATTGTTCGGCCTTGTGCGTCCGATATTCCCAATAAGCCGTCTTCAATTCATTTAAAGCGACGGCCGCATCTACCGATTGTATTTGTGCCAACCGGATAGCATCCGTCAACGAAAGAGAGACTGTCCGAGCATCCACCTCCTCCGCATAGCTGTTATCACATACTCCTATGATATAAATTAAACACAAAATCCAAATTCGTTTCATATCCATTTCTTTTTCCAACAGAGGAGCAAATGCTATGCCATAAATATATCTGACTGATTATCAATCTAAGGCAGAAAACCATAGTGTTCGCTTTCGGACACTCGGTTCGGTTTCGGACGACAAAGGATTTTTCGTAATCAATAAGCAAACATAACACATAAAGTATCTGAAATCCGACATTTCTCTATTTCTGAAGCAATTCCTAAATCCTTTACGACCCTTGCTTTATCTATTGTTTTAATCTGATCCAAAGCCGCAAAGCTATCAAGTATCAAACCACTTTCAATATTTGCTTTTATCAATATCCTTGTTGGAATTTCTCTTTTCTTCGAAGTAATCGGAGCAACAATAACAGTCTTCAAAGCCGCATTCATTTCATCAGGTGAAATAACAATACACGGACGAGTTTTCTTCATTTCAGCACCCACTGTAGGGTCCAAGCAAATCAATTTTATATCTCCAAATTTCATAAGTCAGGTCTCGGTTTATAAAACTTACAATATCTTATCTACCTCTGTATCTATAGAGTCAGGAATCAAAGGTTCTTCCTCTCCTTCCTTAGCATACCTCGCAAAGGCTTCACTCCAACCACTACGAAGATCTGTTTTCTTAGTTATAATTATCCGGTCATTATTATATTCAATATTGATAGGAATTCCACAACTAAAACCTCCTTCAACCGCAATAAACCGAGGGATTATAAAGCCTAAAGAAGTACCTACTTTTATTACTTTTCCATCCATAAGTGCTCATTTTTATGACTTTTACAAATATAAGAGTTCCTCTAAGAAAAAGCAATCTATATAGACAAAAAAAGTAACGAATATCCATTCCGATTCTCGTTACTTTCGTTTTTGATTCTCGCCGGCTTTCAAAACAAAGGCTAAGTATTTTGATCATTTCCCGGCGTATTTTCATCAAAAGCCGGCGTAAATTGAGGAAAATACGCCGGCTTTTTACACTACTCTGCCCGCAAGGCATCGGCAGGAGCTATATGTGCTGCCTTTTGCGCTGGATACCAGACTCCTAAGACAATGATAAAGGCCAATAACAGCCAGGTTATCAACGAGACTTCCAAGAAACGGAGAAGTCGCTCGTCGGCTGCTGAAGCTGATACCAAATCGGCATACATCAGGTTTCCACAAATAAAGAGAGCGGGTAACGCAGCCAGTGTAAGGAGCAGCAAACTTTCGGTGATGGTAAACCGAAGCAAACCGGTACGCGACGAGCCCATCGCCATACGTAATCCCAATTCTTCCTTTCGGCGGTTCACACGGAACCAGAACGAACCGATCACTGCCAGGAATACATTGACCAACAAGAAGAGCATCACCGACGAAATCACCTGTTGTCCGCTCGAATTGGAAGTCCTCTCCAGGAATTGCTCCCGAATATCATTATAACTCTGTACACCAGACACCCAGAAATTCCCTGCTTGCAACTGATGACGCATCTCTTTCATAAAGCGTTCCTCAAAACCTGTCGTCTCGACATTCGGGCGGATACGGAAAGTGATTTGTATTTGAATACATGTACTTTCCGGAACAATGCCATCACGAGGCGATTCTATTAGGCTGAACCAGGCATAAGGTAAATTATCATTATACTCATCACCACGAACAGGTTCTGTTAATGCTATGATCTTCATAGTATCTTTTTCGCTTATCAATTCCTCTCCCAATACATTGGTACGATTGAAGAAATCCTCAGCAAGATTAGACGAGATAATCAACCCAGGCTTTCCAAGTTGTCGGGCTAATTCGTCAGGCGAACCGCCGTTGGCTGTATGAATGTCAAATACTCGGAAATAATCTGGATTAACATTATACTGACGTATATTCCTATACTCCACACTGTCTTTTCGCAATCCACGTACACTCATAGAAGAAATATAAGGCAATGAAAACATTGACAAACCTACAGCTTCTACATCCGGATGAAGTCTGATACGTTCCACTATATGGTCAAAATTCTGCTTAGGTTCTTCACTACTCTCCGGATAAACAATGAATGAAGGCGAATCCACTGACCTGATTGAAAGAGCCACTTTATATACACGATCCGTATTAAAACCAACAGGACGATTGAACAAAGTACGCTGCGTAATATAGTAGTCCGTCATTACCCACAAAGCGACAAACACGACCATCAACTCAGCCAATATCCACAAATTACTATGGAATTGCGCTTGTATAATCTTTAAAATATGTCTTATCATACGTCTTTAAAGTTTATGAGTTTGTTTTCATTTATTTAATGCACTTACAATGTTCGACCTTATGGCATTCCAAACTGGGACCATCGACGAAAGTAGATTCAGCAAAAGGCATACGGTAACGGTATAAAGGAATACCTGCCAGTTCATCAACATTCCAACAGACAATGTAATTACATCTGCATTCTCTGTTATATACTGTTGATAACTATTTGCAAGCAATATATTTTTATACATATTCACCAATCCATAAGAAAACAGTAAACCGGCAAGACTTCCCGGAAACATCAAGATCAAATTTTCCACAAAGATTTGTGTAAACAAAGTTCCGCGTGGAGCTCCAAATGCCTTACGGATACCTATTTCTTCCATACGGTCCTGAATATGCGAAGCGTTCAGTCCGGATATATTCAAAGCCGGAACCAATAGGAATAGCAAAAGTAGAAGAGCAATTGCCAAATATGCCTTGGAACTACTCACTCCCATAACAGTCAGCGTGGCCGGCTTAATTTTAGGATCAGTAACCTGTCCCCCAACCAATGTTGTATTATACTTCTTTACAGCCTCTTCCAATTCTGCCTGTACAGCTGAAATATCATTCTTGTCGCGGAGTAAGATATTTGCCTGTAACTTACCCACTGTGTTTTCTCTTTCGCCAACTGATTCTGCAATAACATTCGACATGGAAGTATAAGGCATCCATGCTTGTGAATAAGTATATTCCAAAGTACCAGACACATCTTCTACCACACCACAGACACGATATTCTACTTCATTCAGCATCAGTGTTTGACCAACAATATCTTCTTTTCCGAACAATTTCCTCGCCATTGAACGACAAAGAACAACTGTTTTCAATCCTGATTCAAAATCAGACTCAGTAAAAGGTTTGCCATAGAGAAAATGGAATTCATAAACTTTCCAGAATGTATCATTACAACCCATATATGAAATTTTCGTTTCACCCTCATTACCAGCCACAGATGCAAACATTTCACCACCTTGGAAATACTGATATATTGGAGAAGTTGTTATGGCTATAGCTTCAGGTTTTTTCAACGTAAGAACCACATCTTTTACATAACGTATACCCAAAGAGCTACTGTATGAGCCATTACCTTCATTATACTTATATATGACAAAGTCCAAATAGCACATCCGGTCCCGATGTACTTCCGGCGCTATATTAGCGGTACGAATGTGATACACTACCGCCAACACCATCACCATCGAAATCGCCAGTCCGGTTCCGATGATATAAACGGCACTGAAGAAACGGTTTTGTTTCATCAATTGCCAGGCTTGTTTGAAATACAGATTTATGGTTGTCATTTTAGTTTGTTTAGTTTATTATTCATCTTTCAAAGCTTCTGTCGGATTTAACCGGGCTGCCTGTTTTGCCGGAAATACGATACCCGCTACAATCATCATGGCCAATGTCAGGAAAGTCATCAGGAAACTATACACAAGACGGTCTACCATAGAGAGATCCATCGAAGTAGCAGTCAGTACATCCAATTGAGCCAAATTAGCATAAATTAACAAGGCCGGTAGAGTGACAACAGCCAGCAGCATCAAACCTTCTCCTATCAATTGGATAAAGATAACGGATCTGGAAGCTCCTACCGCCATGCGCAAACCAATCTCCGGAATACGCTGCCGGGCACGAAACCAGAATGTTCCGACAACACCCAGCAAGACATTAAACAACAGGAAACATACACCGACCACATACAAACGGATATTATCCAAAGCAGAGCGCAGCACTTCTTCCCGATAATAACTCATAGGAGTGACATCTGACAGATATATGTTTCCCAGCCTCAGTTGCTGTTCCATATCTTTCCTGAACTGCTGCATAAGCTCAGGTTTGTCTGCCGAAGGTTTCATACGCACGAACAAGTTTATATTCCCTGAAAGTATTTCAATACCGTATTTCTTCAATTCGTCCCGTCCGCCAAGATTCCGATAATAAGCATAATCAAACGGGCAGAACTCGTGGTAGCGTTGAAACTCGCAGACTTCACCAATACGATAAGCCGTGCTGTCGGAATCGCCCTGATCCGTAATCCAGATTTCTTTTCCTCGTCCTTCAACCGGACTACCATAATAAGCCTTGGCTACAGAAGAGGTGACAACGATGCCATTGTTCTCCAAGGTTTTCTCAAGTTTTTCCCACGATTGTCCGTCGGCAGTCTTTACCTTGAAAACACGGAAATACGAAGGATCCACGTCACGTACATAACCATAACGCTTTAGACCTTTGCCATGAAAAGTAGCGAACCGGTTGAAATACATATAATGGAAATGATTACCGGAAGTATAACCTACAGTTTCCACACGCGAGTCCTTCTCCAAACGGTCTATGATTGTGAAGAAATCATCTATTCCATTCGTCGTGTGCACGGCGGTTGTATCATAATCCGCACTCGTTTCCGGCACAACACCCAGCCAGACTTTATACACATGCGAAATGTCAAACCCCAAAGGCTGTTTGTATTCCTTGTATTTCACATACAGATAATCTGCCGCATAAAGCAGACAACTGAAGACAACCAGCAGTTCCAGCAGAATCAGCACATTGGCTTTCCGCTCGTTCCACATCTGTCGAATCATTGAAGCGATCATACCATTAACTGTTTAAAGCCTCGGAGATTTGCTGCCGAGTCGCTTTCCAAGCCGGGAATACAGCCGAAAGCAGGTTTAACAATAGACACAGAATAAAAACAGCGATAAATACCCAGCCGTTTACCATCTGGAGCGAAAGCTGTTCCTGCCCTAACGAGGTAATCATCAGCCAGTCGCCCATGCAGGCAAGAGCAACATACGAAAGTATAAATCCCAACAAGCCGCCAATCAATGTCACTAACAGATTCTCCAGCAGGACTTGCGACATAATACGTTGTCTCGTTGCTCCATAAGCTTGTCGCAAGGCAAATTCAGGAATCCGTTTGCGTGTCCATGCCAAGATAATACCGGAGATATTCAGTGCTGGTACCAGCAGGATAATAAACGCTATTGTTCCAAATCGCAGAAACACTTTTCCTACTGATACTTCCGAATATTCTCCACCCATCCACTTTTCCAGATGAGACAAAGGCTGATGCAGGATGTTGGCCTGCACATCCGAAAGACCGGCATTGAAGTTGTCAATACGCTTCAGCAGTTCCTGCTGCAAATCTTCCCGATTATGTCCTTTCTTCAAGAGCATATAGCATTCGAAGGATCCTCCTATTCCTTCCAGATTAGAAAATAAATGCGTTCCGGCCGTATAAGGAATCCACACATCTGCCCAGGCTTTGTCGGCAAAGCGCGATACGTCTTTCACCACACCACACACCCGATACACCAGGAAGTTAATCTTCAGTTCCTTTCCTACCGCCTGTTCGGTTCCGAATACAGAACGGGCCACTTTCTCACTGATAACAGCCTCGTGCAACCCACTCTCAAAAGTGGCTTTCGAGAAAGGACTTCCTGCTACAAAGTCAAAGTTATATACATGCCAGAAAGCCGTATCTGTTTCCAGAATAGAGGCAGTGACCGTATTCCTTCCATCCATCGACAGCAAGATTTGTTTCTGCCATCTATCACGAACCACTGCCGTGACAGCTTCGGCCGACTGCAACGGATAAAAGCATTCTTTGATAAAAGGCAATCCTAAACCCGTCATGGCGATACGCCGTCCGTCAGTCTTTCCTTCCACCTTTACATACGTAACGTAATAGGTATCCGCACGATGGCTTTCCGGCTTAAAGGCTGCTGTATTGGCTATAAACAAGATCACAAAGACCATGATCATGCAAATCGCCAAAGCTGTTCCTAAGATGGAAAGCAAGGCCGCCAGCCGATTTTGCCGTAGCAACCGCCAGGATTGTTTGATATATTGGTTGATATTGGGCATAGTCGGTACATTTATTGAATCTGCCGTCCATCAAAGAAATGCACAATACGTGAAGTCTGCTTCGCCTGGTTTTCATTGTGTGTTACCATGACGATAGTACGTCCGTCTTCCTGATTCAGCTTATGCAGGATTTCCATTACTTCTGCTCCCATCTTGGAGTCCAAGTTACCGGTCGGCTCGTCGGCCAGGATGATCTCCGGATTCCCGATAATGGCACGGGCAATAGCAACACGCTGGCACTGACCTCCGGAAAGCTGTGTCGGGAAGTGACGCATACGGTGTGACAGACCCACTTTCTCCAAGACGGCGATAGCTGCTTCCCGGCGTTCCTTGGCTGATACATGCGGCCGGTACAAAAGCGGCAGCTCTACGTTATCCAGTACATTGAGGGAATTGATCAGATGGAAAGACTGGAAGACAAAGCCCAGTGTCTTGTTACGGAAAGCCGCCAGTTGCTTATCGTCCATCGATGCGGTTTGTACACCGGCAATCTCTACGGTTCCGCGCGTTGGCTGATCAAGTAATCCCATAATATTCAGCAGGGTTGACTTTCCGCAACCGGATGGTCCCATAATACTCAGGAATTCCCCTTTATCTACTGTCAGGTTTACATTTTCCAATGCTACGGTTTCAATCTCTTTTGTCCGATATACTTTCTCTAAGTTTGTTAATGTGATCATATTGTTTAAGTTTTAAAGTTTGTTAGTTTATAAGTTGACAAGTTAACCAGTTGACGAGTTGACAAGGTTTTGAACACCTTTCTGACCTTGTCCACTTGTCAACTCGTTCCCTTGTTTCTTCTATTCATAATGCAATGTTTCTGCCGGATTCATCCGGGTAATCTTGTTGGCCGGAATTCGGATACCCAAGTAAATCATACCGCCCATCAACAGATAGGAAACCGATAAGGTAATCAGGAAGCGCCACCAGGTATAAGCCAGCCGATACGTATCGGGCATATCCAGATACAACATATTTACCAAGAAGATCAGCAGGAATGGTAAAGTCAGAGCCAACAGGAAAAGTCCTTCGAGGAATAATTCCCGGCGCAACTGTCTTTTCGAAGCACCCAAGGCTGCACGCAACCCAATTTCTGCCCGCCGTGACTGCGTACGTAACCAGAAGGTACCGACAATCCCGAAGAAGATATTCACCAGCATAAAACCGACCATGGCAATTTTTTTCTTCTGGTTATCCAAACGAGGCTTCAACATATCGGCACGGTATTCGCTGATGGGTTTTACGCTCGACACATATACATTTCCTACTTGCAAACGCTCGCTTTCTTGTTGCAAGAAGGCTTCCATTTCTTGTTGTGAATAATCCTTTTTCATGCGGAACAAACAATTATAAAATCGAATATCATTTTCCGCAACCTCATCCAAAAAGTCCTGTTCTGTTCTCCACACGTAATAATAAGTAGGTTGATAAGTGTCAAAATCCATTTCTTTCAGTGGTGCTGAAACAGCGGAGACTTTCATGCTCTCCGTAGATTTCGGACCCCATTTCACTTCTCTTTGAGTACGCCCCGAACCTTCCGGAAAGAAGATCTCATCCAAGGTTTCAGAGAGCACAACCTCTCCGGGATTCTTCAGAACTTGGTCATAAAGCGGACGACCCTCTTTATCCCTGACCTTAAATACACGAAAATACTCCAAATCAACATACCGTACCCTATATGCATATGAGGCACTGGCTGTATCCTCAACCGGCATCAAACCAGACCAACCACGATTATAGGTATAAGGTGTTGCTATTTTGGAAAGACAAACCGCTTCTACCTCCGAGCATTGCCGTAAATTTTCAATTAATTGTAACAAATCTTGGGTTGCTTGGTTATTTCGTTCTAAGTCCATTTCAGTCACATCATCTGTCAATCCAAAAGAAAGAAGATACGTGTGCTGCGTATCCACACCTATCGGTTGCCGGTAAGTGTACGTATCAACCAATAAGGAATCGGCCATTACCCACAACATGGCCGTTACCAATAGTAATTCCAGGAAGATCCAAATATTCCCGTTTCGTTGGTTCCAAATCAAAGTCAAAAGATGCTTTATCATATAAGTCCTGTTTTATCGTTATTTATTCGTTTCCTCTCCATTCTTCAACGCTTCATAAATAGGTTTACGCGAAATCCACCAAGCGGGTAAACCTGCCGAAAGCAGATTGATCAACAGACAAAAGAGCAAGGCAAGGACGAAAGCCTCGGGGCGGAACAACATTTCGGCACGTAATGTTGTATCGCTTGCCTTGAGCAGGAAATCCTTACATAACGGGAATAACGACCATGAGAGAACCAATCCGATCATACCTCCCAGCAAAGACATTAACCCATTCTCGTATAAAACCTGCCGGACGATATTCCCACTTGTAGCTCCAAAGGCTTTACGGACTCCAATTTCCGCCTGCCGCTTCCGGATGGACGATTGCGTCACGCCCAACAGGTTCAGTACCGGAACAAGCAACAAGAAAAGCATCGCTCCGCCTGTTTCCAGCCAAAAGTCTTTCCAGTCCACAAAGTTCTGTCCATCTGTTCCCATCGCCTTGTCCCATTGCGTGATGGGATTCTCGAAGAAGGAGATTTCATACTTTTCTTTGGTAGCATTGTAACGAGTGATCTGCTGCTTCAACTCCTGTCGGATCACGTCAAAATCCCCCTGTGCTTTGGCCAATAGAAGAACCCTAAATGAACCTACCATATTTTCATTAAAGGAAGATTGACAAGATTCGTTCGTAGTATAAGGAATCCAAACATCGGCAAAAGCAGATGCAGCCGCTTTACTGACTTCTTCCACGACTCCACATACCCGGTAAGGTTTCACATCCAAGCGAATTTCTTTTCCGATAATATTATCAATCGTACCAAACAGTCGCCGTGCCAAAGGTTCCGTAATAACAGCCTGCGGAACTCCAGAAGCTACATCAGCTTCCGTAAAAGGCGCACCTGCCACAAAATGAAAAGAGAAGACTTTCCAAAAACCCGTGTCAGTCAGTTTCACCGAATGCGCCATGTAATTCCGCTTGTCCGGTAACGACACCGTGAATTCCGATATCGCATAAGCAGTCACAAACTCAGGGGACTGTAGCGTATAGAAACATTCCTTCACGGCTTCTATAGACATATTACCGGAATTCCAATTACCCGTATTCTCCTTCATCCTCACCAGCGTTCCATTCTCCACATAAAGCATCCGGTCGCGGTGTTCCTCCGGATAATAATTGGCCACCTGTACTTGCAACACCAGCACGACCATCATGATCATCGTAACGGAAATGGCCGTTCCCGTAATCGAGATCGTACTCACCAGCCGGTTCTCTTTCAGCATCTGAAATGCCTGTTTGATGTATTGTTTAAGCATAGACTTTAAGTTTTCGAGGTTTTATTTCTCCAATTTCATCTTTCTCTTATTCTTATAATTGCTCATGTCTGAAACAACGACCTGATCGCCGGGCTTCAGTCCGCCAACGACTTCTACCAGTTCATAATTGCTGTCGCCCAATTGGACTTTCCGCTTCAACAACTCATTTCCTGAGCGGACAAACAGTTCGTATTCACCCGGACCAACGTAATAACTGCCGTTGGCAATACGCATCACCGAATCCTTCACGGCTGTCAGGACATACACATCCGTTTTCAAGCCCGAACGAAGCCGCTTGTGATTATCCTGTTCCAAACGGACCGAGAAAGACATCACGCCATTCTTCGACAACGGAGTAACATCCGTTACCGTACCCGCCAATTCTTCCTTCCCAACTTTCACCACAGCCCGGCTGCCGGCTGCAATACGGTCACCATACGTATCCGCAATCTCGCCTTCAATCTTGAAATGCGACAAATCCGATACAATCGCCACTTTCTCTCCTTGCGCTACCTGCGCCCCGATTTCCGTATTGACATACGTCAGAATCGCTTTCCGCGGCGCTTTGATCCGGGCATCGTCGAGGGTTCGTTTGGTTTCTGCCAACGTCTTGCGGGCAATATTCAGTTCCAGTTCTTTCACCTTGAGGTCGGCATCAGCCGTCGCCTGTTCGTTGATAAACTTCTGTTCATCCTCTTCCAGTTTCAGTTTACTTACATTATAATCCAGTTCTACCTGACGAACCTTGTCGGTCGTTCCGGCCCCCAGACTATCCAAGTACTGCTCGTTACGCAGTTCCACCGCTTTCCGGTTCAGTTCCATCCGAGAGACTTTCAACTGCATTTCCATTTCCGACAACTTGCTCCGGTTCTGGATTCGCAGCTGTTCCAACTTCAGCTCATTCATCTGTACTTCATCCAGCTGCTTCTTATAATCCGTTTCTGCACTCAGCAAATCCAGACGTAAGATCGGTGTCCCGATCTCTACCGAATCTCCTCCTTTCTTATACACTTCCAATATGCGGGAATTGATGGGCGAATTGATAATCTCCTCGAATGCCGGAACGACCTTACCCGAAGCACTCACCGACACATCGATACTGCCCTCATCTACTACTGAGAAGACAATATCCCGTTCGTGCAGACTTTCCTGCATCAGCTGCATCAAGGCAATCACGGCTACTATACCAACTACCACGGTTCCGCCCCATTTCATCCACATCCGACGTTTCTCCCGATTCCGTTGTTCTTTTGATATTTCTCTATCCATACGACTTTCTTCTTAAATAATCTTGTTTGCCAACCAAGGGGCAAAAGCCGTGCCAAAAAGATAAAGCATTGATATACAAGAGGAGCATTTCCAGCAAGTGTTCGGAAACGGACAATGTTCAATTGAGAATGGACAATGAACAACCAAGAATCATGAATTTTCAATCTACATATTGATCATTTTTCGCGCGGGCGCGCTACTCTCTCTCTCAATAATAAATATACTTTTCTCTTCTTTACTTTACTATACTTTACTTTGTGCACTTTTCACGGTTAAAATCGAAGTTTTAACTGCGCAAATGAGGATTTCAGCAGTGATAATATGGATGCTGAAAAAAGCCGGCGTGTTTTGATAAAAAGGTAGGCATAAAATGATGAAAACATAGGCATGAATTCATCAAAAGATAGGCATGAATTTTTAGGTTATCGTAATCGCTTATTTTATAGTCTAATCAAACTTCATTTCTTAATCATCTACCGAGGCGACTAGATGAAGGTAAGTAGTATATAAAGAAAAAGCTTCCACCTCATAAGTACTGAGGTAGAAGCTCTCTATTTTTAGATATTGCCGTTCTCTAACTTAATTCAAATATCGTTATTGCTCAACAATATCTGTTACTTCTATTTGGAACACCAACGTGGTATAAGGTTTGATATCATCATAGCCAGAAACACCATATCCCAATTGATAAGGCATCCAAACTTCCCAAATATCACCTTCGTGCATGTGTTGTAAAGCAGTTGCAAATCCATCCCGTAATCCGGAATCATCCACTTCAAACAAGACTTTATCATCACCGTTTTCTCGCAAACGAGAATCAAATACTTCGCCTTGAGTCAAAACACTGTCTCGGTCTGCAACGACTTCTCCATCCTCATTGGTCACAAAACAACCTTTATAATAGCAATTGACTTTGCTTGTGTAATAGATCGTTTCCGTACCTTCGCCTTTCTTCAGGATCTTACAGATGATTTGTCCGTTGCCACTTTCAGAATTGATCGTGAACAAAGACGTATCTGTCTTTGCATCCTGCAAACGGGCATCGAAAGCAGCTAGATTTATTTCTTTCCAAGCCTCATCAATTACAATTTCATTTTCATCATCATCACTACATGCCGCCAATGTGAACAGCATGACAACCAACATCCATGTAATGTGCCAATACTTCTTCATGTTATTCTTCTACTATTTTCTTCAACAAACTTCTCATGCTCACTTTCTCAGAGATAATGCTATGCAACTGGTCGATGCTGACACGTTCCTGTTCCATTGTATCACGGAAACGGATCGTTACGCAATTATCTTTCAATGTATCGTGATCGACAGTGATACAATAAGGAGTACCAATAGCATCCTGACGACGATAACGCTTACCGATTGAATCCTTTTCGTCGTACTGGCAACGGAAATCGAAACGCAACATCTGCATGATTTCTTCTGCTTTTTCAGGCAGACCGTCTTTCTTCACCAACGGAAGAACAGCCAGCTTGATCGGAGCCAACGCTGCCGGCAACTTCAAAACAACACGTGTTTCGCCATTTTCCAATGTTTCTTCGCAATAAGAACCGGCCATCACACTCAGGAACATACGGTCCACACCGATAGAAGTTTCGATGACGTACGGAGTATAGCTCTGGTTCAATTCCGGATCGAAATATTGGATCTTCTTTCCAGAGAATTTCTCATGCTGGCTCAAGTCGAAGTTGGTACGGCTGTGAATACCTTCCACTTCCTTGAAACCGAAGGGCATTTCGAATTCGATATCAGTAGCGGCATTCGCATAGTGAGCCAACTTTTCATGATCATGATAACGATATTTCTCGTTGCCCAATCCCAATGCCTGGTGCCATTTCAAACGAGTAGCCTTCCATTTCTTGAACCATTCCATTTCTTCGCCCGGACGAACAAAGAACTGCATTTCCATCTGTTCGAACTCACGCATACGGAAGATGAACTGACGGGCAACGATCTCGTTACGGAAAGCCTTACCAATCTGAGCAATACCGAACGGAATCTTCATACGGCCTGTCTTTTGAACGTTCAGGAAGTTCACAAAGATACCCTGAGCCGTTTCCGGACGCAGGTAAACCTTCATTGAACCATCAGCCGTTGAACCCATTTCAGTAGAGAACATCAGGTTGAACTGACGAACATCCGTCCAGTTACGAGTACCAGAAATCGGACAAACGATTTCGCAATCCAGAATCAGCTGACGCAAATCCTCGAAGTTCGAATCGTTCATATCCTTTGAATAGCGTTCGTGGATTTCATTCCACTTTGCCTGGTGTTCCAACACACGCGGATTGGTTGCACGGAACTGAGCCTCATCAAAAGCATCGCCAAACTTCTTGGCAGCCTTGGCTACTTCCTTATTTATCTTTTCTTCTATCTTAGCCAAATGATCTTCGATCAGGACATCGGCACGATAGCGTTTTTTGGAGTCTTTGTTATCGATCAACGGATCATTGAAAGCATCCACATGGCCGGAAGCTTTCCAGATTGTCGGGTGCATAAAGATAGCCGAGTCAATACCCACTACATTCTCATGCAGCAAAGTCATGCTATCCCACCAGTATTTCTTAATGTTGTTCTTCAACTCCACACCGTACTGTCCGTAATCATAAACAGCGCCTAGGCCGTCATAAATTTCGGATGAAGGGAATACAAAACCGTATTCTTTACAGTGCGATACTAATTTCTTAAAAACATCTTCTTGTGCCATATCGAATCTTTTAATAATCTTTTCTTGCTTGATTTATCAGCTTGCAAAGTAAGCGATTTTTTCACAATCTTTTATCACTTCTTTCTGTAATTTGTTGGAAAGCATAATGAATCTTCCATAAAAATGCTATCTTTACGACAAAATTATCTATAATAGTTGACTTAAATCATTCCTTTAATCATGATGCATTCAGAAATATCCCGCAGAAAGTTCCTGAAGAGTGCGCTGGCATTATCGGCCGCTTCAGTGATTCCTTCCTTCTGGATTCCGGCAAAAGCGAGTACCATGCCTAAGAATCCGTTCGTCAGTGCCAACGACCGAGTAAACATAGCCTTTATCGGTATCGGAAACCGTGGTGGCGAAATTGCCAAAGAATTATACAATACCGGACTGTGTAACGTAGTCGCTCTCTGTGATGTGGATATGGGAGCCAAGCATACGCAGGAACTGATCTCGATGTTCCCGAAAGTACCTCGTTTCCAAGACTTCCGGCAGATGTTTGACCAGATGGCAGACAAGATCGATGCGGTTACGGTGGGTGTCCCCGACCATGCGCACTTCCCGATCACTATTGAAGCCATGGCACACGGAAAACACGTTTATGTAGAAAAACCGATGGCACGTACCTTCAACGAGATCGAAGTGATGATGCGTGCTGCCAAGAAATACGGAGTAGTCACCCAGATGGGTAACCAAGGCCACTCCGAAGCCAATTACTTCCAGTTTAAAGCCTGGAAAGAAGCAGGTATCATCAAAGATGTGACAGCCATTACGGCGCACATGAACAGCTCACGCCGCTGGCACGGCTGGAACCCGAATATCAAACACATGCCGATGGGCGAGCCCGTTCCGGAAACAATGGACTGGGATACCTGGCTGGGTGTTTGTCAATATCACGACTATAATCACGATTATCATTTAGGACAATGGCGTTGCTGGTATGACTTCGGTATGGGAGCGCTGGGTGACTGGGGAGCACATATCCTGGATACAGCCCACGAGTTCCTCGATCTGGGATTACCGACGGAAGTTAATCCGCTTTATCTGAAAGATCATAATCCGTTCTTCTACCCAATGTCTTCTACGTTGTTGTTCCGCTTCCCCGAACGAGGCAACATGCCGGCAGTAGATGTAACCTGGTACGACGGACTGGATAATATTCCGGCTGTACCCGAAGGTTATGGCGTTTCGGAAATTGACCCGAATATCCCAACCGTTGCCGGTGGAAAGATCCAGCCTGCCAAGTTGAATCCGGGTAAAGAAATCTATTCAAAGGAATTGACTTTCAAAGGTGGTTCACACGGCAGCACGTTGTCGATCATTCCGGAAGATAAGGCCAAAGAAATGGCTTCCAAACTGCCGGAAGTTCCGAAGAGTCCGTCTAACCATTATGCCAACTTCCTGCTGGCTTGCCAAGGAAAAGAAAAGACCCGTTCGCCGTTCGAGATCGCCGGTCCGTTAAGTCAGGTATTCTGCCTGGGTGTTTTGGCGCAGCGACTGAACCGCAAGCTGGTATTCGACCGCGATACCAAACAGATCACCAACGATCCGTTTGCCAACCAGATGCTCGTAGGCGAACCGCCGCGCAAAGGCTGGGAACAGTATTATAATGTATAAGGTCTTAATATTATAAACAAACAAGGTTTCAGACATATCGATGGAAGATGATCTGAAACCTTGTTCGTTTTAATTATACTTAGTATTATCTATCCCGTTTTCTGCCTTGCGTCAAGATTTTAAAGATAGGTGTCGGTGCCACATCTTTCGAACCAAAGCTGAAGCCTCCTTTATAATCCCAGTTGGCCCGGGCTATGCCGTATTGGTCAAACAAATCGATCATATCCGTGTACCAACGTGTCTTGTCAGCCTCCGGAGCTTTATCAATACAACCAAATTCGCCACAATAAACTGGCAATCCGTACGAATGTGCTACTTCAAGTACTTGCTTGAAATGGCTTTCGATAACTGCTTTCGTATAGATCTCCCGATTCCAATGCGCATAGCGGCGCTTCTCTTCATCCGAAAAAGTCTGCAATTCTTCATCCGTAATAAGTTTTCCCGGATAATGAACCGCCCGAGTATAATCTTTCAAATCTGTCCAGCTGGCCTGATAATGAGTCAACAAGAAAGGCAGATAATAATGAAAACTGATAATCAGATTCGGATCACCGGCAGGCAGTTTCAGATAACGCACCGTCTCATATCCTTGCCAACGGTTGGAACCCACAATCAGAGATCTTTCGGGTTCCAAGTGGCGAATTGTTTTTATGCATTCATCCACAATCCGGTTCCAGTCTTCATGATCGTCGGCTACTGGTTCATTCATTAATTCGTATGCCAAAAAATCGTTCGGGTATTTCTTCAGTTCCGAACTCAGCGCTTTCCATAAATCATAAAAACGGATCTGTTCTTTCCGGTCGGTAAACAAGGGCTTCTCTTTCGCATTGAAGTAATGCGAACGTAAAATATGGAGATCGACAACAGCTTTCAACTGATATTTCCGACACCACGATAAAGCATCGTGTAACAAGGCAAAAGCCTCTTTCTCCTTTTTCCCATCTACGGTAAACATCTGTTCCTCATCAATCGGAATACGCAAATGATCAAATCCGGCTTCAGCCAGGAATCGAACATCCGACTCTGTAAAATAAGCGGCACGTTTCTCACCTCTAGCACCACTCTGAGACAACCAATGACTGATGTTGATTCCTTTATTGATTACAAACCCATTCTTTTGTTCGATTGCCTCTACTAAAAGACAGAAACAACAAAGAACACTGATCAAAAAAGCTCTTGTTTTCATGACATACAAATTTACGGTGAATAAGGATGATTATTTCCGAAACTTCCCGGCTACCCGCTGATAGGTGGGCATCTCTACACCGAGGTGTTCGCCCAGCGCGATCATATCGAACAGGATTCCCTGGATTTCCGATTCATGGCCGTGGGCCAGGTCTTTCTGCATCGAGGCAGTCGAACTCGGGTCCAGCTTATCGACTACCATCAGATTATAGGCGACCTGATCTTGTGGGAAAGTAATCCCCAGACGACGGCCGATCTCCGTACTCTCGCGAGACAGTCCGGCGAACACGTCGCGCACTTCACCGGCATGTTGCACCTCACCCATCGGCACATCGAAGTAGGCACCGGTACAAGCCATAGCCGAAATAAACGACCACTTGATAAACGTATCGCGGTTGATATCCTCCGAAACATCCACTTTGATACCACATCCACGGAGCTCTTCTGCCAAGGCTTCCAACCGTTCACGGGCGACAGGCTGGCTACTGCGGGCACCATAGACCAACCGGAAGACTGAACCCGACTGCGTGATCTCGCCCGGACCGGAAATAAAGCCTACAATATAGATACAACCATCGAGCACGGTTACTTCGGGCACGAGGCGTGCCAACCGCTCGCCGGTTCCATAGACATTCAGAATCGGTACCACCAAAGTGTCCGGCGTAGCCACACGACGCAATAAATCCTGAATCGAGTCGAGGGCATATCCTTTCACGCACACGAAGATCACATCCGCCTTTCCCTCGTATGCTTCTGCCGAACAAGCCGGGACTTTCAGCCAATGTTCACCTTTCAAATCCGACTTCAAGTGTAATCCATGCTGGCGAATAGCCTCCAACTGCGCACCACGGGCGATACAAGTGACTTGCTTTCCGCCCAATGCCAGAAAACCGGCAATCGATCCGCCTACGCCGCCGGTCCCTACAATCAGATAATTCTTTTCTTTTTCCATATGAAAACGATACAAATACGTTACAACACTGTCACTTCGTCCACAAAGAACCAAGCCGGATGACCTACGCCATAGTGCCAAGCCGGACACATCCCGATGGCATCAACCTCCACTTTGATATAACGCGCCTTGACAGGCTTGTCGGAAGTAACTTTCCCTCCGACGAACTTAACTTGCGGGGCACGGTCTTCGGCAAACGAGAAGGAACCGAAAGGCTGATAGGTCTGGTTGTCGGTCGAGATCGAATAAGTCACCTTTTCGGGGAGAAGAATCCATTGTCCCAACTGATGAAGGAAGTCGGCTTCCACACTGCTGAATTCTTTCTCTTCGCCCAGATCGAGTATGAACGAGCCGTCCACGCCTTCCCAGCCAACCCAGCTCTCTACGAAGGTCGTACCACCAAACAGGCCGTCGGTCAATGCCGTATCAGCAATCTTCTGATAACGTTCGCTCGGCTTTTGCAGCCAGATCACCTTTGCACCCAACGCCTTGCTCTTTTCGGCTTGCGGCAAGAAGCGTTTTTCGTACAGATCACAATAATCCTCGGGCGCATTGCTACGTTCGTTCAGCGACTTGATGCCGAACTTGCGGCACTGCTGACGGAAATAATCCAACTGCTGACGAACCTTGGCCACATCCTGATTTGTTTTAGTACGAGCTATTTCCAATTCAGAATAAATCAATGACAAACGAGACAACTGGACACGATCCAAACGAACCGGATCAGAAGCCACGGCCGCCTCTGCCTGGTCGAACAACTCATCATACGTCTTACAAAGCTGATCGTTCAGCATTCCGTTCTTATGCGTTACCGGCGAATCGTAAATCCACAAGTTGGTACCGCTTGCCAGCAATCCGCCCTGCATGATCTTCTGATATTGATACAGATAAGGAGCCGCTGCCCCATAATAACCATCCATGAAGCTACGCATCAGCGAATCTGCATTCTGATACGGATCCCACATCAGCTTTCCGAGCATATAAGCACGCATTTCCGAAAAGTCGGTTCCTTTAGAACCATTGACTTGCGAGAAGTGCATCGTCACGTGGTTCTTCTTGAACAACTGGATATTCTTCTGCAAGACATGGAAATTGGGGAAACACGATACCATGTTGTCGAAGTTAATTCCATAATCCCATACAAAAATATTGTTGGAGATAGCCGACCAGCCTTCGAGTGCTTTCACGAAATCACGTCCCGACGCATTATCGGTCAGCGGTACTTCGCGCATACAGTCAATATCGCACAACATGATATTCACGTTCGGCAGCGGCTTTACCTTCTTGGGTGGATGCATGGTAAAGAGATAAGCCAGGGTAGAAATCTCCTTGTCGGGGAAACGTTCCGCCAACTTATTCATGAAACGGATATAGGCACCTGCCGGAGAACCTTCTTCCTCATACACCTTGCGGCAATTCTCACATGTACAGAAGGTATTGTTTCCGTCGTTCTGACTGACCGAAATTAATTTCTTATCCGGGTTCGCCTTGAAAATAGAATCCAGTTTCTTCACCACGAAGTCATAAACATCCGGATTCGTCAGACACCACTGACTGTGATTACCCGGACGATGTTCGCCGTTGATATATGAATAATATTCGGGATGTTCCTTTCCATACACTTCCGAAGGCATCAGGCGGTCGAATGTATGTACCCACATATTGTCGATGAAGACCTCATTCGGTTCTTCCAGACGGAACCACATCTTGTAAATCGGATCATCACAACCGTAACTGAACGACTGGCGATACCGGAAAGCCGGTGTCTCCGACAAATGAATCTCCGGTAGGGTAATCGTCTTCGAAGGTGTCAATGTATAAGCCTGATATGCATAATACGAAACACCCATGTATTTTTCCAATAAAGTCACCACGCCATAGATCGAGCCTTTGTCTCCTCCACTCGTAATCTTCAACTGGTTCTGTTCGGTACAAAGGGTAAAACCATCTTCGCCTGCCTCTGCCGATTTTCCACCGATCACGACATCACCCGATTTCGCTTTTCCTTCCACAATCGGCAACGAAGCCCCGCTGATCCGCTGTACAAAGTCCTGTAACAGATCAGCAGCCTGACGGTTTATTTCACTCTTCTCGCTCAAGACAATCCGCGAAACCGCCTTCCCGTCTTTCACTAATGTCAATTGAGCCGAGGCATCCGCCATCCATAAAAAAGCTGAAAGGGCCATCATGCCCCATTTCTTGTAATTCAGTTTCATGTAATTTGTTTTTGTGTTTTCTAAATTTCTCCGTTTAACTTGCACACAATATTAGTACTTTTGTTCCATTCAAACAAGAAGAAGATGAAATACATCGATATTCATACGCATACAGTGATTCCCAAAACCCAGGAAAACCGAATCTCTTTTTACAACCGGATCGTCGGCCAAGAAACCCTGGGTGATTTATCCCATATAGAAATGTTTTCGGTTGGAATCCATCCGTGGTTTATCCATTCCGACAAAAGTAATGACCAGCTTCTCGAACAGCTGTGGGAAAAAGCCAAGCAACCGGAAGTCTGGATGATCGGTGAAGCCGGACTTGACAAACTTCACGAAGCACCACTCGAACGACAACTTTATCTATTCGAACAACAAGCCTTGCTGGCTGAAGAACTCCATAAGCCACTTATCATCCATTGCGTAAAAGCCTGGAGTGAACTGCTTGCCTTACGGAAGAAAATTCGCCCGCTCTCGCCTTGGCTCATTCACGGTTTCCGTGGAAAAAGAGAATTAGCCGAACAGTTGCTGAAAGAAAACATCTATCTTTCGTTCGGTGAACAATTCCAACCGGCAGCCCTGCAAATAGCCTGGCCAAGCCATCTTTTTCTGGAAACTGATGAATCAAAACTGGACATACAGGAGATATACGAAAAGGCAGCGGCAGCCTTATCCATTCCAACAGAGATGTTAATGGAACAAATCGAACAGAACTTTTCTCTGCTCTTCTCAGGTGAGTAAAGGGCACAAAAAAAGGCTATCTTCACAGACAGCCAATTTCCATTGTTAACCTTAAATCTAATACCATGAAAAACACGATGCAAATATAGACATTTTATGTTATGTAACATAGCTCGTCAATACTTTTTCTTCTAAATTCGGTCCATTTTAACTACATTTAACCAATCCATCCAAAAATCAGGCAGAAAAGTTGGAAATATTCCTAGTTATTCGTACTTTTGCGAACAACAAACAAGGATATGGAAGAGAAAAAGGAATATACAGCAACCCAAGAACAGCTGGCACGCTTTGCCAAAGCATTGGGACATCCGGCAAGAATTGCCATCATGCACTTTCTGACTAAACAGGAAACTTGCTACTTTGGAGACATTCATGAAGAATTACCCATAGCCAAAGCGACCGTTTCCCAACACCTGAAAGAGTTGAAAGATGCTGGTTTGATACAGGGAGAAGTCGAAACCCCGAAAGTAAAATATTGTATCAATCAGGAAAACTGGGAACTGGCAAGCCGGCTCTTTGCCGATTTCTTCAGCCAGGCTATATGCAAATCAAAGGGTTGCTGTGAATAACAGTCCCTTTTTTTCTCTTTATTGTTCGTTGTTTTGCGAATTACATATATAATATACGATACAATGGAAATTAAAGTTTTAGGAACAGGTTGCGCCAACTGCAAGGCATTGTACGCAACCGTCGAGAAAGTTGTCAACGAGTTAGGTATTCAGGCTGAGATCATCAAAGAGGAAGATCTGATGAAAATCATGGAATACAATGTCATGACTTTACCGGCTTTGGTAATCAATGGCAAAGTTGTAGCCAAAGGTCGGATCAACGCCGGTGAAGTAAAGGAATTAATCACTTCAAACCAATGATTATGAAACGGATTCTATTCTTCCTTATCAGCAGTTTGTTTTGGATAACCAGCGAATTGCAAGCACAAACAGATTCATACGTGGAAGTTTTGTACTTCCATGGGAAACAACGGTGCATCACTTGCAAATCAATCGAGAAGTATACCCGTGAAGTCGTTTTTACCGACTTTGCAGACTTGGCCAAACTAGGGAAAGTCCGTTTCAAGGAAATAGACATTTCCACGCCCGAAGGAGAAGAACTGGCCAATGCTTATCAGGTCAGTTGGTCTTCATTGTATATCAATCAATGGAAAGATGGAAAAGAACAACGGAACGATATGACACGTCTGGGCTTTCAATATGCCAAGAATAAGACTGATCATTTCAAACAAGAGATTCGCAAGAAAATAAATCAGTTGCTTTAAGAATGGACTACTTACAGACTCTTTTGGATAGCAGTGAAATACCTGTTATCACGGCTCTTCTGTTGGGTTTACTCACGACCATCAGTCCTTGTCCGCTGGCTACTCATATAACAGCGATCGGATTTATCAGCAAAGATGTAAACAACCGGAACCAGATTTTTCTGAACGGTATCTTTTACACCTTGGGCCGTATTCTCTCTTATTCCGTCTTAGGAGCCATACTGATTACTTTATTGCGGAACGGTTCCGAAATGTTCTTTATACAAAAGGCGATCAGCCGATGGAGCGAGTTATTACTTGCTCCGGCACTGATCTTGATCGGTCTGTTCATGTTGTTTGGAGATAAACTGGCCTTGCCCCGATGGGGGTTTTCGGCAACCGAGAAAACCGAAAGACTTCGAGGTAGCTGGGGCAGTATGGCATTGGGACTACTGTTTGCCTTAGCTTTCTGTCCTACCAGCGGATTATTCTACTTCGGTATGTTAATACCTATGTCAGCCATGGAAAGTGGCGGATACTTATTACCCGTAGTATATGCTTTCGCCACCGGATTCCCAATCGTTCTGATAGCTTGGGTACTGGCATACAGTGTGGCTGGTATCGGAAAATTCTACAACCGCATTCAGGTATTCCAGAAATGGTTCAACCGGATCGTAGCACTCACATTTATTCTTATCGGTATTTATTACGGACTTATTAATTGGAACATTATATGAAGATTTTGATTTTATGTACGGGAAACAGTTGCCGCAGTCAGATGGCGCATGGTTTCCTTCAATCGTTTGACCCGAATTTAGAAGTATTTTCGGCTGGAACCCATCCGGCAGAGAAAGTTAATCCCATGGCTATCGAAGTCATGCAAGAAGCAGGCATAGACATCAGTCATCACATACCGACGAATGTATCTGAATATATCAACGAATCCTGGGATTATGTGATTACCGTTTGTGATCATGCCCGCGAGACCTGTCCGGTATTTCAGGGAAATGTAAAGAAACAATTGCATATTGGCTTCGATGACCCTTCGGAAGCACAAGGTACGGATGAATGGATCAAAAGTGAATTTATCCGTGTCCGGAAAGAGATTAAAAATGCGTTCTTTGCTTTCTATCTGACTGAAATCAAGAAGTTGCATATCCCGACTTGCACATGTCAGCAATCTAACCATTAATCCGCTTATAATCATGATACAAACTTTTGCCGACTGGCTGGTTTATGGTGTTATGGGACTTCAGGCAGACAGCGCACTGGGAACAGCCGTCAACTTTTTCTTTTACGATACGATTAAGATTCTGATCCTGTTATTCTTCATCAGTATCATCATGGGAATCATCAACGCATACTTTCCGATCGAACGTCTGCGTCATTATCTGACATCCCACCGGCTTTATGGGTTACAATATTTCCTGGCTTCTCTATTCGGAGCCATTACCCCATTTTGTTCCTGCTCTTCTATCCCGTTATTCATCGGATTCGTAAAAGGCGGTATTCCGCTGGGTGTGACTTTCGCCTACCTGATTACTTCGCCGCTGGTCAATGAAGTAGCCGTTGCGATGTTTATCGGAACATTTGGACTGCGGATCACAGTCATTTATGTTGTCAGCGGTATTTTACTGGGAATGATCGGTGGATATGTTTTGGGCAAGATGAAACTGGAACCGTATCTAAGTGATTGGGTAAAGCAAATCCAGCAAGGGGCCACAAACGAATCCAATCTGTGGGAAAAAGAACATACTCCCTTTTTCCATCGTTTGCCGTCTATTATCCGGGAAGCCTGGAACATCGTTAAAGGTGTGTTGGTATATATTCTGATCGGAATCGGGATCGGAGCCTTTATGCACGGATATGTACCTGAAGGATTCTTCGAGCATTACATGACAAAAGACAACTGGTTGGCAGTTCCTATTTCTGTCTTGTTGGCTATTCCGATGTATGCCAATGCCGCCGGAATCGTTCCTGTCATTGAAGTCTTTGTTTCCAAAGGTATTCCTATCGGGACAGCACTAGCCTTCATGATGGCAGTAGTAGGATTATCACTACCCGAAGCGACACTTCTCAAGAAAGTCATGACTTGGCGCCTGATTGCTATCTTCTTTGGAGTGATCACGCTGTTTATCATCTTCTTAGGCTACCTGTTCAACATCGTCTTATAAAGATGCCTATCTTTTGATCAATTCATGCCTACCTTTTAATAAAAAGCCGGCGTATTTTCACCAAAAGGTAGGCATGAATTAAAACGGAAGTAACGAGGTTCGTTTTTGATCTTCGTTACTTCCGTTTTTGATTCTCGTTAGTTTTATTTCCGTACCAAACTAAATATTCTGTTTGTAAAATCATCTTTCACCTCCTATCTATCTCTTTGTAAAACTGCAAGATGAGGTGATTCAAGCCCATGATACTGTTTTATTTGGACTTAAGACCTATATAAAAAATAAGCTCTTTAACCCGAATGGATTAAAGAGCTTATTTTGGTGATCCGCCTGGGGCTCGAACCCAGGACCCCAACATTAAAAGTGTTGTGCTCTACCTACTGAGCTAGCGAATCAAACCTCTAATGCATCGTTTCCCGATTGCGAGTGCAAAGGTAGTGATAATTTTTGACTCTGCAAGTTTTTAGAGAAGTTTTTTCTTCTTCTCCCCTATTTTTCTTCTATTTCTTTCGTCTGAGCAGGCTTTTCGGCCTTATTTTCGGGATCGACAACCTCATTTTGTGGCGATAAATCTAAACTTTCCATCAAAACAAACCGCTTATAATACGACAGACAAAGTGTTGTCAGCGGTAAGGCAATAATCAATCCGATGAATCCGAGCAATGTTCCCCAAATAGATAAGGAAAGTAAAATAATGGCTGGATTCAATCCCATGGCTTTTCCCATGATACGAGGCGTCAGATACAAATCCTGTATAGCCTGCACAATACCCAATACCAATAATGATAAGCCAAATAAAATCCAGAAATTCTCTCCTGTCTCAGCCGAACGGAGCAGACTGAGCAACGCCATTGGAATCAATCCGATAGTCTGTAAATAAGGGATCAAGTTCAAACAGCCGATAAACAATCCCAAAGTAACTGCCAAAGGGAAATTGATGATCTTAAATCCGATCGCCAGTAAAACACCTACACATAAGGCAATCAACGACTGTCCGCGGAAATACCGATTCATACTAAGTTCTACATCATCTGCCAACTGACTGATAAACGGACGATAGCGTTCCGGTATCAGTCGCAGCCAACCACTGGCTATCTTTTCATAATCCAACAAGATAAAAATAAAGTACAAGAAGATGACAAAGACAATTGTTACACTGACCAAAACAGAGAAGGTACTCGTCAGTAAATGCCAGGCTTTCGGAGCGATCTGTTTGATTGCCTGCAAAATATTTTCCTTGTTGACGAAATCACGCAAAGCTTCCGGATCAATACTGTTTTCCAAATACTCCACCCAGCTGTTCGGTATCAACGGGATATAACCCGGAGTAGCCTGCCGGTTACTTAAAAGCTGTAACAGACGTTCACTCTCTTCCGAAATAGAAGGTACCACCATCACCGTAACCAAGGCGATAATCAAACAGATGGATATGAGAACGGCCAGAATAGACAAGATCCGGCTTTTCAGTTTCAATTTATATTGGAAAAACTTCACAAAGGGCTGACACATATAAGCCATCAGCCAGGCAATCAAGAATGGTAAAAGTGCATTTCTCAAGACAACGATCAAATAAAGTAATGCACCGATCAGTAAAACACCTATTCCGATGCGGACAACGCGATCGAAAGTAAACGGTTTATCAAACATGGAATCCATAATTATTTCTATCTTTGTTTTTCGCAAAGGTAACATAAAGGTTAAAACTTCATAATGAGACATTCCAAAATATTTTTATTGACAGCATTTATTTTATGCTTCCAACTGGGATTCGGACAAAAAACAAGTCCCATTAACCGATTCCTGGATCAACCGGGTATGGAACACGCTTCGTTTAGCTGTCTGGTAACCGAAACATCCACAGGAAAAACCATCGGGAAATACCAGCCGGATGTACAACTCACACCTGCTTCCGTATTAAAACTACTGACTACCGCTACCGCATTGGAATTATTAGGCGAAACCTATCGTTTCCCAACGACAATCAGTTATGATGGAACAATAGCCAATGGGGTACTGAATGGGAATATCTATATTCAAGGACATGGAGATCCGACTTTGGGTTCGTCTCATTTCGCCCCCGAATCAGAAACATTCCTCAAAGAATGGAAAGACGCCATTCGTCAGCAAGGTATTCGGGAAATCAAGGGAGCCATTATTGCTGATGAGAGTATTTTCGACAACGAAGGCATATCCATGAAATGGCTTCGTGAAGATTTAGGCAGTTATTACGGAGCCGGAAGTTACGGACTTTCTTTCCATGATAATCTGTATTCGCTGTATTTGAATAGTGGCGCCATAGGAACACGCCCTACCTTGGTTCGGACAGAACCGGAAATGGATCTGGATTTCCATAATTATCTGAAAGCAGCCGCTACCAAAAGCGACAGTAGCTTTATCGTTGGTATGCCATTCTCCAACGAACGATATTTATATGGAATCGTTCCGGCAAACCGGCAATCCTACCGACTGAAAGGAGACATACCTGATCCGGCTCTCTTTTTAGCCCAATATATACAGAAAGAATTGGAAAAAGATGGCATCTCTGTGCAAAAGGGAGCAACCTGCTATCGACTTCTGTACGAAAAGAATGCCTGGAAACCGGGGAAACGGACGGAAATTATTACGACTTATTCCCCGACTCTACAACAAATCGTAGAAAAGACCAATCATATAAGTCATAATCTCTTTGCCGACGCCTTGCTGAAAACCATCGGTTTGCGCTATAAGAATCCGCAGAAACATGTCATTTCTTCTTTCGGGAAAGGAATAGAAGTCATGAAAAGTTATTGGAAAGGCAAAGGACTAGATATTTCATCTCTTCGTATTACCGACGGAAGCGGCCTGGCTCCTACGAATAAGGTGACAGCCCGTTTCCTCAACGACTTACTAACCTATATGGTAAAATCCAAACATGCCGAAGCATTTATGTCCTCATTACCTCAAGCCGGAGTAGAAGGATCTGTACGTAACTTCCTGAAAGAATCATCTCTTTCAGGAAAAGCATTCCTCAAAAGCGGCAGTATGAGCGGCGTGAGATGTTATGCCGGATACGTAAAAAATCAGGGAAAGACATATAGCGTCGTCTTACTCACCAACAATTATTCCATGAGCAGCTGGACTATCAACCGCAGACTTGAGCAAGTCCTGATCGGACTATTTGGCCAATAAGATACTATGCTGCGCCAGGAAATCGAAGAATTTCTGCTTATAATTATCAGAAATCGGAATATATTCCTTTCCAAACACAATGCGATTGCGCTCGATAACTTTAATCTTCTCCGGCTGGACAATAAATGAACGGTGTACACGGATGAAACGGTTCGACGGAAGCATATCTTCTACCATTTTCATACTGATCAGGGAAAGAATAGGACGAGCTTCGCCTTCGAGATAAATCTTGACATAATCTTTCAACCCTTCGATATACAAGATCTGGTTCAATTCAATTTGCACTAACTTGTATTCGGTCTTGACAAAGATCCGTTCCACTTCATTCTCGTTAGCTGTTCCTGTAATAGGCTCTTCCGTTTTCCGCTGATGTGATTCAAACCAGTCGCAGGCTTTCTGTGCAGCCTTCAGGAAATCGGAATAACTGATGGGTTTCAACAGATAATCCAAGGCATTGACCCGATAACTGTCGACAGCATATTGTTCGAAAGCTGTCGTAAAGATAACCTTTGTTTCCGGAGGAAGCATTTTTGAGAATTCCATACCACTCAACTCGGGCATCTGGATATCCAAGAACAAGACTTGTACCGGTTCGTTATGCAAAGCATCCATAGCATTCAGAGCACTGTTATACTTCCCTTTCAACTCCAGAAAAGGAGTTTTCAAAGCGTAACTCTCCAGCAGACTTGCTGCCAAAGGTTCATCATCAATAATAGCACAGGTTAATTTCATTTCACTCCAGTTTGTATTTGTAAATCGGCAATATAGGTATCACCATCCTGTTCATGTCGGAAAGAATAAGATTCCGGATAAATCAATTCCAGACGTTTCTCCAAATTGACTAATCCAATGCCCGAACCACTCTTGTCTTGTCCGTTCTTAGGAAAGTAACTATTCTCAATCCGACAATGTACTTCCGTTTTATCATACGTGATACAGATACGGATAAATGATGGCAGGTTATTGCTAACTCCATGCTTGAACGCGTTTTCAATCAACGAGATGAAAAGTAAAGGAGCAATCATTCCCCCTTCATTTTCCTGTCCGCTTATTTGTAAGTCGAGTGATACATGCTCAGGAAGACGGATACGCATCAGCTCAACATAATTGCGGATAAAGTCCAGTTCTTTCCCCAACGGAACAAACTTCTGGTTACTGTCATACAAGACATAACGAAGCAACCGGCTCAAATCATGTACGACACCTTGTGCACGATCGGGACTGAAGGCAATCAAACAATAGATATTATTTAATGTATTAAACAGGAAATGCGGATTCAACTGACTCTTCAGATTCTGCAATTCGGCTTCCACACGGCTTTGTTCCAAATCACGGCGCATCGTTTCGATCCGATACCAGTTTCTCGTTACCCGGATAGCCACACTCAGGCCCGACACCAACATATATAACACGGCATTACCCAAAAAGAATCCGATTTTATTTCGTAACGGAGGTTCTCCTCGCATAGGAGGTTTCCGATGATGGTACTCGTGTGGCGGGTCAGGCAATAGATCCATCAAGAGATGAACAGCCACCATCGTAAAGACAATCAACAGAACATTGGCCACAAAAAATTCAGGCAAACGACGGGTAAAAAGATACTTCGGGACCAGGAAGAAATAATTGACATAGAATACGAACATAAATGAAATGGGGCCGATGACGAAGCGCGTATAACTTTCGATCGTGACTGTCTCTGTCTCGTCACCGGTAAAAAAGAACGGGATACCAAACAAGATTCCCCACGCTGCCATGTGGATAATCTTACCCAATCCATTCGGAGTTCGATACACCGGCAATTCTTCTTTTTTCGTTTCTTCTGTCATGATTCTTATTCTTTCACTGTCTTAAATTCCGTTTGTTATCAATTTGTCAAAAATACCGATAAAAAAGCTCTTTGACAAAACAAATCCGCAAAGATTTTCATTAGAAAAGACTTTTCTAGTATCATTCTTCCAAGATTTTGACTATCCAAGTACTTTTTCAAGGCAAATCCGCGCGGATTTTGACCGTCCAAGTAGTTTTTCAACGAAAATCCGCCAAGAATGGAACCGTCCAAGAGCTCTGACAATACAAATCCTTCAGGAGAAGTATCAGCCAAGATCTTGGACGATTTCCAACTTCCATTCCATCATTCATAGCGGATGGCTTCGATCGGGTCTAGCTGTGCCGCCTTCTTGGCCGGATACCATCCGAAGAAAATACCCGTCGCCGTACAGACGATAAACGATAGAAGCACGCTCCACGGCTGGATGAAAATCGGGAAATGCGCTACTTGATTTACAATGATAGCCGAACCCACACCGAAAATCACACCAATCAATCCTCCCGTCACGCTTATCAGGATGGATTCGATCAGGAACTGCGAAAGGATATCAATTCCCTTTGCCCCAATACTCATGCGTAAACCAATCTCGCGTGTACGTTCCGTTACCGAAACATACATGATATTCATAATACCGATACCACCCACCAAAAGGGAAATACCCGCCACCGCCGCAAGCAAAACGGTCATCATGTCCGTAGTACTTGTCAACATCGAACTCAACTCCTGCTGACTACGGATTGTAAAATCATCATCTTCGTCCGTTTTGAGCTTATGGTTGCGACGTAGTATTTCCGAAATCTCATCAATAGCCTGTTCGGTATATTCTTCTTTTAAAGCAGAACAAGTAATACCCTGCAAATGGGTAATAGCCAAAACCTTTTTCTGAATGGTTGTATAAGGCGCCAAGATCAGGTCGTCCTGGTCCATTCCCATACTGTTATATCCTTTGCTCTCCAATACACCCACAATCTTGAAGGGTAATTTCTGGAAGCGAATCACTTTCCCTACCGGATTTTCACCACCAGGGAACAAATTATCCACCACTGTCTTTCCAACAACGCATACTTTGGCTGCAACAGCGATGTCTTGATCAGAGAACATCTCTCCGTCTTCTACTTTATAACGACGGATTTCCATATAATCCGGACTGATACCATAAATCGTAGTCGGCGCGTTGTTAGCTCCGTAAATAACCTGTCCACTACTATTGACCGACGGAGAAACAGCCGCCACGTAACGTGTCTCATCTACGATGTTCTGATAATCTTCAAGCTTCAGTGTTTCCATACTCGAAGCTTCCTGACGTACACCACCCCGGATATCACCACCCGGTTGGATCATAATCATATTTGATCCCATCTCGCTGATCTCCGCCTGAATACTTCTCTTGGAACCTTGCCCGATAGCCAACATCGTAATCACCGAAGCCACACCGATAATAATACCCAACATCGTGAGGAATCCACGCATCTTGTTGTTGGCCAAAGCCCGAAGTGCTATTTTGAATAAATTCGTAAGATTCATATCTGTATAAGCTATCTGTTATCAGTCGTCTGTCTTTGGCAATTTGGCCAAAGCTTCGGCTGCATCCAATATATTCTCATTCTTCACATCCGATGTAATATGTCCGTCACGCAACATGATATTCCGGCTACTGTATTGGGCAATCTCCGGATTATGAGTTACGAAGATAATCGTACGTCCTTGGGCATGAAGCTGCTGAAACAATACCAATATCTCAAAACTGGTACGTGTATCTAGGTTTCCGGTAGCCTCGTCCGCCAGAATCACAGCCGGATCATTCACCAAAGCCCGGGCAATTGCCACACGTTGCATCTGTCCACCCGACATCTGATTACTCTTATGATTCAAACGTTCTCCCAAACCTACAGCAATCAAAGCTTTAATGGCTTTCTCTCTCCGTTGTGCCGCATTATAGGCCGGATTATACATGAGCGGAAGTTCCACATTCTCGATAGCCGTTGTTTTAGGTAGCAGATTATAATTCTGGAAAACAAACCCAATTTTCCGGTTACGAAGTGTGGCTCTCGCACTTTTCCCCATCGTACGAACAGATACACCATCCAAATAATATTCTCCGCTAGTCGGCGTATCCAGACAACCTAATGTATTTAACAATGTACTTTTGCCTGATCCGGAAGTTCCCATAATGGTAACAAATTCACCTTCATAAATCGTAAAACTAACGCCTCGTAACGCGTGAACCACTTCATCACCTACGATAAAATTGCGTTTTATGTTTTCCAGTCTTATAATCTCTTTCATGACGTACGTACTTATATTTTATACTCCACAGAGGAATCATTTTTTACCTTTCTTACTATCTGGCGGTCCCGGCATAAACGGACTACGTTCTTGTCCGGCAGCCGGCGATACTTCTACAGGAGTCGAAACCGATAAGTCAACCGCTACAATCTCACCTTCCTGTAAGCCATCCACTACTTCTGTAACATTATTATTGCTCGAACCTACAGTAATGGCTTTCGGCTTCAACTGAGTTCCTTCTTCAACCCATACCAACCGTTTTCCTTCGGGAGCCTGCATTGTCGGGTTCTCAACCGTCAGTCCTAACGGCTCCAGCATGCTGGCATCAGCAATAAAACGTAAAGCTTTATTCGGTATCGACAGTACATCATTCCGTTCCATTGTATAAATCGTGATGTTTGCCGTCAGACGCGGTTTCAATTTCAAGTCCGGATTATCGGCTGAGATCACAACTTCGTACGTAACAACCGTTGAAGAAGATGATGAACTTGAGGACGATGTGCTGCTGTCACTACTTTCACCCAGACGGATTTGTTCCACTTTCCCTTCGAAAACATCATTCGGATATGCATCTACTGTAAATGAAACCCGTTGTCCATCCTGCACACTACCTATATCAGCCTCATCCACATCAGCTATGATCTGCATCTTTGTCAAATCAGCGGCAATTGTAAACAAGGTCGGAGTTTCGAAACCGGCTGCTACGGTCTGCCCTTCTTCAACCGCCTTATTAATCACCACACCATTAATAGGGCTTGTGATCGTAGCATATTCCAGGTTTCGACGAACCTTAACCATTGAGGCCTGGCTCTCTTCATAATTAGCTTTCGCCTGCTCGTAATTGTAGGTTGCCGTTTCATACTCCGTGTCACTGATCAACTTCTTCTCGAACAATACCTTACTACGTGCATAATTCTTCTGCTGATATTCGTACTCCGACTTGCTTTTATCCAACTGCGCGGTAGCTGATTGCAACTCAGCCTCCAATGTCACCTTATCCATTTCTGCAATCAACTGCCCGGCAGTCACCACATCATTATAATCTACATACAGCTTGTCAATAATACCTGAGACCTGCGTACCGACATCTACTTCCGTTACCGGCTCGACAGTTCCCGTGGCGGTCACAACATTCGTAATGGAAGTGCGGCCAACCTTTTCCGTCTCTAAAACCATTCTTCCTCCAGCCTTTTTTCCGGAAAAGAGGAAAAATCCTCCTGCAATGATTACAATTCCGGCCAGGCCGATCATAACTTTTTTCTTATTCATATTATTTGATTACTTTTTTATCCGAAATTCAGGCTTATTTCTAAGTTCGACAATTCGTTTGTCAACTCAAAAATCTACACCTAACATCAACTTATAAACTTATTTTGGTAAAAAGGTTCCCGCGACTCACGTCGCAGGAAACCCCATAAAAGAGAGTGGAGTGAATATCCCGTCTAAATATTGATATCGACGGGCTTCTTCTGATAAATGTTTAAAAGTTGTATACTCATGATTGCCATGTATTTCGACTGAAGTACCTCCTGCTGTGCATTCAGCAGATTGTTCTTTTCTGTCAACATCTCTAACGTATTCTTCATCCCCAAGAAAAACTGTTCTTCAGTTAACTCGAAGCTTTGTTGTATATACGATAATCTTTCAACTGCCGACATATATTGGCTCTGTGCAGACGTGGCGTCCAAATAAATCCCTTCAACAGTCTGCAACAGATCTTTCTGAGCGTTCAACAAGTCTAGCTGACTGGTAGTAATCGCTAGTTTTGCTTTATTATATGCTGTCTTTTTTTCTCGGTTCGCAAATATAGGAATATTAATCGTTAATCCAACACTTTCATTGAATTTATTCCAAATTTGACTACCGAAAGTGTAGTTTGTACCCGAAAGATGCCCTGTTCCAATACCTGCATTCATAGACAACGTAGGCCAATAGGCTGCTTTTGCCTTTTCTTTTTCCAATTCTGCCACTTCGATAGAAAGTTCACTGCTTCGTATTTGTGGCATGACGGCCAGCGAAGTCTGATAAATCGTCTGTTTATCCGGTAATGGAGTTATCACTTCCGATTCATCTACATCCGGCATATTCAATGCTATATCCTGTGTTATATCCAGTTCAAGCAACTGTTTCAATTGTAGTTTATAATTATCCAAATTCGTTTGAGCAACCACCAATTGATATTTGTCTGTGCTGTACTGACTTTCCAACTGAGCCAGATCAACTGCGGAAATTGAGCCAGCTTTATACAGTTCTTCAGCCCGATCCCGTTCGGCCTTCGACGTTTCAACAGTATTTTCGTTAATCTCCACGGCTTCCATGGCATACATTACCTGAAGGTATGTCTGCACAATGGCTATTTGTATATCATCTTCGCTTTGTTCTGTCGAAAGCTTATCCACTTCATTCTGTAACTTCTGTTGTTTAATGGTTTTATTACGCTGACCTCCATCGAAGAGAGTCCAGTTGGCATTCACCGCATAATTACCACTATAACTATTATTACTCTCAGCATCCGAAGAAGGATAGTTTACGAATCCTTGTGTCACCGAAGCTGATAAGGAAGGGAACAACTGAGCCTTTGCCAACTCTGTATCTTCCAATCCTGACAATTCATTCACCCGACTCTTTTTAATTTGGATATTATTTGCTAACGCATAATCCAAACATGAACGGAGCGTCCATTCTGCCGGTTGTTCCTGAGCTTGTACACTCGTTGTCAACAACCCGATTGATAATCCTATAACTAATGTCCGCATCATATCTGTTTCCTTTTTACGAAAGCAAAAGTACAAGCCTCTCATTTCCTAGACAATTAATATAGAAAGACCCGTTTTTTCTATCGACAAATCCCCTATTTCTATCGATAAAACAAAAAAGTAGCGCTTCGCCGACTTAAATCAATTAATAATCGTATCTTTGCCCACACTAAACATATTTATAATGAACTAATACGATGAATTTTGTAGAAGAATTAAGATGGCGTGGAATGGTTCATACCATGATGCCGGGTACTGAAGAATTGTTGGAAAAAGAAATGGTTACCGCTTATGTCGGTATTGATCCGACTGCCGATTCTTTGCATATCGGCCATTTGGTGAGCGTGATGATCTTAAAACATTTCCAACGTTGCGGTCACAAACCGTTGGCTTTGGTAGGTGGTGCAACAGGTATGATTGGAGACCCGTCTGGTAAATCAGCAGAACGAAATCTGTTAGACGAGGAAACATTACGTCATAATCAGGAATGTATCAAAAAGCAGTTGAGCAAATTTCTGGACTTTGAATCAGATGCTCCCAACAAAGCAGAATTGGTAAACAACTACGACTGGATGAAAGACTTTACTTTCCTGGATTTTGCCCGGACAGTAGGAAAGCACATTACCGTCAACTACATGATGGCAAAAGATTCTGTTCAGAAACGTCTGAACGGTGAAGCCCGCGACGGTCTTTCTTTCACCGAATTTACTTACCAGTTATTACAAGGATACGACTTCCTGTATCTTTACGAACATAAGAACTGCAAACTTCAGATGGGTGGTTCAGACCAATGGGGAAACATTACTACAGGTGCTGAACTGATCCGCCGTACAAACGGAGGTGAAGTATTTGCATTAACCTGCCCGCTTATCACGAAAGCCGACGGCGGTAAGTTCGGTAAGACAGAATCAGGTAATATCTGGTTGGATCGTCGTTATACTTCTCCTTATAAATTCTATCAGTTCTGGTTGAATGTAAGTGATGCCGATGCAGCTAAATACATTAAGATCTTTACAGCTCTTCCCAAAGAAGAAATCGAGGCTCTGATTGCAGAGCAAGAAGCAGCACCTCACTTACGTCCGTTACAAAAACGATTGGCCAAAGAAGTTACCATTATGGTACATTCGCAAGAAGATTACGATGCTGCTGTTGAAGCTTCTAATATCTTGTTCGGTAATGCAACATCTGAGGCATTAAAGAAACTGGACGAAGAGACCTTGCTTGATGTATTTAACGGTGTTCCTCAGTTTGAAGTATCACGTGATGACGTTGCAGCCGGAATCAAGCTGATCGATCTGTGTACAGAAAAAGCAAACGTATTCCCGTCAAAAGGCGAAATGCGTAAACTGATCCAAAGCGGAGGTGTAAGCATCAATAAAGAAAAGGTATCTGATACTGATATGGTAGTTAATACCAGTCATTTATTAGACGAAAAATACCTTCTTGTACAACGTGGCAAGAAAAATTATTACTTGATTATTGTAAAATAATGAGAAAATACTTGCAAAGGTAAAAAATAGTATTTACCTTTGCAGTGCTTTTGAGAAAGCATCGGATTGTCTCATGGTGTAATGGTAGCACTACAGTTTTTGGTTCTGTCTGTCGAGGTTCGAATCCTCGTGAGACAACTCACAATTTGAAAGGCGCTTGTTATCAACAGATAGCAGGCGTTTTTTCTTTTATACAGAAAAGCCCGGACAAAACAAACGAGAATCATTTTCAATTCCCATTAGTTTCATTTTCAATCCTCGTCAGTTTTAATTTCAAAGGATATTTTCACTACTTCAAAAGCCGGCGTATTTTAGTGAAAAGCCGGCGTAAATTGACAAAAATACGCCGGCTTTTGATGAAAATACAAGGTATAATAAAAAGGAAACTATCTACACTTTTTCAGGCTGATAGATTCTGTCTATCCAACCATAAAAATTACCACTCAAATAAATTCTTCCAAACCAAAACTAAACTCTACCTTTGTCTGTTGTAAAGATAAAGCGAACAAATAAATTAATAACCAATAAAAAAGTAAATAGTATGGGAAAGAGTATTAAAGGAACACGTACAGAACAGAATTTGTTGAAATCATTCGCAGGTGAATCACAGGCAAGAAGTCGCTATACTTATTTTGCCAGCGTAGCTAAGAAAGAAGGTTTTGAACAAATAGCAGCAGTCTTCATGGAAACAGCTGAACAGGAAAAAGAACACGCAAAACGATTCTTCAAATTCCTGGAAGGCGGCATGGTTGAAATCACCGCTTCATATCCAGCTGGCATCATCAGTACTACCAAAGAAAACTTGGCAGCAGCAGCAGCCGGCGAAAACGAAGAATGGTCTGATTTATACCCAGAATTTGCTAAAGTAGCCGACGAAGAAGGTTTCCCGGAAATAGCAGTTGCCTTCCGTATGATTGCCAAGGTAGAAGCAGAACACGAGAAACGCTATCGTACACTGTTAGCCCGTGTAGAAGCTGATAAAGTATTTGAAAGAGACGAAGAAATCTTGTGGCAGTGCCGTAACTGTGGTTTCGTATTGAGTGCCAAGAAAGCTCCGCTGAAATGTCCGGCATGTTTACATCCGCAGGCTTACTTCGAACCGATGAAGCAAAACTATTAATCAACATAAAAGATATAATAGGCTGATAAATTTAACAAAAAAGCTGTTGTACAATATGTGCAACAGCTTTTTACTTTATAAATAAATCTGTAGAAGAAAAGGAGCTTTTCTTTCATAAACTCCAACAATACTTAAATAAAAACCTATACCTTATATTATATATACATACCGAAAGAGCTAACATTAAAATAAATTCAGAAAAAAACAGTGTTAAACATACCGTTTAATTACTTTTTTTATTATTTTTACGGCGTCGTAATGAAGAGAGTACAATCTTAGTTAATGTTAGCCTGTTTGTACTCGATTTATTATAACGATTATGTGCTAATCGCGAAAAACAAATTTTTTAGTTAACCTAAAAAAAGGATGTCTATGCTTAGAAAGAAAATGTTCTCTTCTTTCAAACATTCGAGGACTGCAGCAGTCTCGATGTTGATGTCTTTCTGTATGACAGGAGCTGTCTTTGCACAGAAAGGTATGATTAAAGGTACTGTAGTGGACGAAAACGGTGAACCGGTTATCGGTGCGAACGTCCTAGTAAAAGGAACTACTAATGGCACAATTACCGATATGGACGGTAATTATGTTATTAACGTGGAAAACATGAAGAATGTAGTCCTGCAAGTTTCTTACGTGGGATATAACTCCATAGAAGAAGCTGTCAAAGGACGTACTACTATTCCGATTCAGTTAAAATCTTCCGTAGTAAACTTGGGTGAAGTCGTAGCAATTGGTTATGGTACACAGACTCGTAAAGAAATTACCGGTTCTGTTGCCAATGTCTCAGAAGAAAACTTCAACAAAGGTGTAACCCGTGATGCTTCCGACTTGTTGCAAGGTAAAGTTGCCGGTTTGACCATTACCTCCGGTTCGGGTGATGTAACCCGTGGCTCACAAATCCAGTTGCGTGGTACTTCAACCTTACAGAACGACCAGGGCCCGATGATCGTTATCGATGGTATTCCAGGTGGTGATATGTCAACAGTTTCTCCTTCAGATATTGAATCAATTTCTGTCTTGAAGGATGCTTCCTCAGCCGCCATCTACGGATCACGTGCCGCCGGTGGTGTTATCTTGATTACAACCAAACGTGGATCAGGATCTAAGACTCAAATTAATTATGATGGCTATGTAACTGCTTCAACTGTTGCCAACAAACCAGACATGCTGAATGCAGAAGAATGGAGATCTATCAATAACTTATTGGGTAACGATATCTCTATATATGATCAATATACAGCCGATACTGACTGGTTCGATGAAATGACCCGTACAGGTATTTCTCAACAACACTCCTTATCTTTGTCGGGTGGCTCTTCTAAAAGTAATTATCGTGCATCCTATACCTATATGGACCGTAATGGTGTAGCAAGAGATAACTACATGACTCGCCATAGCTTTAGATTCCAATTTCAGCAGCGTGCTATTAACGATCGCTTGCGTATAGGATTAACCGGTTCTGCTACCCTGACAGATATGCGAATGCCATTCGCTGATGATTATATCTTAGCGTACAATATGTTACCAGTATATCCTGTATATAATGCAGATGGATCATACTTTACAACAGCTAATTCTGATTATGATCAAGGAAACCCCGTACAAAATCAAGATCAGAATTACAAAAAATCTCGTAATAACTATTTCTATGGAGCAGGAGATGTACAATTTACTATCATAGATGGTTTAACAACTAAAGTACAATTATATAAGAGCCGTTTCTCTGCTGATTATAGTGAATGGCAAGATCCTGCAAACTCAAGAGGTGATGACAATAATGGTCTAGCAATTAGACGCAATAGAGCTTGGGATAGAAATCTGTTGGAATGGACAGCCAATTACAATAAAGCATTTGGCTCAGATGAGCAACATAAAATAGATGCTATCATTGGATACTCTTGGGAAAGTAATGAATATTCAGATCAATACGCAAAAGCAACAAATTTTGCCGTTGCATCAATGGGAGCTGATAATATTCAGACAGGTAATACATTAAAAATTGGAGATGTAACATCCAGCAGAAATGAATATAAGTTAATTTCTTTGTTTGCTCGTGCCCACTATAGTTATCTGGAAAGATATATGATCACCGCTACTGTACGTCGAGATGGTTCCTCTAAATTCGGTGCCAATCATAAGTGGGGTATTTTTCCATCCGTATCAGCAGCTTGGGGTATCAGCCAAGAATCTTTTATGGAAGATGTTGATTGGATAAATGACTTAAAATTACGTGCAGGCTATGGTGTAACAGGTAACCAAGATGGTTTACAACCTTACAAATCATTGGATTTATACTCTGCTGCGGGAACATACTATAGCAATGGAGCTTTACCAACAGCATTCAAACTCTCTCAAAATGCTAATCCGGATTTGAAATGGGAACAAACATCCATGTTAAATATTGGATTAGACTTTACATTATTTGATAGCCGTTTGAATGGTACAGTAGAATGGTACGATAAACGAACTTCCGATATGTTATACCGTTATCGTGTATCTACACCTACATATGTATATAATACAATTATGGCTAATGTTGGCGATATGAAGAATACAGGTATAGAAGTTTTATTAAACTTAGATGTAATTCGTAATAAAAACTTCACTTGGAATACTTCTATTAATTTAGCTCATAATAAAAATGAAATTACAAGATTATCTAATGAGTTATATTCAACAGGAAAAATCTATGTAGGTGATCCATGGATCCGTGGACAATCTCAACAAACATCACACGTGTTGGAAGTAGGACACCCTGTAGGACAATTTTATGTACCCAGATGTTTAGGTATCGATGAAAATGGTAAATTTATCTATGAAGACTTAGATGGTGATGGTGTTGCTGGAGCAGAAGGCGACCGTACATATTGCGGTGATGCTCAACCTGATTTAACTTACGGATGGAACAATACATTCTCTTGGAAAAATTGGGATGCAAGTATATTTTTCCGTGGAACAATTGGAAATAAAGTATTAAATAACCCATTAGCTGCTTACGGTAACAATACTTATATCAATGGTTCAAATGCTATGGATAATGATGATCTGACGATTTTAAGAGATAACTCAAAAGTATCTTCGTACTATATTGAAAATGCATCATTTTTGCGTTTGGACAATATGTCTATCGGCTATACCTTCAACACGAAGAAAATTGATTGGTTGGAAAAAGCACGTATATATGTAGCTGGACAAAATTTATTTGTTATAACAGGCTATAAAGGTCTAGATCCTGAAGTAGAAAACTTCCGTGGTGAGGCAAGTGATAATGATGCAGGTTTGTCTCCAGGTATCGAACCGCGTAACTATATGCCGAAAGCTCGTTCATTCACATTTGGTGTTAACTTAACATTCTAACAAATAAGCTATATGAAAAAGAAAAATATATTATCCTTATTTCTTGCCGGTGCTACCATGGTATTAACAATGCCATCATGTATGAACTTGGATGAGACGGTTTATGATAAACTACCGGCAGATAGTTTCGGCCAAACTGAAACAGAGATTGATGCATTAGTAGGAAATGTACACAATACGTTAAAGAGATATTGGCCCAATAATTTCTTTTATTTATCTGAAAATTTAGGTTCAATGGCAGTAACTCCAACTCGACGAGGAGGAGACTGGTATGATGGTGGACAATATTATCTATTGTATACTCATAACTTCAATTCTCAAATATCTGTTATCAAAAGCTCATGGGATGCTGCAACAGAATCCATTGGTGCTTGTAATGCTACTATCGACTTGATTCAAAAATCTACAGCATTAAATGATAGTCAAAAAACAACTAAAATAGCAGATGTACGTGGTGTACGAGCTTTTTGGATTTATGTAATGATGGATTTTTGGGGTAATATTCCATTATTAACGGAATATAGTACAACAGAAAAGGTATTTCCAAATTGCTCTGACCGGCAAACTGTTTTCGATTGGCTAGTAAAAGAAGTTGCAGAAATAGCAGATCAATGTCCAGCTTCAACACAAGAAAATTATGCATCCTTCACACAAGGTGCTGCTTATACTTTATTAGCTAAATTATATTTGAATGCAGATGCTTGGAAAGTAAATTCTGGAGTAAATAATTATGAGAAAGTAATAGAATATTGCGATAAGGTTATGTCAATGGGATATATTTTAGAGCCCAATTGGAAAGATAATTTTTCAACTGATAATAACAATTCTCGTGAAGCAATTTTTGCTTGTTCTTTCTCTGCTTCAGATATTGATAATTCAAACGGATTACATTATAATACTCTGCACTATAAAGATAATTTTGCTATAGGAGCCAGCTTTACTGCTAATAATGGTGTATGTGCTCAGCCTGGATACGTTAAATTATTCCCAGAAGATGATCCTCGTAGAGAAGGTTCATTCTTGTTAGGGCAGCAGTATGATATCTCTACAGGCGAAGCTATTTATACAGCTCATAATCGTCCTCTTAATCATACAGTAGATGTAACCATGGTTCCCGGATCAGAATACATTGGCACAAATTGGGGATTTGTAGAACAAGAAGATGGTGCTCGTTGCCAAAAATGGCCTTATACAAGCGATTTAACCAGTGCGATGGAGAACGATTTTCATATTTTCCGTTTAGCAGATGTATATTTAATGAAAGCTGAGGCCTTATTACGTGGTGGTGGAAGTGTTAGTGAAGCAACTACATTAGTTAATGCTATTCGAGAACGTGCTTATGGTAATGCAGATCACAATTACTCAACAGTATCTTTAAAAGAAGTTCAACTTGAACGCCGTTTAGAATTCGCATGGGAGTCAATGTCACGCCAAGATGATATCCGATTTGGTTGTTATACTACAGGAATGTGGCCAGAATCTAATTGCGAACGTTTGACTAATGAGTATTTAGAATTACTGCCAATTTCACAGGATGCATGGCAAGTAAATCCGAATTTAACTCAGAATCCGGGTTATGCAGCTTTCTAAATGAATAGATAAGTAAACGTAATAATAACTAACGTGTTTTCAGACACGGACGGTATAGATATCCCATCAATGGTCTCATCTATACTATCCGTGTCTGATTCATTTTTTATAGAAAAGAAAAAACGGATCTTAATTTTTTTCTTTTTCTGAAATTCATTAGTTTTGTTCCTGATTTAATTGCTAATCAATAAACCAAGGATCATGAAAATCAACCAGCTCTCTACACTTATTTGCATGAGTATATGTATGACTGAATTTACTTATGCCATACCACCTGTTGAAGGAATGCAAATTGTTGCAGAACCAGATTACGCCATTCCAAATCAACCAATTTGTGAAATGAATTATTCGCCGGCAGCTACACAATTTTCTTTATGGGCGCCCTCTGCTATCGAAGCAGAAATCCGGATCTACACTTCATACGACAGTCCGGAACCGGAACAGATCATTCCCCTCGATCCCGATCTGAAAGGAAGTTGGAATCAAACCGTACAAGGAGACCTGAAAGGAAAATTCTACACCTTTAGAGTGAATATCGATGATGTATGGCAAAAAGAGACACCCGGAATCTTTGCCCGTGCTGTGGGTGTAAACGGCGACAGAGGCGCCATCATAGACTTCCAGGAAACCAATCCTGAGGATTGGAATAACGATACCCGACCGGAAATGAAAAATCCGGCAGATATTGTCTTATACGAAATGCACCATCGCGATTTCTCCATTCACCCGTCATCAGGGATACAACATAAAGGAAAATTCTTAGCACTGACAGAAACAGAAACAGCCACTGCCAATGGGGAAAAAACAGGAATTGATCACCTGAAAGAATTAGGCATTACCCATGTACATATTCTGCCTTCTTTTGATTTTGCATCGGTAGATGAAACAAAATTAGATCAGAACGCATATAACTGGGGATATGATCCGAAGAACTACAATGTGCCTGATGGTTCATATGTCACTGATCCTTATAATCCGGTCACACGAATCAAGGAATTTAAGGAAATGGTACAAGCCTTGCATAAAGCCGGTATCCGTGTTGTACTGGATGTCGTATACAATCATACATACTCAGCTGCCGACAGTCCGTTTGAACGGACAGTTCCCGGTTATTTCTTCCGTATGTACGAGAACGGAGAGTTCTGTAATGGATCGGCTTGTGGAAACGAGACAGCCAGCAACCACCGGATGATGCACAAATACATGGTTGAATCGGTTTGTTACTGGGCTAAAGAATACCACATTGACGGATTCCGCTTTGATTTGATGGCTATCCACGATATAGAAACCATGAACGCTATTCGGGAAGCACTGAACGCCATTGATCCAACCATCCTGACATACGGCGAAGGCTGGGCTGTCGGTCAGTTAGGATATGATGAAAATAAACTTGCCTATAAGAAATATACGTATCGCATGCCAGGTATTGCTGCTTTCAGCGATAATCTGCGTGACGGTTTACGCGGTCCGTTCTCTGATCATCATAAAGGAGCCTTTATAGTAGGCCTGCCGGGACACGAAGAAGAAGTAAAATTCGGTATTGCCGGAGGTGTCTTACATAAACAAGTAAAAGCCAACGAATTCTGGGCAGCCGAACCAACCCAACATATCAGTTATGTAAGTTGCCACGATGACCATTGCCTGCGTGACCGTTTAATAAATACATTAGGAAATGATACGTCGGAAGAAACCGTACTTAAATTGGATAAATTGGCTCAGACGGCCGTATTGACCTCACAAGGTATTCCTTTTATCTTTTGTGGAGAAGAATTATTCCGTACCAAGCAAGGAGTAGGCAACAGTTATAAAAGTCCGGATGCCATCAATGCGATTCCATGGACGAATAAAACAAAGTATCATGATTTATATCAGTATTATAAAGAGCTGATCGCCATCCGTCGGGCACATCCCGCTTTCTACTTAGGCACAGCCGAAAAGGTACGCAAGCATTTGGATTTCTTACCGGTGGAAGGTGATAATCTGGTTGCCTTTCAATTAAAGGATATACAAGGAATCGATCCTGCACAACGGATCATTGTTGTATTGAACAGTAATAAGACAAGCCGGAAAGTGCAAATCCCGGACGATACCTATCAGATAGTCGTAAAGAATGGAAAAGCTGACCGAAACGGATTAGGTACTCATGCTGGTCCGAATCTGGAAGTCGAAGCGCAATCGGCTGTTATCTTAATCAAGAATCAATAATCATCTAAAACACAAAATACATACATGAAAACAATTCCCGACCATAGTTTTGGGAAATTATGGAACATCAGTTTCGGATTCTTTGGTGTACAAATTGCGTATGCCTTGCAAAGCGCCAATATCAGTCGGATCTTTTCCACCTTAGGAGCCGATCCGCATGAGTTAAGTTATTTCTGGTTGTTACCGCCTCTGGCCGGTATGATTGTACAACCGATCATCGGTGCTGCCAGCGACAAGACATGGACACGTTGGGGACGCCGTATTCCTTATCTATTTCTTGGAGCAACACTGGCCTTGATCGTCATGTGCCTCTTGCCTAATGCCGGAAGCTTCGGATTTACCGTAGCCCAGGCCATGATCTTCGGTTTGTTTGCCCTGATGCTGCTCGATACCTCTATCAATATCGCCATGCAACCGTTCAAGATGATGGTAGGCGATATGGTGAATGAGAAACAGAAAAGCCTCGCCTACTCCATTCAAAGCTTTCTCTGCAATGCCGGTAGCCTGGTAGGTTATCTCTTTCCGTTTATTTTCACTTGGATTGGTATAAACAATATTGCTCCGAAAGGTGTCATACCTGATTCTGTGATTTATTCATTCTATATCGGAGCCTTTATTTTGGTCTTATGTGTCTTTTATACTGCTTTTACGGTAAAAGAATACCCACCCAAAGAATACGCCGAATATCATCAGATCGCTCCGGAAAACCCGCAGGAGAAAAGTAATGTCTTCACATTATTGAAGCATGCACCTTCGGTATTCTGGACAGTCGGACTCGTTCAGTTCTTTTGTTGGGCTGCATTTATGTTTATGTGGACCTATACCAGTGGAGCAGTAGCTACCCAGGCCTTTGATACCCCTGTAATCGAGAAAGTTGTCGGTGGAATCACCTCTGTAGTATTGAATACACAGTCTGTAGAATATCAGAATGCAGCCGATTGGGTTGGGATTCTGTTTGCCGTACAGGCTATCGGTTCAGTCCTGTGGTCAATAGTCATTCCTAACATCCGAAATGTAAAAGTAGCCTACATGATAAGCCTGTTACTGGGTGGTATCGGATTTATCTCCATCTACTTCATCCATGATCCGTATGGATTGTTCGTTTCCTTCTTATTGGTAGGTTGTGCATGGGCTGCTATGTTGGCTTTGCCTTTTACTCTGCTGACCAACGCTTTGAAAGGAGGACATGTAGGTATTTATCTGGGATTATTCAACTGCACAATATGTGTTCCACAGATTGTAGCCGCAGCTACCGGCGGTTCTTTATTGCGTATGCAAACCGAAGCCGGTTCATTACCACCCGAAACCAACATGCTGGTATTAGCCGGAATCTTTTTACTAATCGGAGCAGCTTGCGTAGTTTTTATCAAACAACATTCAGAAACATCTAAATCCAACTAACATGAAAATATCTTTTCAGATTCCTTATCATACACGCTGGGGAGAAGACGTCCGGATTCTGTTTTCCGACGGCATGGTACATCCGCTTCATACCCGCAACGGAGAAATCTGGCGTGGTAGTATCGAACTGGATACGGCTACCAGTCCGGCTGAATTGAGTTATCAGTATGCCATTTTCCAAGACGATGTATGTATCCGTAAAGAATGGAACGGCGTAAAACGGCGATTGACTATAAATCCAGCTTATGCCCGACTGATTCTGGACGATGCCTGGCGTGATCGCCCGGAAGATTCCTATTTCTATAGTTCGGCCTTTTCCGGAGAAGAAGCGCCTTATTATCCCTCCGGAACAGAAATCAGCCATACGAAATCAATCTTGTTGAAAGTGCGTTGCCCACGTTTCCGCCATAAGAACTGGAAACTGGCTATCAGTGGTAACCAGCGCATCTTGGGAGAATGGGATATGAAGGCTCCTAAAATGATGCAACCTTGCGGCCCCAATGAATGGTGTATCTTGCTCGACGCAACCGGTATCCGGTATCCGTTCGAATATAAATACTTGGCATGGGATGCAGAAAATAACTGCGAAGGCGAATGGATCAGCGGGAACAACCGGCAGATTTCGTCCTTGCCGTTACAAGAAGGCGATTTATTAGTGATTTCTGATGATGAAGTGCATTTCGATCTGCCGGCATGGAAAGCTGCCGGTGTGGCTATACCTGTCTTCTCGCTTCGCTCGGAACAGAGTTTCGGTGTCGGTGATTTTGGAGACTTAAAGAAGATGATTGACTGGGCAGTCCTGACCGGACAGAAAGTAGTACAGATTCTGCCGATTAATGATACCACTATCACCCATACTTGGACTGATTCATATCCATATAACAGTATTTCGATCTATGCCTTCCATCCGATGTATATCGATCTGAATCAATTGGAAGCATTAGAAGATGCCGGACAACGGGAAAGTTTTGAACAGCAGCGGTTGAAATTGAATGCTCTGCCACAAGTAGATTATGAAGCTGTAAATCAATACAAACTGAAGTATCTGCATCTCCTATTCCAACAGATGGGAGAAACATTATTGGAATCGACTGGTTTCCGCCAGTTCTTTAAAGAGAACAAACACTGGCTGGTTCCTTACTCTGTTTTCTGTTATTTGAGAGACAAATATGGAACACCTGTATTCCGTAACTGGCCGGAACATCAGGTTTACCACGAAGAAGTCATTTCACGAATGGCAGAGGAAGATACAGCATGTCGTCCCATTGCTCGCTTCAATTACTTCTTACAATATGTATTGCATATCCAACTACGTGCTGCCAGTGAATATGCCCGTAGCAAAGGTGTTCTTTTGAAAGGTGATATCCCTATCGGTATCAGTCCGAACAGCGTAGAAGCATGGACCGAGCCGCATTACTTCAATCTCAATGGACAAGCGGGTGCTCCACCCGATCCTTTCTCGGAGACTGGTCAAAACTGGGGTTTCCCAACCTACAATTGGGATACCATGCAACAGGATGGCTATAAATGGTGGAAAAAACGTTTCCATAAGATGGCAGAATACTTCGATGCCTATCGTATCGATCATATCTTAGGTTTCTTCCGTATTTGGGAAATTCCTTCACATTCCGTGCAAGGGTTGTTGGGTCAGTTCGTCCCTGCCCTACCTATGTCGCCCGAAGAAATCAACCGTTTTGGTCTGTTCTTCCGCAAAGAAGCATTTACCAAACCTTATATAACCGAAAGCATCCTGGAAGCGAAGTTCGGCGAACTGAAAGAACAGGTTAAACAGGAATATTTGTTCCAAATCACCCCGCATGAGTATGCTTTGCGACCGGAATACAATACACAACGTCAGGTGGAACAACATTTCCTGGGGAAGAACGACCCACAGAGCAATTTGTTGCGTAATGGCCTGTTCGAATTGATCAATAACGTGTTGTTCGTAGTTGATCGAAAAAATCCGAACCTCTATCATCCGCGTATTGCCGTTCAGAATGAACCGGTATATGAAAGCCTGACTCCTTCAGAAAAAGCAGCCTTCGACCAGCTTTACACGCATTATTTCTACCATCGCCACAACGACTTCTGGTATCACGAAGCCATGAAGAAGCTGCCGGAACTGACTGATTCGACTCGGATGCTTGTATGTGGTGAAGATTTGGGTATGATCCCGGATTGTGTGAAAGGTGTGATGGACGAACTTCGTATTCTCAGTCTTGAAATCCAGCGGATGCCGAAGAATCCAGCCGAAACATTTGGCGATCCGGCACATTATTCGTACCGTTCGGTATGTACCATCTCGACTCACGATATGTCAACCCTCCGAGGATGGTGGCATGAAGATGCGAACCTGACACGCCGTTATTTCTATGACGTACTAGGTGGTTGGGGTGATTATCCGACCGAAGCACCGGGTTGGTTATGCGATACCATTGTCTTGAAACATCTACTGGGCAACTCTATGCTCTGTATCCTCTCTCTACAAGATTGGCTTTCAATCAACGAAGAAGTACGTTATCCCGACGCAGATACCGAACGGATCAACGTTCCCGCCAATCCACGTCACTATTGGCGATACCGGATGCACATCACGATCGAAGATTTGATGCAATGTACTGCCCTCAACGATCGTATCCGCGATATGATCGGGAAATCGGGGAGAATAAATAATTGAAAATAAATCAGGCACGGATGACTGGAATCTACATATAAAGTCCATATCATCCGTGCCTACATTATATTAATAATAGATATTTATTACTAAGCAACTTCCAAATTTTATTCTTTCTTGTTGGCTTTTACCTGGGCAATACGTTGGTTATAGAGCGCACGGGTTTCATCAATCAACGCATTCAGATCCTTTATGAAGGTATCAATGATTTCGCTCGGATAGCAAATGCTATTGGCAAATGTCACACTTACCATGTAATCATAATATTTCCCCATCCGGTTACGTACCACTTTACTTTCTTCCAACTGCGAAACAGCCTGGTCATGGGTACGTTGTTGGGTCAATTCAGCATACATACCGTTTGTCTCTTCCAGTCCAGTTACAACTTCATCCAAGCCCAATAATTTTACCAACGAAGCGTTTTCTTCCTTCTTCATATCCAGCAACAAACCGTCGATCTGCGCTGTTTCCTGCTGATTCGGCAGTCGGTAGCACTGCGCATAAGGATACAACACTTTATAAAGTGTATTAGCGGCCTGTCGACGTGTAGCAATAGGAGATTCTTTTTCCGTACGCAATACAGAAAATAAAAATACTACCCAACTGTCACGTTCCTTGTCTAAAGAACCCATATCTTCCGTCTGTAAACTGATACGGCTTCTCGAAACAATGTCGGTCAAAGTGGAACGGTCTTCTTCAAATACCAAGAAATCGGCTACCTCGAAGCCCAAGGCCGAAGTTTCTGGCACTTCCTCCTTCGTTCCCGCCTTATTTACCAAGCTCGAAAACCGTGACATAAAGTTGGAATACTCGGCATTATTGAGTTTATCCAAACCCATAGATTGGATTTTAACAATGGTTTTCATACACAATAACTAATTTATTTCATTCTAACTATTTTTATATCCTCGTTTTGTTGACAACCAACAAAATCGAATAATAGACCCAAGATCTCACCACTGATAGGATCTGATTCAGAGTCTAAATTGGGGGTTGCACCACTTGCAAAGTTCAATTCAGGGTCTAAATTAGGGGCTGCATCACTTGCAAGGCCTAATTCAGGGTCTAAATTTCATTTTGCAAGTATTTCAAGGGAGTTTTATTCTAGCAGAGATAGTAAAAACGGGTTGTTAAGCCCATAACTTACAACCCGTTTTCTTGCTCTTATTTATAAGCTAGGACCTTCACCCCACTGAGGAGCACCAACATCTTGCCACAAACGTTCTGCATTCAATGTAGGACCATTCGGACCAGCTGAGGTTGGAGTTAAACCTTGACGGCTGAAAGCGTCAATCTTGATCTGATACATCAAGTCTGTTTCCAATGGAATACCCGTATCAAAACGACGCGGAACATTTGTTACAGGTAACAAAGCATAATTATCACGAGCCAGCAAATCTGAAGTAAATTTAGGCATACCTGTCCGGCGAGCAGTAATAAACTGTTCATTCGGATAAAGCGTAAAGTTCAACATCTGCTGCAAGTAAACTTTTTCCAACTGTACAGCTTCGCTACCCGTCAATTTATAATCTTCTTGTGACATCATTGTGTCAATTTCACCATCTTTCAGTTCAATAGAAACTTCATTTGGATCATAATCATACGTTGTTCCATAGTAAGCAATCTGATTCAATTCAGCCAAACGATCATATTCTTCTACCGAAGCGCGAACACCACGATTATAATAATATTCAGCTGACTGTGGCAGAGATGCACCTAATAACTTAAACTCAGCCAAAGATAAATTAACTTCGGCAGAACCCATATACAATCCATACCACGGACGGTCATCAGTACGTTCGATAACCGGACCACCAGGAACAGTAGGAACAACAGTAGTATAATAACGACCAATTATCATCTGACGTTGGAACATAGAATATGGACAATAAGATTTGTAGTTCGTTCCGCCTACCTCATAAATCTGGTATTTAGTATCATAATTAAAATAATCACCATATTTATCGGCATTGTCAATGGCATTAAATTCTACAGGAATACCATAGTAACGTACCCAAGGTTCACCAAGTCCTTTCCAACGAACAAAAGTCTTTTTACCACTAGCGTCAGTTGTATATTCTACATTTTCTTCGATATAAGAAGGTATAGAACGGTTCTGATCATAAAAAGCCTGGACAATCTTTGAGTTCCATTCGTTTTTCTGATAGCAGAAACGAACACGTGGATCTTGATTTTCAACCATAAAGTTCATAACACGTTGGCTGGCTGCCGTACTTTCCATAAAACCATTACTCCAATGGTAAGCATAATCAAGGCTCGAAGTATTGTTTGTGGCTTTATTAAACAACATAGCATCACTTAATTCATCAATATACCCACAAGAAGCATTAGCGACTTCCTGAGCAATAGATAAAGCACGTGCACGGTCTCTTACTAATAAGCGGCTAGCTATTCTTAATTTGATAGAATTAGCGAGTTTAGCCCATTTAGCAACATCTCCTCCATATACAACATCCTGCGTATTCAATTCTATCTGATTTGTTGATGTAGTCAAAGTATTAATAGCTTCATCTAATTGTTCTAACCAAAGATTATACAATTCTTCAACAGTATCATAGGCTGGAGTCAAAGTACCGCCATGTAAAGCTTGAGCAGCTTCCTTGAACGGAATATCCCCATACATATCCGTATCGAAAATACCTAAATATGCCGTCATAATATTCAGACAAGCTAGAATATTACTGTACTGAGCTGCCTCTTCTTCTGATAATGTAGATTGATAATACTTCACTTCATTAACAATCTTCAATGTACTCAGATATTGAGAACCTTGATTTCCCGTAGCAGTAGTCGTCGTAAATGTTCCCGTATAGCTACCCGTCGGAGTTGCCATTTGAGCCCATGAATACATCATTGGTGCATTATAGAACCAATAAGTATAACCTGCATTTTCAAAATCTAATACAGCCTGAGCAAACAAATATGTTGGCTGAGGTGTAGTTACTTGGGATGGACTAGTATTAATATCCGAAAAATCATCACGGCAACTAGTCGTACCCAAAACTGCTGCTCCCATTAAGGAAGCAATCAATATTCTTTTATAATTATTTTTGTGTTTCATTTTAGATAATTCTTTTTAGAATCCAACATTCAGTGTAAACATATAGCTGGCAGTGTAACCATTGAAAGAACGTACACGGAACTCAGAAGCAGATGTACCACGTACAGATTCCGGATTTTCACCATTTGGCATTGTATTTAGCAAGTAACCCAAATTACGGCCTGTAAATGATAGATTCAAACTCTTAGCATGAAACTTTTCACAGAAGGACTTTGGAACACGATAACTTAATGACAATTCACGGAATGCAATGTAGTTTAATTTTGTAAACCAATCATCATTAACTGTACCTGTTCCCCAAGAGTTATTCCAATAAGTCCATGCAGAAGCATGTAATGGTTCTACTATACCCTTATCATATAATTGCTGGAAAGTTTCACCACCTTCAGCCACAGTATAAGTTACTCCATCTGGACGTGTAAGTGTAGTTCCACCTTGGATTATACCAACAGGAATAACACCATCATTATATGTTTTACCATCCCACATAGAAGTGTAGGTAATACCACCATGTTCTGTGTCACGACCAGCTAAAGAAGTTTCCGTCAAACCATAAGCTGTACCATAACGAGATCCGTAAGAAGCTACATATCCACCAAAACGCATATCAAACGAAG
>OHTA01000019.1_pt1 | contig 131576 bp, 144 predicted proteins | sample 1578851 | NCBI WGS metagenome assembly OHTA01 (sample SAMEA3879578, study PRJEB24766) | human gut metagenome | biome: human-associated habitat; feature: feces | place: USA | collected 1985/1987 | reverse complement strand
ACACTTCGTGTTCTTTTCTCGCCTTTGACAAGGCTAAAAATGCTCATATGTGGAGAGGGGAGCCCTATTAGGATCCTAATGTATGAAAATCAAAGTCTCTTACGTGCAAGCACGACGATTCGTTGATTTTCATACATTAGATCCTGAATAGTTACAAAAAAATAAATTTTTTCTTGCCAACGAAAAAAAAGTGTGCTAGAATGGCAGACAAAGGCAAAGAAGGAAACGATTGCTTATGCAGTGACCTTACGACAGGAAGAGGCGTCACCGACTGAGAGCGCACTCACGGAAGCGGTAAGCAGGAGAACATTCCGGAGCAGGTAGGCTGAACTAGAGTAGGCTTGCACGGGTCGCACCGTTATCTGTCAGAAAAGAGGAAAATTCCATGAATTTTCAACGCGGGTGGTACCGCGGGTAAGAAATGAGAACATTGATACCCGTCCCGGCGAAGCTTCAGGCTTTGCTGAGGCGGGTTTTTAGTATAGAAAAATATACTTCTAAAAACAAGTTTCAGAGCCGGAGCAGAACAAAAATTTGTTTCGTAGAGCCACCAAAAAAGATACCGCATGCAGGCGAGCTGTCTTTTGAATTTGGAACATTGGCATCTACAGAAGGAGGTACTCATGAAATTTGTAACAGGAAGCACAGAAAAGCAAGTAATGGAGATCTCGGATGTCCTGGCGCAGTTAGACAGTCTGGCAGGAAAAGAGATTCGGATGAACGGAGCAATTCACACCATACGTGATATGGGAGATGTTGCTTTCGTCGTGTTGAGAAAACGGGAAGGGCTGGTGCAGACCGTCTTTGAGACCGGTGCGGTCAAGGAGAAGGAGCTGAAAGATCTGAAAGAGGCAGCGACCGTCGAAGTCAGCGGAGTCGTTGCGTTGGAGGATCGTGCGCCGAACGGATTTGAGATTCGGTTGACAGAAGTTACCATTTTGTCCGAACCGAAGGAGCCGATGCCGATTCCGATCAGCAAATGGAAATTAAATACATCACTTGAGACAAAATTAAATCTTCGTCCGATTTCACTTCGAAATGTCAGAGAGCGGGCAAAATTCAAGATTCAGGAAGGAATCGTTAGAGGATTCCGCGATTACTTATTTTCACAAGGATTTACAGAAATTCATACCCCGAAGATTGGTGCCAAAGGTGCCGAGGGCGGAGCTAATATTTTCAAATTGGAATATTTCCACAGACCTGCCGTACTTGAGCAGAGTCCACAGTTTTATAAACAGATGATGGTCGGTGTGTTTGACCGTGTATTTGAGGCGGCGCCGGTATTTCGTGCAGAAAAACACAATACCAAACGGCATTTGAACGAATACACATCGCTCGATTTTGAGATGGGTTATATCGACAGTTTCCAGGATATCATGGAGATGGAAACCGGATTTTTACAATATACAATGAAACTTTTGGAAAAAGAATACGCAAAAGAGCTGAAAATGCTTGGCGTCACACTTCCAAAGACAGACGAGATCCCACAGGTTCATTTTGATGAAGCAAAGCGTCTCGTGTCGGAGAAATACGATCGCAAGATTCGCAATCCTTACGATCTGGAGCCGGAAGAAGAGATGTTAATAGGAAAATATTTCAAAGAAGAATATGGGGCAGACTTCGTATTTGTCACCCATTATCCTTCGAAGAAACGTCCATTTTATGCGATGGATGATCCGGAAGATCCGAAATTTACATTGAGTTTTGACCTGCTCTTTGACGGATTGGAAGTGACGACCGGCGGACAGCGTATTCACGATCTGGATATGCTCGAAGAAAAGATTGCGGCGAGAGGAATGACCGAAGAGGGAATGGAACATTATCTTCAGGTATTCCGCCACGGTATGCCGCCACACGGAGGTCTGGGAATCGGACTGGAGCGTATTACAATGAAACTTTTGGGCGAGGACAACGTGCGCGAGACAACATTGTTCCCACGTGATCTGAACCGACTGGAACCGTAAGGAAGAATGGAGGAAAATTATGGCAAATATTATTTCAGATGAAACGATCGAGTATGTAGGTATCCTTGCCAAATTGGAACTTTCGGAGGAAGAGAAAGAACAGGCAAAAAAAGATATGGGTAGTATGCTCGACTATATTGATAAGTTGAATGAATTGGACACGACGGGTGTGGAGCCAATGTCCCACGTATTTCCGGTGGACAATGTGTTCCGAGAAGATGTAGTGACCAACGGTGATGACCGGGATGAAATGCTTGCGAATGCGCCGCAGAAAAAAGACGGTACTTACATGGTGCCTAAGACATTCGCATAAGGAGGGCAATTATGGATTTGATGAAATATACTGCCGTCGCTCTTGGAAAGAAGATCAAAGCCGGAGAAGTGACGGTAAAAGAAGCAGCGCAGGCTGCCTTAGACCAGATAAAGAAATCAGAGGAAACATTAAACAGTTATGTGACAGTATTGGAAGAAAATGACATTTTTGCCCGCGCGGAAGAAGTGCAGAAGCAGATCGATGCCGGCGAATTGACAGGACCGCTTGCCGGAGTTCCGGTTGCCATCAAAGACAACATGTGTACCAAAGGCGTACTGACAACCTGCAGTTCGAAAATTCTTGCCAATTTCAAGCCGACTTATACTGCAGAGGCGGTAGCAAACCTCGAAAAGGCGGGGGCTGTTATCATCGGAAAGACCAATATGGATGAATTTGCGATGGGAAGTACGACGGAGACATCCGCATACGGAATTACGAGAAACCCACACAATACAAACCACGTACCGGGCGGTTCTTCGGGCGGTTCCTGTGTAGCGGTAGCCGCAGGAGAATGTTCGTATGCACTTGGTTCCGATACTGGTGGATCGATCCGCCAGCCAAGTTCTTTTTGCGGCGTGACCGGCTTGAAACCGACGTACGGAACGGTTTCCCGTTATGGTTTGATCGCGTATGGATCTTCCCTTGACCAGATCGGACCGGTAGCAAAAGATGTGACGGACTGTGCAGCCATTTTGGAAGCTATTTCCTCCTATGATAAGAAAGACAGCACCTCGATCCGACGCGACGACCTTGATTTTACATCGGCACTTGTCGATGATGTCAAAGGCATGAAGATCGGTATTCCGAGAGACTATTTTGGCGAAGGACTTGATCCCCAGGTCAAAGCAGCCGTATTGAAGACTGCGGATGTGCTGAAAGAAAAAGGGGCGGTCGTGGAAGAATTTGATCTGAGCCTTGTAGAATATGCGATTCCGGCGTATTATGTCATTGCGTCAGCGGAAGCAAGTTCGAACTTGTCACGTTTTGACGGTGTCAAATACGGATATCGTACGAAAGAGTACGAAGGACTTCATAATATGTATAAAAAGACGCGTTCTGAAGGATTTGGTCCGGAAGTAAAACGTCGAATTATGCTTGGTTCCTTTGTTCTCAGCAGTGGATATTACGATGCGTATTATTTGAAAGCGCTGCGTACGAAAGCATTGATCAAAAAGGCATTTGATGATGCCTTTGCCAAATACGATGTGATCCTTGCACCGGCAGCTCCGACGACAGCACCGGAGATTGGAAAGAGCCTCAGCGATCCGATTAAAATGTATCTTGGCGACATATATACAATTTCTGTCAATCTTGCCGGTCTTCCCGGAATCTGCCTTCCTTGCGGAAAGGACGACAAAGGGCTTCCGATCGGCGTACAGATGATCGGAGATTGTTTCAAAGAAAAGACAATTATCCGCGCGGCTTACAGTTACGAGCAGGCGCGTGGTGGCATAGAAGCACAAGGAGGAATGTAAGATGGCAAAACAATACGAAACCGTCATTGGTCTTGAAGTCCATGTGGAACTTGCGACAAAGACGAAGATTTTTTGCGGATGCAGCACCGCATTTGGTGGTGCTCCGAATACACATACCTGCCCGGTTTGTACCGGTATGCCGGGTTCTCTCCCAGTGCTGAACAAACAAGTGGTGGAATATGCGATGGCAGTCGGACTTGCGACAAATTGTTCGATCACGCAGTATTGCAAATTTGACCGTAAAAACTATTTTTATCCGGATAACCCGCAGAACTACCAGATTTCACAGCTTTATCTGCCGATCTGCCGCAATGGACACGTCGATATCGAGACGCCGGCAGGGAAAAAACAGGTGCGTATCCATGAGATTCATATGGAAGAAGATGCCGGAAAATTGGTGCATGATGACTGGGAAGACTGCTCTCTCGTGGACTACAACCGTTCCGGTGTGCCGTTGATCGAGATCGTATCGGAGCCGGATATGCGGAGTGCGGAAGAAGTTATCGCGTATCTTGAAAAACTGCGCATGACAATCCAATATCTCGGCGCTTCGGATTGTAAATTAAATGAAGGTTCGATGCGTGCCGATGTCAACCTTTCGGTTCGCGAAGTCGGCGCCAGTGAATTTGGTACACGTACTGAGATGAAAAACCTGAACTCGTTTAAGGCGATTTCCCGTGCAATTGAGGGCGAACGTGCACGTCAGATCGAACTTATCGAGGAGGGCAAAAAAGTCATCCAGGAGACACGCCGTTGGGATGATAACAAGGAGTATTCGTATGCAATGCGTTCCAAAGAGGATGCACAGGATTACCGATATTTTCCGGACCCTGACCTTGTGCCGATCCGTATCAGCGACGAGTGGATCGAAGCGGTGAAAGAACGCCAGCCGGAACTTCAGGACGCGAAAGCAGAGCGTTACAAAAAAGAATTTGATATTCCGGAGTACGACATCGGTATTATTACCGGTTCCAAAAAACTCGCAGATATCTTTGAAGAGACGACCGCAATCTGCCACAACCCGAAAAAGGTATCCAACTGGCTTATGGTGGAGACCATGCGTCTCTTAAAAGAAAAGGAAATGGAGCCGGAAGACATTACATTTACGCCGGAAAATCTGGCAGCGTTGATCCGGCTGACAGACGAAAATGCGATTAACTCGACCGTCGCAAAAGAAGTCTTTGAAAAAATGTTCTCCGAGGACATTGATGTCAATCAATATGTCGAAGAAAACGGCTTAAAGACTGTCAACGACGAGGGTGCTCTCCGTTCTGTAGTCGAGCAGGTGATCGCGGACAATCCGCAGTCGGTAGCCGATTATCAGGCAGGAAAGACAAAAGCCATCGGATTCTTAGTCGGACAGACGATGAAGGCGATGAAAGGAAAAGCAGATCCGGGAATGGTAAATAAACTGTTGAAGGAACTGTTGTAGATAGAAGTTCGAAAATAATTTTAGCCGCAGCGCGGACTGGTTTGGAATGAGATCGGTTCGAACTGCGGCTTTTTGCAAAACATGTTATTTCATTTCTAATTGTTTAGATCTGTGGACGTATTCTGCATATTATTTTGATTGTTTTCTTGGTGGAAATCCATAAAAGCACTTCGTCCATGATCAGATTCTATTATGTGAGAAGAAGCCTGAATATCAAAAGGAATTCTTCTTTCTCGGACGACGGCACGGGCAAAAACATTAAAAGCAGTAGTAGCATTCATGCCAAAATCAGCACAAAGTAAATCGAATTCATGTTTAAGGTTTTCGTCCATGCGAATACTAAAAGTTGCCTGAGCCATAGCAGTACCTTCTTTCTGAGTTTCTTACCTGTAGTATACTATTTTATTAAAGAAAAGTCAATAAAATAGTATATTGTGTTAGAAAATAAATAAAAATAAATAAATTCACACATTTATGTGGCGGAAAATAAGAAAAAGTGGTATGATGAAGTTGTTACCACCCCGATACTGGAAACGGGAAGGGGGTGAATCATTTGGGAATACTTTTATCCTTTATATTCTCCGTCGTGGCGAGTGTAGTTGCTTATTATATTTGCAAATGGTTAGACGGTGAAGAATAGTTGGTAACTAGCCTCAGTTTGGTCAGCTGTAAATGACAAGAAACCCCAGAGAGTATGCAGCTCTCTGGGGTTTTGTAGTGTGACCATTTGGGCACTTTTATCCTTTTGCTTACATACACTATAGCATATGTAAGACTTGATTTCAAGTATATTCAGAAAAAAATTTTTTATTCGTAACGATACTTTTGACCACAAATGGATTGACAAATATAGTCACAGATGGGACAATGGGGTTAATAAATTCATCAAACGTTTAGAGGAATACCGGGAATGGTGTAGAGGAGACGAATAAATGGACAATGAATTGTATGTAAAAGCGTTGGCATTTGCCAATGAGAAGCACGCCGGCCAGACACGTAAAGATGGAGACACGCCTTATATCGTGCATCCGATCGCGGTGGCAGAGCTGGTCCGCAAAGCCGGCTATGGAAAAAAACACCAGATTATTGCACTGTTGCATGATACTTTGGAAGATACGGATGCGACAGAAGAAGACCTTTGTATATTTGGTGAAGATGTAGTGCATGCGGTCAAGCTTCTCACTCGTGCAAAAGGGGCAGATGAGGAAGAATATGTAAAAAATGTTCTGTCGGATCCGATGGCAGCTGTTGTGAAAAATGCGGACAAGATCAGTAACTTATATGATTCTGCCTTTTCCGGAACTGTGGGACAAGTACGAAGTGAAAAGGCGAAAAAATTTGCAAAAAAATATGTTGAAAAAGCGAGAAAATATTATGCACATAAGTTTTCTCCGGCACTTGATGACGCCATTGAAAAGGTGGATGCGCTGTTAGAGGATGAATATGTCAGAGACTGGCAGACGCCGAATTATACAAGGGAAGAGATGAGAATATAGGATATGAAAAAGGACTGTGGCAGTCCTTTTATTCAATCTCTTCAATCGTTATACCATCAAAAGTTGACATTCTTTCTTTGAATTCACGGCGTGCATTATACAAAAATAAATTCCAGGATATAACAGCGATTAACACTGCGGATATTAGCAATACACAGGCTGCTTTCACATATTTCTTGAAAGAAAGTTTTCTGGAAAGATAGTCAGTGTCGATACTCATAAGATATTGACTAACAATTTCTTCCGGTGAATTAAATTCATGCTCTAGATCCGAATAGGTATAATCCGGATGAACATTGCAGAATTCTGTAACGTTTGACCGGATATCTTTATAAAAACGTTTTTCATAACTTCCCCAAACAGGAAGAAGTGTACGGATTTTTCGTAAATAGCGCTTGGAATCCTTCATTGAAATCCCCTCCATTTGTATGATAATTAAGTTTCTATTATGTGAGTTTTTTATTCTATTATGGTAATAGTAGTGTCCTCGTTAGCTGGTAAAGCGTTGATAAACTCTTGACGCGCGTTGTACAAAACAATATTCCAAATTAAAAAAGCAATTAAAATTACGGATATCAAAACGGTACAAGTTACTTTCACATACTTGGAAATAGAAAGTTTCTTGGAAAGATAGTTAGGGTCAATATTTGTAAGATATTGTATTACAATTTCTTCCGGAGAACCAAATTCGTCTTCGAAATCAGAATAAGTATAATCCGGATGTGCCATACAAAATTCGGTGACATTTGACCGGATATCCTTATAAAACCGTTTCTCATAACTTCCCCAAACAGGAAGAAGTGCACGCACCTTTCGTAAATATCGCTTGGAATCTTTCATTGAAATTCCCCTCCGTTTGTATGATAATTAAGTTTCTATTATGTGAGTTTTTATTCTATTATGGTAATGGCAGTTTCTTCGCTGGCTGGCATAGTTTCTTCAAATTCGCGTTGTGCATTGTATAAATATATATTCCATGAAATGAAACTGATTAAAACTGCAGAAATTATAAGTACACAGCCGGCTTTCACGTACTTGGCAAAAGAAAGTTTGCGGGAAAGATAGTCAGGAGCAATACTGGTAAGGTAATGACTGACGATTTCTTCCGGTGAAGTGAACTCATGCTCGAGATCAGAATAAGTATAATCCGGATGTGCCATACAAAATTCCGTGACATTTGACCGGATATCCTTATAAAACCGTTTCTCATAACTTCCCCACACAGGAAGGATTGCACGGATTTTTTTTAAGTAGCGTTTTGAATCATTCATTGGAATCTCCTTCCTGTTTATTATAGTTGAGTATACGCTCAATCGCCATATTAACAGTGTAAAAACTATCCAATAACTCTTTTAGATAATCTTTTCCTGCTGGTTCCAAGTGATAGTAAACGCGCGTAAGACGTTTTCCGATTTTGCGCTTTTCGCCGGAAATATACCCTTTGTCTTCTAAGCGGTATAGTGTAGGATACATAGATCCTTCTGGAATGGTTAAGATGTTTCCCGAACGTTCTTTGACAAGCTGCGAAATCTGATATCCATACAGATTACTTTCCTGCAGCAAGGCAAGAACGAGTAACTCCACAGACCCTTTTTTAAAAGTATCCTGATTACTCAATTTATAGCAGGCCGCCTTTCTAATAATGAAAAAAGTAACTGGGAATATAATAAAACATTAGTTTTATAAAGTCAATACCTTATTTGTCTAAATAGTGATTGACAAAGATGAATAAAGGAAGTATAATGAATTTGTAAATAAAAGGTAACTAAATGTGAAATATTAGGATGGAATGTTTGAATGATATATTTTTTGATAAAAGACATCAAAAGAAATTGGTTTTCTCTTTTATGGAATACCATACAACTTACAGTGGTCGCTTTGATTGCAGTGTATCTGCTGCAGGCTTTCTTAGATTACCGGCAGATAGAGCAAAAGATAAGTCAGATGACGGAACAGACAGAGATTTATATGTTTCGGGATCAGACGGAGGATACAGCACTGGATGAATTGATAAATGACGAAAAGGAATGTAAACAAATGGCAGATTGCTACGACGCATTTCAGAAAAAACTGCAGGAAAATACATCCAATATTAAAACATTTACAGCAGATGATTCTTTGGGATTTCCAATGCATCGGGAACAGAGAGGACAGATTCGCAGAGCATTGGGGCTGCCCAAAGAGCAAGAAGAACTCGCAAGAATACAAGTGTCAGAAAACTTTTTTGACATTTATGGCATTCAATGGGAAGGTGACAAAAAGGCATTTGTTAGTGGAAAAACAGAAACGATACCGATTGTGGCAGGGGCTGATTTAAAGAAATTATACCACTTGCATGACGTTCTTTATGATCAGGGAACGCAAAAATATGAAATTATTGGTTTTATGGACAAAGATTCTTTTTATGTGGCACCGGGAAAGACACGTGAAAAGATTCGTCTGGATCAGGCAATTATTCAATTAAACAGAGTAGACAAAGAAGACACATTTTCTTTGTGGGGGTATTATGATTCGACCTATTTTCTGGCAGATGATCTGCAATTTATGGAAGATGAAATAGAACAATTGCGAAAGCAGGAACTGCTCAAATTGAGTGTGAATAATTATACAAAACAAATGGACGCGATCCGTGTGGATATGCAGGATCAGATGGTATTGATGGGAAGTATTGTACTTATCATACTGGTTTTTTGCTTTGTGGCATTGACAGCAAATATTTTTCGTTTTATCAAGGAGCATAAAAGGGAATTTGCAATTCATCAGATGTGTGGGGCAAGACGGAAGTCGATATGTGTGAGAATTCTAATTCCTGTGTGGAGTATGTATTTTATTATGTGTGCGATTGTTTTACCGGCAGGTGGAAATACAAAGGCAGTATGGATCAGTATTTTGGGTCTGGCATGTTATATTGTGGGAATCAGTTTCATTCCATACATTTACTTGCGAAAAGATACCATCCGTGGAATGCTTCAAAATACATTAGGTTAAGGGGGCTGTGATGAGACAATTTTTTTATCGTTCCGGTTTCGTGATTGCGATTGAGATTATGGTTTCTGTGTTTTTTATATTGTGTGCGAATGCCATGATAAATGAAAAAAAGACATATCTGCCGATAGCAGAATTAGATGAAAATTATATGCTGTTTTTTCCGTCATTGGAAGAAAAAAATACGGTGGAAAAGATAGGATTAAAACTTCCGGATAATGTGCGTTGCGCTGGACTGCGGTTTCAAAAAGGGGCTGCGGTAGTTCTTGGCAATGGTGTACCATTAGAAGAGGGAAGAACATTTACAAAAGAAGACCGGAAGACGAGAGCAAATGTACTGCTGCTTCGCAGAGATAATCTTCCACTTTGTAAAAAAATGGGAGGAAAGAAATATTATTCATTACAGGGGACAATGTATGAAGTGATTGGGGTTTATTCCGATGGAGAGCGGAATGACAGCCGCTCCAATGAATATCTTGTCAATTTGTATGCTGCCGGGATAAGTGGGGAAGATGACTGGGAATATGGATTTTTGGATGCGTCAGAAAAGGAGCAGAGAATGTTTGCTGACTCTCTGAAAAAAGAAGGTTTCACTTTTGCGGCAGGAGACCGGAAAAAGGAATATTTTAATCGAAATGTGCAGACAAGTACAAAGGCGGCACTTGCTATTTATAGTGCAGTTGCGGTAATTGTTTTTGTTAATATTTTTTCGGCAATTGCTGTGTGGATCCGCGGAAGAAAAAAAGAAATTGTGATCCGTAAGATGGTCGGCGCAGAAAAAATACAGATTTTTGGCTGGCTGGTAAAAGATTTTATGATATTAGATGCAATTAGTTTTGGTGTTGGGACAGTCATTTCCGGTGGACTGTTAGCGATGCTGGCAAAGTACGAGTTTTCGCCGTCGTGGATTGTAGTGTTTGGCAAAAGACTGGAATGGGGAGCGATAGGAATTGCTGTAATTCCGGCTTTGATTATTGGATTGGTTGTAATAAGTATCCAAGTGTGGTGGTATCTGCGACATGAAATTATACAGATTATTCGAAACGAATAGGAGGAAGAATTGTTGATAAGACTGGAAAATGTAGGAAAGACATATCGGGAAGGAAGTATCGCTTTTGAGGCATTAAGCAATGTAAATCTTGTGATTAAAGAAGGAGAGAGTGTTGCGATTATGGGGACTTCCGGATCGGGAAAATCCACTTTGTTAAATATCCTTGGTGCGATGGACAAGGCGAGTGAAGGAAAATATTATTTGCAGGGAGAAGAGATAAGTTCGTATTCTGAGAAGCAGATGGCGCACATCCGAAATGAAATATTTGGATTTGTAATGCAGGATTTTGCCTTAATTGAACGTGAAACGGTAGAAAAAAATGTTATCCTCCCTCTTTTATATTCAAAACGGTTCCATCATCAGAAAAAAGTGCGTGTGGAACAGATATTAAAGGAAGTAGGATTATTTGAAAAACGACATCAGCCGGTGACAAAACTTTCCGGTGGGCAAAGACAGCGAGTGGCGATCGCAAGAGCGATGGTAAATGATGCTTCTGTACTTTTATGTGATGAACCGACAGGAGCGCTGGACCGGGCAACCGGCGACGAGATTATTCGTTTGTTTATGAAACTTCATGAACAAGGGAAAACATTGATCATAGTCACACATGATGAGACAGTCGCGAAGCATTGTGAACGAGTGATTCGAATTACAGATGGGAGGATTGAACAATGATTACATACAAAAACACGATACGATTATTTATACGAACAATGAGTGTCAGCATTCCGTATCTTCTTTTATTGGCTGCAGAGAATGTGTTTCTATTTCGACTGCTTCATGCCTTTGCAGGAGCGGCCACAGAGGAAGTACAGGCAATCTATTTTTTGATGGATATGAATTATCTTTATGTGTTGGGCTTTTTGTTCTTTTTATTTATCTCCTGTGAATTTATGCGAAAAAGCAGGGAGGTAAATTTGGTGGAATCCATGCGGGAGAGAGCGTGGATCGTGGAAGGAAATCAGTTTGCGGTGCTTGGAACATTAATTCTGATCTATGCACTTGTATTTTTGATTTATGTTCTGGCGGGTGTTTCTATTTTGCATATGCCGCAGATGTGTTTCTTACAGATGTTAAAGATACTTGGGGTTAATATTTTCTTACTCTCGTGTGCGGCAGTGGGGATGGGATATTTGATTTCACGTATTCCAAACCGATACGCAGGATATCTGGTGATTCTTGTCGTGTTGATGCTTATATTGCCGGCAAATGCAAAATATTTTTCGATGTTATCGTGGGGCAGAGGAATTTCGATTTACTGGCTTCGCGACTGGCTGTATCTTTTGCCGCCGGACATTCAGGCACTGGGAGATCCATTATATGGAGTTCCGGTAGAGTTTTACCGCATTGCCGTGATGCTTCTTTGGATCGGGATCGGTGGCTGGCTTTTTGCGCGTAGTGTATGCAGATATACAAAAGCAAAAAGAAGAGTGGCAGATGGTCTGGTTATCGTCTGGACTGCCCTTTGTGTGCTGGGTGCAGTGAATGAAGGAAGTGTATTACGCATGACAGATCATCCAAAGAGTGCAGTATCCGAAGACCAAAATTATTATGAAACACAGCCGGAAATAGAAGAAAAACAGAGCGATTTTCAAGTGCAGGCGTACGATATGGAGTTGACGTTTGGTCACGAACTTTCGGCAAAAGTGACAGCATCCATTATGTCGGAAAATACACCGAAGCAATGTTATTTTACACTCTATCATGGATACAAGATTTCCAAGATAGAATCGAATGAGGGAGAAACACTTTCGTTTACTCAGGAGGGAGACGAGGTGGTGGTAGAGACACCGCAGCAAACTTCGAAACTCACATTTTATTATAAAGGAAGCAGTCCGGTTTTTTATGCAAATCGAAATGCTTGTTTCCTGCCTGGATTTTTTGCTTACTATCCGGTGGCAGGAGCGGAAAATCTATATGAGAACGGCATGTGGAAGGTAAACAAAAATGAGACAGCAGCATATACAATTCGCACAAAAGGACTAAAAGTGGAAAGTAATCTTCCGGAAAATGGAGATGTCCGTAAAGGAGAAACTTCCTATGTAACATTGGTGGGAGGTAATTGTAAGAAACTGGAAGAAAATGGAAACGCACAGATCGTTTATCCATTCGATACGAATTCGCTGGTGGCAGCAAAACAATTTACCACATCAGAATTTTCGGAAGAATGGAAACAGCTTATGACATTTCTTGATCTGAATGAGACATCGCCGGCGCAGGAAAAAGCGGTAATCGTGATACCGGGAAGTTTTGCTTTTAACACGCTTTTAAATGAATATTATGATCTTGGCGATCATGTGTTGACGCAGAATACGGTTTCGCCTCTGCAGGTGCTGGCGTCAAGCATAAAAGCGACGGGAAAGACGGCCCTGAAAGACATCTTTTTCTCGTATGACTGGCAGACAGAAGATCCGGCGGAAATTGAACTTTTAAAAGATTTGTCGGAAGGGGCAGAATTGACAGAAGAGGAAAAATTACAGGATGATTTTATCTTAAAAATGCGTGAGTGTGGTACAAAATACGTGGCACAGCTGACCATAAAATATTTAATGGATGAAAATGATAGCAGAACACCAAACGAATTTGTGCAGGCATTGCAAAATGCAGAGGGAGGCAGACATGATAAAGATTGAAAATGTAAGTAAGAATTTTCGCAGACACAAAGCAATCAAAGGATTTACTTGTGAACTTGACAAAGGATGCTATGGACTTCTTGGACCGAATGGGGCAGGAAAAACAACACTTCTTCGCTGTATACTTGGACTATATCCGGTTTCAGAGGGCGTGGTTTCGTTACAAAAAGGAGAGCAGATCGGGTATCTTCCCCAACGTTTTGGAATGTTTCATGAACTGAAAGTAAAAGAAATGATGTATTATTTTGCTGCGGCGAAAAAGGTGCCGAAGGACAAAAGAGAGGCTGAGATTGAGCGTGTGCTTGCCGATGTGAATTTGTCTGAAAAAGCGGAAGAAAGAGTAGGACATTTGTCTGGCGGAATGCAGCGGCGACTTGGTATCGCACAGGCAATTTTGGGAGATCCGGATATTTTGTTTTTGGATGAACCGACGACAGGACTGGATCCGGAAGAACGCAGTCATTTTAAAGAAATTATCCGGAAATTGGCAAAAAATGACAAGATTATCGTGATTTCCACTCACATTGTGGAAGAAGTGGAAGCGGTGTGTGACCGTGTCTTAATTATGAAAGACGGGACACTTTTGGAAAATGTGACGGTAGAGGAAGCATGTCATTTTGCCGGAGACGATAATGCCACACTTGAGCAGGGCTATTTACAAAGATTGAAAGAGGCGTAAGGATGAGTAAATTATATTTTGTTCAAATGACAAAAAATAAGCTGCGGTTTGCGGTGCCGTTGATTGCTTTATTTGTGCTGATTCCGGCACTGGCGGCACTGATTTTGACCGGACCGGAGTCAGATATTAAGATGGCTGACTGCATTCGGCAGCTTCATGTATGGGTTCCGCTTTTTTCAACTTGGTGGATTCTCCTGTATGCGGGAGATTTCTTTTCCCATGATGGCAATGAGTTGATGTATCTGATCTGGAAACCACATCAAATCATTGCCTGCGAAGTGGCTGGCGTGTTTGGGTATATGATAGCGGCGGTACTTTCGTTTGGCGTGCTTCAGATAATTCAGCCATTTGATATCTTACTGCTATGGCAGATATTGTCAGAAATATGGATGATGGCGGGTATGGCATTTTTCTGCTGCTTCCTCTTTCAAAGTACGGGAGCAGCGCTGATGACAGCGGTTTTATATGGGATTTACCTGAACTTATTTGATGGATTGCATATGTTTTCGGCAATTTCCATTTTCCCGCAGCAGACATTGACGATTGAGGCGGATCCGCTGCGCATGACTGCGGCAATTATAGCAGGCAGTGTATTTTTTGCTGTGGGTGCTGTGTGCGTGAAGCATAGAAAAGTATACTGGTAGAAACTGTTATCCTAAATGATCGGAGGAATTACCAATGAAACAATACATACACCTGCTTCCTGTTTTGTTCATGACATTGTTGCTGGCGACAGCATGTCAGAGCACCCGGGAAAGCACAAAAAATGATATACAGAATACGGTGCAGAAAGAGAGCATTGATACGATATGGAATACATGGGATGAGGCACTCAAAGAATCCTATAATAACATCTATTTTGAAAAAGATTTACAATGTGAAAAACCGCAGGAAGTGGCGGTGTATCAGATGGAGCAGGCCGGTAATGTCGACGAAAAAGCAGAGCAGATACGTAAAGAATATGTGCCGGACAAGGAGTTCCATAAAAAATATTATAAGGAAAATCCAAATACGGTTCCGCCCGGACCGGAGTACATGGATGAAAAGACCGGGTTGACGTGGATTATTGGCGATAATGGCTTTATTAATTACAGTAGATCTTCGGATGATACCAATTATCTTGATGGCGAAGAGGATATTGAAAAGACAATTTTTGTAAATCGCCCTTATCAAGATGAGGAGGTTGCATTGAAAGACGGAAAGATTATGCTGTCTGAGGCAATTTCCATGGCGCAGAAAGAAGAAGAAAAATGGAAAAAACTGTCTGGCGACGAATGCAGTGCGCGGGCGAAAAAGGTCGAAATTCTTCCGGCAGCAGATGGTGGAGAAGAAAAGGCACTAAAGATCAGCTTTGAAAAGACATACAAAGGTGTTGGTATATTGACGAATCAAAAAACGCTATGGACTTCGCAGGATAAGCCATTGTCTGTTGAGTATCTGTCCTTCTTTGATGATACATTGACAATTACGTCGACAAAAGGGGTAGAGCGGTTTATCAGTAATGCGGGAGCGGTGCACCGGAAAACGACGGAGCGGAAATTAGACCGGATCGTGTCGTTGAAAAGTGCGATACAGATTATGGAAAAAGAACTGGCTTCTTATCATGATTTTAAGATCAGTCATATCGATTTGTGTTATCGTTACGTGAATAAAAATATAAAAAGAAATGATGCGGGAAGCGTCTATACGACGAGTCCATGCTGGGTATTTTACATCAATGAAGAGCAGTCCAAAGAAGAATTTATTCTTGTTGACTGCGAGAATGGAAAGCTGGATTACATAAAGAACTATTAAGAAAAGGGGCGGAGGTATGCTGCGCAATCTTATGCAGAATTTAAAAAATATCATGTGTACACCACTGTTTTGGGGCTGTGTCATCGTATGTACGATACTTCGGTTTACGACAATCTGTTATGTGAATGAGGTGGGAAAAGAGTATACGATCTTTGAACTGCTTATTCATAAGCAGGAACTTTGGGATGCGGTCAGTGCGGAAATTTCACTTGCGGATATCCTGGAAAGCCCGCTGGGAACGTATGGCGTCATGTTTATGCCGGTCGTTGTACTATTTCCGTTTTTAAATTATTTTTGGGCAGAGCGAACGACTGGTTTCAGCCGTTATGTCGTGGCAAGAATTGGAAAAGTGCGCTATGCGGTTATCCGTGCAGTGAGCGGGGTGCTTAGTGCGGGAATTACGGCGATGCTTGGATGTGTTTTGGCGGATATAATATTGATCCTGCTTTTGCCATCGGAAGGACTGCAAATGGGAAAAATCTGGATTATGAAACTGCTGTGTTTTATGATTTACGGAATGATCGTCAGCACGCCGGGGCTGGTGGCGGCAGCAGTTTTTTATAACAAATATGTGGTGGCATGCGTACCGTTTTTGGCATTGTATTTGATGGATCTAACCTTTCAGAAACACGATCTAGCAAGATGGCAGACATCGTATTTTACTTATATGTACAAAGAAAATGCGCTGGGATTTAATGTAGTGTTTTACACTGCTTTAGCGATTGTTCTTATGGTGGTATTTGGTACATTTTTAATGAAGAGGAGGGATGGCTGTGCATAATATTTCGATTCGAAAAATAGTCCGGGTCTGCCAGGGAGAATGGCATCATTTTTGGAGTTCCGGAAGAATTGTGCTGATGATTGCCGTGTGGGTATTTGCCTACCAGTTTATAACGGTTCCGCTGCTTCAAAATGCAGAAAAAATGCACACTTCTCTGCTTGCCATAGAACCTTATATTGCGCTGCTTAATTCCAATTTTATGATCCTTATTATGCCGGTATTATTTCTCGTTTTGCTTTCGGATTTCCCGCGTGTGGATGCAAATGCGTATTTTTATCTGGTGCGCACCGGCAAGACAAACTGGGTGATCGGACAGCTGCTGTATGCATTTATCATTACGATTGGGTATCTTTTGATGCAGTTTGCCGGGATGCTGGTTCCGGTATTGGCAAAGGGAGAATGGGGCAGCAGATGGAGCCCGGTTATCACAGATTTTGCGAAAGAATTTCCGGAATACGCACAAAGTGCCGGGGCAGTCAGTATCCAGCCACAACTGTATTATCATGTGTCTCCGTGGGAGGCGGTGCTTGTAGGAAGTGCATTTTTGGCAGCCTATCTGTATCTTCTTCTGATCATTAAACTTTTGTGTTTTCTTCTTCGGGCAAAGACGATGGGGCTTTTGTTCTGCTTTTTTATCATCGCACTGGGAACCGGGTTGTGCTCGACATTTTCACAGATGCGGTTTTTGATGCCGATGGGAAATAGTATTCTGGGAATTCATTTCAGCCAGTATTATATGGAAATGGTATATCCTCTGGAGTATAGTACAGTATATTTTGGCGTACTGATCGGGGCATTACTGGCAGGGATTTTAGGATTGCGAAAGAGATTAGGAGGGCAGGAACATGATTGAGGTTAAAAATGTCAATGTTACGATCGGAAAAAACGAAATTTTGCAGGATATTTCAGCTGTTTTCGAAACGGGAAAGATTCATGGACTGATCGGACGCAATGGCTCGGGAAAAACAGTTTTGATGAAATGTATCTGCGGATTTATGAAACCGACAAGCGGTGAGGTTTTTGTATGTGGAAAACAGATTGGGAAAGAGGTGGATTTTGCACCGGATACCGGTGTGATCATAGAGACTCCCGGATTTGTTCCATTTTACAGCGGATACCGGAATTTGAAGATTTTGGCAGGACTGAATCACAAGATTGGAAAAGAGGAAATTGAGGAGGCGATGCGGACGGTGGGATTGGATCCTAAGTTAAAACGACATGTGAAAAAGTACAGTCTTGGGATGCGGCAGCGTCTGGGAATAGCGCAGGCAATTATGGAAAAGCCCAAGCTGCTTATCCTCGATGAACCCTTTAATGGACTTGATAAAGAAGGAGTTGAACAGATGCGAACCTATTTTCTGGAGTTAAAGAAGCAAGGCGTAACAATTCTTTTATCCTCGCATACAAGTGAAGATATTAAACTGCTTTGTGATACAGTAACAGAGATGGAAAAAGGAAAAATTGTTATCCTAAATGATCGGAGGAATTACCAATGAAACAATACATACATCTGCTTTCTGTTTTACTCATGACACTGTTGCTGGCGACAGCATGTCAGAGTGACCGGGAATCCGTGCCGCAGGCAAATACAGATCAAACAGAGAACGAAAGTGTTCCGGTAGAAACTCCCCAGAGCGAAACTGCCGATACTACCCCAAAACTTCAGATTGTCATGCAGGGAGAAATGTCACAGGAACGTGCGGATTATATAAATGAAGTTCTCAAGAAAAAAGGTTTTGGGTATGCCGTTGAATGGATATGCAAATCGGATTTGGCACCGTCCGATTATATGGAAACATTAAAAGACCTTAAGAAAGAAAAAAGGGGAGATATTTTATTTACCGGAGCAGGAGGAACGGATGAGGAACCATCGTATGATCTTGCGATAAAAGACAAGTTGCTGGACAATATGAAGTCGTATCTGAAATCAAAAGAAGGCAAAAAATTAAAGGCGGCATTTCCGGAAAAAATCTGGCAAATGACAGAGGAGAAAGGAAGTTATTATGGAATAACATTGGAAAGTGAACCGTATGTAAATTATATGTATGTGGATACGGAGGTAGTAGATGAGTCTACTCTTCCGAAAAAAGTGACAAGCGGTAATTTGTTGTCTGTTTTGAAACAAATAAAGGTAAAGGATACGGATAAAAAACAGATGATATCATCCGCGATAATGGGAGCGGTAGGACTTCTGCCGGCGGACAATATTGCTTTTTGTGCAGAAAAAAACGGAGAAAAGTACCACGTTTCGTATCTGATGGACCATCCACAGATAGTGAAAATATTAAAATTAATTGCGAAAAATCCGGAAAATTATAAAGCCTATGAAGATGTAGAATCGTTAGATGACATAGCGGTACATTTTACTTCGGATATTAGTGTAGATGGTTCGGAGGGAATATGTCAGAATTTTATGTCGGAGAAGACAGATCTTTATGAAAGAAAGACATATAGGATCGGAAAACCCTATCTTGTAACTATGAGGAACATGTGCTGGGGAGTGGCTTCCTGGTCAAAAAAGAAAAAAGCCGCTTACCGGTTTTTGACAATGGCGTGTACCGATAAAGAGGTGGCAAATGCAATTTGCTATGGGAAAGAAGGAGACGATTATCAGCTTAAGGAAGGGCGTGTGATGAGTAAAAACACCGAAGGAATCCGAGGAAGCCTTCCGTATAATATGTGGATTACATATCCGATGTATGCAGAGCCAAAAGACAAAGAAAAGACTTTTCGTAAAATGACGGAAAAGGCAGATGTGGTGCCGGCAGAAGTTGTTTATGCAAAATTGGATGCGCGTACAGAAATAAAGATGGAAGAAATATTGCAAAAATATAGCGGTTTGTGGTGTGGCAAATATAAAAATGTCGATAAGACATTAAAGCAAATGCGGGAAGAAATGGAAAAAGCGGGGCTGGATAAGGCCTTGCAGGAAGCAAACAAAGCATTAAAATAGGTGTAGATTGGAGGATACTATGCAGCTGGAATTGGAACACATTTCGAAAAGATACAAAGACAAACTGGCACTGGAAGATGTCTGTGTGACGATGAACCCCGGGGTCAATGGATTGCTGGGACCAAATGGAGCCGGGAAATCAACGCTCATGGGAATTTTGACAAAAAATCTTATGGCGACATCCGGAATCGTTCGTGCAGATGGAAAAGATATTTCTCGTCTGGGAAAAGAGTACATGAGTAAACTTGGATTTGCACCGCAGCAGCAGAATATGTATCCGTCTTTTACCGGGATTCGTTTTATGTATTATATGCCTGCGTTAAAAGGAATTCCCAAAAAGGAAGCAAAACCTCAGATTGAAACATTGTTAAAAAAAGTAAATCTTTGGGAGGATGCCGGGCGGAAAATCGGAAGGTATTCCGGTGGTATGAAGCAGAGGCTTTTAGTGGCGCAGGCGATGCTTGGAAATCCACAGTTGATCTTACTTGATGAGCCTTCTGCGGGACTGGATCCGAAAGAACGTGTGCATTTGCGAAATTTGATCGAAGAGATCGCAGAGGGGCGGATTGTCGTCGTTGCTACGCATATTATTTCCGATATTGAAAGCATTGCGGATGATATATTTTTCCTAAAAGAAGGAAAACTTAAGGAAGTGTCGTGGAAAAAAGGAAATACACTCGAAAGTCTATATCTGGAGGAATTTGGAAATGCATAGAAGCTATTGGAATCGACTGCTGCATTCCAAAAAGATGATTTTTGTAATTTTTGCGGCATTTTCACTTCATTTATTAATACTTCTGCGTACGGAACCGGATGCGTATTTGTATCAGCAGATGTGGAAACAATTACCGCAGGAACAGATGACCACCATGCAGCAGGAAGAGTGCTTACGCTACGTAAAAAGAGAACAGAAGCGGCAAAAAAATTATGCTGCCCATATCCAAAATATATGTGAAAATGCGAAGAGCATGCAGTTATTTTCTTTCTTTGCCAAGGAAGGATCGTTTGATCAAAAAAACTTGCAAAGTACACTGGAACAGTATGAAGGCAAAGAAAAAATACAGATATCCCGGGAACCGGGAGCGGGTGTCGTAGTCGCTTCGGATGGCCTTTTGATGTCCGGCATTCTGCTTTTGCTGGTATTGACAGCGGCGCAGATTTTGTTTGTCGACGACAAAGTATATGGAAGAAAAAAATTGTTTTTGGCAACGCGTCACGGACGGGGGAAAGATTATCTGATCCGGGTATTGACGCTGGTTGAGATGACCGTTATCGGTTATGTGATTCTTGTGGGAACAAGAGTATTATATGCTGAGATTTGCTATGGAATCGGAGATAGGAATCGTTCGATACAAAGCGTATGGAAATATATAGACTGCATAAAGGAAATTTCTGTAAAACAGTTTTTGGAGCAGTATTATATACAACAGTTTTTGGTGATTTTGGCTGCCGTAATGGCGATAATCTGCTTTAGTCAATTTGTCACAAGAAGTTTGTGGCTGTATCTGGGTGGAAGCATATTTGCAGGGGCTGAACTGGCAGCATATCAGTTTGTGTCGGAAAATTCATGGCTGGCATTGCTGCGGAAGATTAATCTTTTTTCCTATCTGCAGATGGAGGATCGTCTCGGGACTTTTGAAAACTTAAATATTGCCGGAAATCCCGTGAATGAGGAAATCGTGAGATGGTTTGTTGTGGGACTTGTGATGGCTGTTTCTTTTCTGCTTGGCTGGTGGTATTATGGAAGGACGCTTCGTCAGGGAAGAGGGTTGGCAGTGTTCCGGCATAAAAAACATGTATGGGGATGTCATGGTTCCTTATGGGGACATGAAGCCTATAAGGTTTTTGTGACAGAAAGAGTGATTTATCTTCTTGCTTTTCTTTTCGTGATAATGTCTGTTATAACACCGGTGTATCACGATGAATATCAGGATGAAGACAGTTTTTATTATTACTATTATATTCATAAATTTGAAGGAAAATTTACAGCAGAAAAAGAACTTCAAATAGAAAAGGAAAAAGACAATTTTGCCACATGGAAAGCACAGTTTACGGCGACAAACAGTGAATATGAAAGAAATAAAATAGAAAAAAATCTGCGTCGTGAAGAAGGGTTTCAACGTTTTCTGAAAAAATGTGATTATGTAAAAGCACATCCGGGAGCTGAGTTGGTGGATGATCGTGCATTTGAGATTTTGGAAGGAAAGACAAATCCCTGGGATAAAGCAGTACACTGGGGAATAGGAATTCTTGCTATCGTATTCTGTCTTATAGGATTGTGGAATGCAGACACACGCTATGGGTGTGATATCTTTGTCATGCCAACGGTTTCCGGGTGTGGAAGATTGCAGAAAATACGAACTTGTTATGCGGTACTCATCACGGTTTTGATTGCGGTTATCCTATATGCGATTCAATTTTTCCGTGTGATTACTTCCTATACGGAATTACACTGGACGGCATTTGCCGTAAGCGTGGAACCATTGTATGCCTTTGGGAGCGGAGTAAGCATAAAAGGCTATTTTACCTTATTGTATGCGCTGAGGTTTATAGGCTTGCTGGTCTGTGGAATAGGAATCTGTTTGTATAGCGGAAGGAAATATTATCGCTTGTTAGAAAGGTAAAAAATATTATGATGTATGCACTTATTGGAATTTTATTTTTGGGACTCGCAATTTTATTTTATGACAAACATTTTGACCGGTTAAAAGTGCTATGTTATTATATAGCTATAGTATTTCTTGTCCTTGCGGCAATAGAGGTGATGGAAAGAAAGAACGCTCATGAAATATTTCACGGATATAAGGGTACAAGTTAAATGTTTTGATAATTGAAAGGAATGATATAATGAGAAATCATTTCCTCTATAAAACACACAATAGGGAGGTACTTATGTTTCGATTTCAATGGAAACGGCTGTATAAGAATAAAGCAATCGTAATAGCGTTTATCTTGTATATGATTTATATTGGCTATTTGGTGGGAGTGAATTATAATTCTTCCGATCCGACTATGTTAATAAATACGATTATGATGCAGGTATCGCTTACGTTTTTATTGTTTGAATGTACAACATTTACTTTTTTTTCAAAGACTACGTCGGAAGTGAGGGAAATTGATCGAGGAAGTGGTAAAGGGATACAAAAGGATTACTTGTCTGGAATTGTTATTTGGGCAATGATTGATTTTGCTATAACGTTTTTGTTTGGACTATTATGGTATAACTGTATTCATAGTGGGAATATGCCAGTAAATGATGCGTTTTTTGTTATGCTTATAAAGATGCTTTTGATATATCATTTTTTAACTTATTTTTTTGCTATATTATTAGGAAGCGTTATTTCGTTTATACCGCAAAAAGGGAAAGCCTATCTAGCGTTGTTGGGAAGTTATTTTTTGTTTTCGGATGTCTTCTTACAGATGATTGGACCGATTGTAGAAACACATCCTAATTTGGGAAGAATGCCAATGTTTCTTTCATTGATGAATCGTAGTTGGAATGATGTTTTAGATGGATATTACCAATATTCGGTAGAGCCGGTAAATATAGAGCGGATTCTCTTTTGGAATCTGATGTTTATTACAATTTTAGCGGTATTTATTAGTCGCAAATATAAAAAAATACTTTTCGGAATTGGTGGAATAGGACTTTTGGTAGTAACATTTTTATTTGTTCAACCGGCCGGATATCATTACGAGGATAGCTGTGTTTCAGCAGCAACGGAAGATGAAATGTATTATCATGTGTTGAAAGAAAAAAATACCGGAAAAGACAACCATGTTTCGATGGCAGATTTTAAAATAAAAAAATATGCCGGAAATTTGAAAGTAAAACGTCAATTGCAGGCAGAAATACAAATTGAACCTGATGAGAAGAAACATGATAAATATGAGTTTACGCTATATCATGGATTTAAAGTAAAGCAAATTGCAGATGGCAATAGAATATTGAGATTTGAACAAAAGGGTGACCATATTACGATTTATGTGCCTGGAAGTTTAGAACAAGAGAGTATTACATTTATATATCAGGGATATTCAAGCTTTTATTATACGACATCACAAGCGACATTTTTGCCGGCTTATTTTTGTTATCTTCCATTTCCGGGACATCGTCTTGTTTGGTTTGAACCTTCTTTGATGGATAATGGGATGAAAGATGCATCCAAAGAAGACGATTTATCAGGAATTGGTTATGAGGTAGAGTATGATGTTTTATTGGATTTGTCACAGAAAGTTTATAGTAATCTCTCTGTAGATCAAAAGGGACATTGCCGGGGGAAAAGCGATGGTTTGACGCTTATGGCAAGCCCATATATTACGGAATACACAGAAAACGGAATTACGTTTTTGTACTCGATTTTTCGTCAAAATGAAATTTCATTAAAAGATCAATTCAAAGAAACAGCAACACAGTTAGTAATGGATGGGAGAACAGGGACTACAGTGTTTGTTCCGCCGTATCTAAATCGAATGATCTTTTTTGTGGGGAAAGATCAAGTGATACTGGAACCGGATCAACTTGACAATTACTATAAAAAATATATGGAAACAGGAGAAATTCCCTATCCAGAAGCGGAGGAGGAAGATTATGATTTCGATTAATCATTTGATGAAAAAATTGGATAACAATGTGATATTAGATGATATTACGTTGAATTTGGATTGTGGAAAGTATGGACTTTTAGGCCCGAATGGGGCAGGAAAAACGACATTTATGAGATGCTTGCTGAATATATACAAGTCTCCGAAAGGAAGCATCTTGTTTGGAAAAGAATCATTAAAAATTGGCTATCTTCCACAAAATTTTGAAGCGTTTTCACAAATGAGCGTTTTAGATAATATGAAATATTTTTGTTCAGTTAAAGGAATAAAAAAGAGGTATTGGAAAGATGAGATTAACCAAAGTTTAAAAATGGTTGGTATGGAAGAGAATGTGAGTAAATTATGTCGAAAATTATCCGGAGGAATGCGCCGACGTGTTGGAATCGCGCAGACATTACTAGGTCATCCGGATATTATTATACTTGATGAGCCAACTGCGGGGTTAGATCCAGAGGAAAGAAATCGTTTTGTATCCATGATTCGTAGTCTGCCAGATGAAATGGTTGTGCTATTTTCAACGCATATGATTGAGGATGTGGAGTTGTGTTGTGATAAGGTGATTGTTATGAATAATGGTAGGATTTGTTATGATGGTTCTTGCAAAAAATTAATTGATGAAGCACAGAACTGCATAGAGAAAGAAAAATATAAAGGAAACTATCAGAGAGCCGTACTGGCAGACGGTTATATGTGTGTCATGAAAGGACTGGTAAAGAATGAAGCATAGAATGTTGTTTTGGCTTAAAAATGTCCGATGGATTTTGGTTGGTATGGTAGCGTTTTTCCTCATTTTACTTCCCTGGCTCAGCAAACTCATCTCAGAGAATCAACTATGGGATTATAATACGTTTAATAATTATGTTACATATTTGTATGGAACCTTACCTTTTGCTTGTGTAATCGCAAATCTTTTGATTCAAAAAGAATATGTGGATGGTGGTGCCAGAGAAATTCTTATAAAAGATCATGCGGATATAGGAATGACATTAACAAATACTATTTTGCAGATGGTAATGTTTTTGGCGTTGTATTTTTATTTTGATGACAGTTACGGTGAGGTTACGAACTTGTTGACAGAAATAGTTGTAATTACTTTCTTTATGAATGGTATTGCAATGGCGGTTACATATGTGACTAGAGAACCGGCAATTACTATTTTGCTTACGCTGGGTTATACGGTAATCTGCAATGGAAAAATATTTGAACTGGTAAGTGAAGTGGTAATTCCATGGAGAATTACTACGATAAGAGGAGAAGGCCTAGATAGCCCTTATTATGTGAATTTTTTGGTTATTGGAATTGTAGCATGGGTAATAGGAATCACACAGGCAATGAGAGGTAAAATAGTATGAGATTTGCACTTATTGGAATTCTATTTTTAGGACTCGCAATTTTATTTTATGATAAACATTTTGACCGGTTAAAAGTGATATGTTATTATATAGCTATAGTGTTTCTTGTCCTTGCGGCAATAGATGTGATGGTAGGAGATCTTCGATTGGTATTTGGACATTAAAAAGCGTTCTTTTCTTAATTCATCGTTTGAGGCGATGGAAAGAAAGAACGCTCATGAAAATATTTCATATATAGGTATACAACATTATGTTGAAAAAATCAAGAGAAATTTTATGACTATTTTAGATAGTTGCAGAAAGGAAGAAATATAAAATGAAGAAAAACTTTTATAAAAAATTAGCAGTAGCAGCGATGGGGACATTACTCGTGTTTGCCTGTGCAGGGTGTTCGAAAAAAGAGGCAGACAAGGAAAACGAAGCGGTTGCTGTCGTCAATAACATGCAGCATGCGTCGGCGTCGACAGACGGTGCCCTTTTATTTAAGGATGGGGTGGTTTATTATTCGGATGTCAAAAAGGGCGTGAGTACACCGCTTTGTACAAAAGCAAACTGCCCGCACACATCCGCCCGGGAATGTACGGCAAATTATGGAAAGGGCTCGGGAGGCGGAATGTGCGCATTCTTTTATGAGAAAAAATTGTATGTTCTTGTGAATGACGAATTGACAAATTCCAAATTGTATGTCGCGGATCAAAATGGACAAAATCGGAAAGAAATCGGCAAACTTGACTATTCGGTGAGCGCAAATGCACGGTTTATCGTGAAAGATGGTATGGCAGCGGCCGTGCTTGAAAAGAATCAAAGTGATGAAAATACCGGCGAAGTTACGTCGATGCCGGTGCTGGTAACGATTGATTTAAAGAGCGGTACGGCGACAGAATTGGTTGAGCCATTGAATCAATACCGCGCACAGATTTCGCTGCATAGTGTGAATGACAATACGGTGTACTATAGTTATTCGTATTGGGATGAGAAAAAAGAAGTTGTGGATAAGTGCGGGGATCCTGCGACGACGGTGGAAGAAATGAAAGAATTGATGAAAACCAATGCACATACATTTGCCGGATTCCTCTCGACGGATGGAAATCAGGGAAAAGAAAATGAACTGGAGGCGGCCGATGCCCCGAATGTCGTTTATATGGACGAAGACAATGTGTATCTTACGAAGGGAACGGAAAATTCGTTGTATAAAATGACGTTCGAAACTATGGAAGCGGAAAAAGAGGCTTCCTGGGAGAGTGACATGAATTTTATCGATGGCATGATGGTTTATGGAGACCGTGCTTCAGAGAAAACCAAATTCCATGCTGTCAATTTTAAGGATGATGGGAAAACCAGTGAGTTTGAGGCGCCTTCCGACAGCTTATTTACTGCGGTGATCGGCGAGGATCTGTATTATACCTATATGCCGGAAGTAAATGAAGAGGGCGAAGGTACGACGGAGCTAGGGGTGGCACATTTAAAATGATTACTGTGCCTGCATCGAAGACATCTGCAATCGCCATGATGCGGGCACACAGTGGGATGTCCTGGTCGGCGAGCCCCTGCGTGAGAATTTCACGATAATAATTATGGCGTTTCATTCCTTTTAAAATAATGCCGACATATGCGGTGGTACGTTTTACATGGTTTCCGGTACTGTCGTCACGGTTTTCGATAATTAAAACTGTTAAAGCGGTGCTTTTCGTGCAGTTTGCCGGTCCCGTGAATATACATAATGATAATGTGAAAAACCGGAAATTAAACTTGCTGCTTCAAACGGTTACCGTACACAGATATAAACCCAGTACACGATATATAAGGTAACCATAAAGATTCCCTCACCCCGGCGGATTTCTTTGCGGGAGCAGGAGAAGATCCAGCACAGAATGCTGATAAAAATAAGAAATACGAGGTCAATCGCATTTTCCGTGATAAAGGCAATCGGACTGATTGCAGAACCGACACCGAGTACAAGCAGAATATTGAAAATGTTCGATCCGATGACATTTCCTACTGCCATATCGACTTCATTTTTCCGGGCAGCTACGATCGAGGTGACAAGTTCCGGCAGACTGGTTCCGATCGCGCAGATCGTAAGTCCGATCAGTGTCTGGCTCATACCAAATGCCGCAGCGATGTCAGATGCAGAATCTACGACAAAGTCGCCGCCATATTTGATCGCTACACCACCAAGTATAATGAATAATAGACTTTTCCACACCGGGAGAATTTTCGCATCTTCGCCTTCTACCTCAACTTCAATGCCGGCAGCTCTTGCTTTCAGGGCAGAACGGATCATGACAACGAGGAAGATGGCAAAGCAAACTATAAATACGATACCGTCCACGCGGCTGATCGACATTTCCAGCCAGCCGGCCGCCAAAAGCAGGATGGCACATACGATAGAAACCGGAAAATCACGCTTTCGTGTATCTTCATGAACGGCGAGCGGTGTAATGATGGCACACACTCCGCATACCACGAGCAGATTGAATATATTCGAACCTACGACGTTGCTTATTGCCAATGAGTTATTGCCGGCGAGTGATGCGGTCACGCTGACGGAACATTCCGGAAGGCTTGTCCCCATGGCGACTACCGTCATTCCGACGATCAGGGAAGGCACGCGCAGCTGTTTGGCGATACTGGCGCTTCCGTCTACAAAAAAATCGGCTCCTTTGATCAGGAAAACGAAGCCAATAATAAGCAGGATAAATGATTGAAATAATTGCATGGTGTACTCCTTTTAAATTTAGTGAAACGATTCGGGGGATTTCCCCTTCCACGCATTCGCGTTTTGGTAAATACTAGTGTATCACGATTTAAAAAAAACAACAAGAGGGAAGTGACAAAAGAATAAAAGTGTGCTATAATGCGTACAATAAATACAGAATGAACGGAGCGTGATAAAATGTATCCTTATTATACGTATTGGGATCCGACGTACATTCTTGTGGTAATCGGAGCGGTTATCAGCATGATTGCGTCGGCAAATGTAAAGCGAAGTTTTCAGAAAAACAGCCGGGTTTATAACCAGCGCGGGCTGCGTGCAGAGCAGGTGGCAGAGATGATTCTGCGAAGTGCCGGTATCACGGATGTCAGCATCCGCCGTGTGAGTGGCGATCTGACAGACCATTATGATCCGAGCAAAAAAGTAGTCAATCTGTCAGATTCGGTGTATGGCTCGACTTCTGTTTCCGCGGTTGGGGTAGCTGCACACGAATGCGGCCACGTTATCCAGCATGCGAGAGGATACGTGCCAATCACAATCCGTACGGCACTCGTACCAATCGTCAATTTCGCTTCCCGGCTTTCGATGCCGCTCATTTTGATCGGTTTGATCCTCGGTTATGTCGGACTGGCAAAAATTGGAGTTGTTCTTTTCTGCGGCGTCTTGATCTTCCAGCTCGTGACGCTCCCGGTTGAATTTGATGCGTCTGCGCGTGCCATGCGGGTGCTTGACAGCCTCGGGATCCTTTACGGCGAAGAAATCAAAGGGGCAAGAAAAGTATTGACGGCAGCCGCACTTACGTATGTGGCAGCCGTTGTGAGTACGGCACTTCAGGTATTCCGACTGGTCCTTCTCATAAATAATCGAAGAGATTAAATTTTCTCTTGATATATTGAGCAAATTTAGGTATACTATAGTTACAGATTTACTTTCCTGGAATGTTCGACACTCTTGAATTTTTGAACCTACAATACTTTAAACGGGATTCCTATATCTGTGTTTGGATGTCGGGCCATCCCTGCTGACTTGTCAGTACAATGGAAACATTGCAAATGGAAGGCAGAAGAGCACATGCGGTCGCCCACCTAGCATATGCTAGGAGTCAAAAATCAGGAACCGGCATTTTGGGAAGTAAAAGAGTACTGCAAGGCGGCGAGAAATCGTCGCCTTTAGTTGTTTTGTGTGATTTATGGTTAGTTTATGGAGTTTATGGTTTGGGTGGTGAGAAAATGTGGTCTGGGGAGAGAAATTATGGTCTTGGGTCAAGCGCTGGTGGCGGGAAGTGTGGTCCAGGGAGAGAAACTGCGGGTTTGGGTCAAGCCCAGCCCCGCCCGAGTGTGGTCCGAGGAGAGAAATTATGGTCTTGGGTCAAGCGCTGGTGGCGGGAAGTATGGTCCAGGGAGCCAAACTGCGGCCCCGGGTCAAGCCCCGCCGAAGTATGGTCCAGGGAGCAAAACCGTGCCCCCGGGTCACCCCCTGCCCCGCCGAAGCATGGTCTGGGGAGCAAAACCGTGCCCCCGGGTCACCCCTGCCCCGCCCGAGCATGGTCCTCGCATCTGAAATACAAAAAGGAGTCAAAAACAAACATATGAAAGATGGATTTATCAAAGTCGCAGTGACTGCCCCGGACAGTAAAGTGGCAGACTGCGCATATAATATAGAAAAAATGATCGAAAAGGCAGAGGAGCTTGCCGGTAAGGGCGTGCGTATCGCGGTATTTCCGGAGCTTGGGATCAGTGCGTATACATGCAGTGATCTATTTTTACAGGAGCCTCTGTTAACAGGAGCCGAAAAAGCGCTGGAGAAATTTGTAAAAGAGACAAAAGAACTTGACTTGTTGTCCGTTGTATCGCTGCCACTCCGTCATCAGGCGCGCTTGTACAATGTCGCAGCGGTAGTGAAAGGCGGTAAGGTTCTGGGGCTTGTGCCAAAGAGCCATATACCGATGTATTCCGAGTTTTATGAGGGAAGACATTTTGCTTCGGGAGACGTCGCGCAGGCGCAGGGAAAATGCGCGGAAGAGAAGATGGGTACACACCGCTTGGCCTTCCAAAAAGAAGAAATTGTGTTTGGCATTCGGCAGTTATTCTGCTGTGAGCAGATGCCGGAACTTTGTCTCGCGGTTGAAATCTGCGAGGATCTGTGGATGCCGGTTCCGCCGAGCAGTTATCATGCGATGGCGGGAGCGACGATCATCGCCAATGCGTCGGCGAGTGACGAATTGACCGGGAAGGCAGCATACCGCAGAGATCTTGTGAAAAACCAGAGCGCGAGAACCGTGAGCGCCTATCTGTACGCGGACGCTGCGATGGGTGAATCGACGACAGATCTTGTGTATGGGGGACATCATCTGATCGCGGAAAACGGAACCCTTTTGGCGGAAAATAAAGCTTTTGCGGGAGAAGATGGGATCACCGAGATTGATTGTAAAAAACTGGCAGCCGAGAGACGGCGCATGGGAACGTTTCCATTGTATCCGGTGCCGGAAAATGAGGGATATGTGAGACATTTCTTTGCCTTTGAAACGATGGAAGAGACGAAACTGACACGGAAATTTGAAAAAACACCATTTGTGCCGGTTGACCGTGGAGACCGCGAAGAGCGGTGCAACGAAATCTTAAATATTCAGGCGGCTGGACTTGCCAAACGTCTGCGCCACACGGGATGCAAGAGTGCTGTGATCGGGCTTTCCGGAGGACTGGACTCGACCCTTGCGCTGCTTGTCACGATTCGTGCATTCGATCAGCTGAACCTTGACCGTAAAGGAATCGTGAGTGTGACGATGCCATGTTTTGGTACGACAAACCGAACCTATGATAATGCTGTCAAATTGGCACAGGAACTCGGAACGACATTGAAAGAAATTTCTATTGAAAAGGCTGTATTGCAGCATTTTAAGGATATTGGACACGATCCGGAAGTACAGGACGTGACTTATGAAAATGGGCAGGCGAGAGAGCGGACCCAGATATTGATGAACATTGCGAACCAGGCCGGAGGGCTTGTCATTGGAACCGGTGATATGTCGGAACTTGCGCTCGGATGGGCGACGTACAATGGCGATCATATGTCCATGTATGGGGTAAATTGTTCGGTGCCAAAGACGCTAGTCCGTTTTTTGGTACAGTATTTTGCGGATAATAGTGGAGAGGGCACATTAAAAGACGTATTGTATGACATTTTAGATACACCGGTAAGTCCGGAACTTTTGCCGCCGAAAGAGGGCGAGATCGCACAGAAGACCGAAGACATCGTGGGACCGTATGAATTGCATGATTTCTTTTTGTATCATATGCTGCGGTTTGGCTATATGCCGTCGAAAATTTACCGGATTGCCAAAATTACCTTTGAGGGAGAATACGAAGCGCAGACCATTTACCGCTGGTTGTCCACTTTTGTTCATCGGTTCTTCCGCCAGCAGTTTAAGCGTTCGTGTCTGCCGGATGGTCCAAAAGTGGGAAGCGTCGCTGTGTCACCGCGAGGAGACCTGCGTATGCCAAGCGATGCCTCCGATGCCCTTTGGAAGGAAGATCTGGCAGCAATCCGTAAAAAGGAAGGATGGGACTGATCTCATTCTTCCGGAACGGCTTTGTTAAGTGCTGCTTTGATGCCATCGATCAACATGGACTGGGTAAATTTGCTCTTTTCCTGAACCGGAATTTCGTCAATTGGGGTACCGGCGATCAATTCCTTTTCGATGCCTTCCAGAGACGGTTTTACGAGCGGATACATCGTTGTAACCGAGTCATCGAGGTTGACAAAAGAAACCGATTTGATCTGGTCTTCGTCGACAACCACCTCGAGATTTAAGGTGTTTTCGCCAAGTTTTAACTCTGAATTGTAGATACCGGGAACATACGATGCCGCTTCGGCTGTAACATCGGCGGTGGCATCGGATGACTTTTCTTTCTTTGGGTAAAACATGACAAAAAGCAGGACGATAAGCAGGATGCCAAGCCCTACGAAGATGCCGGTATATACTAATTCTTTCATTTGAAGTACGATAATTTTAGTTTTTGACATGTGGATAATACCTCCTTCGACTGGAGTGGGATTCCATCTTACTAAATCATATGCAGTAAGAGGAAAAATTATGAATCATGGAAGGGAGAAATAAAATGGGACTCGAATTTATATGTGGAAGTGCGGGAAGTGGGAAAAGTACCTATCTTTACCGTCAGATCTGCGACGAGGCAGCGGCGCACCGGGAGAGAAATTATTATATTCTGGTGCCGGATCAGTTTACGCTGGAGACGCAGAAAACACTTGTGGAAATGAGTGGAGAAAAGGGAATCTTAAACATCGATGTTCTGAGTTTTCATCGTCTGGCGTTTCGCGCATTTGAGCAATTTCCGGCAGAACAGAAAACGATATTGGAAGATATGGGAAAGACCATGCTTCTGCGGAAAATCTTTTCCGAGCAGAAAGACAATCTTGTCTATTTTAAAAAGGGCATTGACCGCCCCGGTTTTTTAGACGAATGTAAATCGTTTTTGTGCGAATTGGAGCAATATGGCATCCGGGAAACCGAGCAATTTGAAAAAATGGAGACACTGGGGAGAAAATTTGAGGACATCCGCTTGATCCACGACTGTTTTAAGGAAAAAATGGGCGACACTTATCAGATGGCAGAGGAGCTGGTCACCCAGCTGACGGGGATGATCGAGCAGATGGACGGCATTCGGAATTCCGTGGTCTGCTTTGACGGATTTACCGGATTTACGCCGACGCAGTATGATCTTTTGGAAAAAATGATGCGCCTTTGTTCCCGCGTGATCGTGACGGTAACAACCGATGAGACGGGAAAACGTGGCTCTGTATTTGAGATTGCTGACACGACAATGCGGACATTAATGCAAAAAGCGAATCAAATTCCGGTAGAAACGAATTTAATTCTTGTTCCACGAGAAGGAAGAAAAGCACCCTATCGTTTTGCTGAGGGAGGCGAGATGGCATTTTTGGAGCGTAATCTCTTTGCCTATCCGTATCAGAAGTGGAACCAGAAAACAGAAAATATGTGGCTTTATATCGGAGATAAACCCGCGTCAGAAGCGGCTTATGTGGCAAAAACAATCTGGTGGATGTTAGCAAAGGGAGAGTATGCGGAAGAAGAAATCGCGGTAGTAACCGGCTCTATTTCATCGTATGAACAGTCGATATCCCGGGAGTTTGACCATGCGGGCATCCGTTATTTCCTTGACAATAAAAAGAACATCGGTGCCAACTGGATCGCCGAATACATCCAGTCGGTATTGGAAATGTATCGTTACAATATGGACGCGGCGACGACATTCCGTTTCCTGCGCTGCGGACTTTCTCCGTTGACGCGGAGCGAGACCGACCTTCTCGAAAATTATGTGCTGGCGACCGGAAAACGTGGCATTGCGTCCTATATGAAACCGTGGAGAGCACGGGCAAATGACTATCCGCTCGAGGAGATCAATGAGATCCGCGAAAAAGTGACGAACTGTATCCATGACTTTTTCCTGGAACTTCGCGGCGGGAAAAAGCCGGTCGAGAAATTTGTGCGTGCATTATACGATTTTCTGGTGCAGCAGAATGTGTATGACAGAATGCTGGAGCAGAGCCGGATTTTTGAAGAAGAGGGAGAAACACTTCTTGCCAAAGAGTATAAAAATGTATACAAAGTAGTGATGAATCTTTTGGATGAGATGATGGAACTTCTCGGAAAGGAAGTCGTGTCACTTGAAGAATTTGAGCAGATTCTGTCGGCAGGAATTGCGGAAGGGCTGGTCGGATTTGTGCCGCCGAAAAAGCATCAGATCATGGTCGGCGACATCGAGAGAACCCGTTTGAAAGACATCAAAGTGCTATTCTTTATGGGATTCAGCGATGACTTTGTGCCCGCTGCGATGCAGCCGCCGGGAATCGTCAATCACCGGGAGCGGCATCAGATGGAAAAAATGGGCATTGCACTGGCACCGACGGGCAATCAGAAGGTGGCAAATGACCTGTATTATCTGTACATCAACTTTACGAAGCCGTCGGAAAAACTGATTTTTACATACAGCCGCTCGGCTGCAGACGGCACCAAACGACAGGCATCCTATATCCTAGGCAAGATCCGTAGAATTTTCCCGGCTTTGACGGTGATCGAGGGCGGTCAGGAAAACGACGTAAAAACCAGTCTTGGCACAGACCGCGGTTTTGAATTTTTGATCGAGGGCATTCAGAAACAATGGTACGCCGAAGGCGAAGAAAAGGAGCGCTGGTGGGAGGTCTGGCGGTATTACGCCAAGCGTGACGAGGGAAAATGGCTGCGTGAAGCTCTTCGCGTGCACATGGAATCAAAGCGCACTCCGAAACTGTCCAAAGAGGCATTGGAGACGCTTTATGGAGACGAACTGCGGGAGAGCATCACGCGGTTGGAAACGTATGCCCGCTGTCCATTTTCGTATTTTCTCATGTACGGACTGCGGCTGCATGACCGCGAAGAATATACGGTGGCTGCACCGGACTTTGGAAATGTCGTGCATCAGATTTTACAAAATATGGATGAAATTATAAAGGCGCGTCACACGACATGGCAGAAACTGGAACGCAGCGAGAGCGATGAACTTGTCGAATACTGTGTCGAACGCGTGATGGAAGGGTATCGTGATGTCATTTTCTCTCAGTCGAATCGAATTGCCTTTATGCGCCGGCGAATCGTGCATATGATGAAACAGACCGCATGGGCTGTCGCAGAACAGCTGCGGCACGGAGCATTTTTACAAAAATACGGAGAAAAGCCGTATACGTACGAAGAACAACTGGATGAAATTGCCAAAAAGATGCGGTTTCGCGGTATCATCGACCGGATTGACTTGTATGAAGATGCCGAAAATGTGTACGTGAAGGTCGTGGATTATAAGACCGGAAATGTCAAATTGTCGCTGGAAGAAGTGTACTTTGGTCTGCAGCTGCAATTGATCTTGTATCTCGATTCGACTTTGCAGTCGGAGCAGAAAAAACACCCGGGCAAGGATGTGCAGCCGGCGGGAATGCTGTATTTCTATGTGCAGGATCCGCAGCTGGAAGTCGCGGGCACAGAGGACGAGATCGAGTACGAACAAAAGCTGCTTGCCGAGTATGCGTGCGACGGCTATGTCAATGAAAGCCCGGAGATCCTCGAAAAACTGGATTCGATCCTTGGCGCGAATGGGGAACTCAATACGCAGAGCGCTTCGCGGTGCTATCCGGTCAAAATCAAGAAAGACGGGGATTTTGCGGCGACGACTAAGGTGCTTTCGAGTACACAGTGGAAGAAACTGATCGAACACGTAAAAACCGTGATCCACGAAAACGGAACGAGCATTCTCGCTGGAAATATTGACATTGCGCCGTACCGGTTGAAGGAAAAACGGGGCTGCGATTATTGTGGCATGAAAGACATCTGTGGACTGGAAAGAACCGATGTGAAAAAAGTAGAACGAAATTTGGAAGAAATTGACATAAAGAAGATTTTGCTGAAAATGAGGGAGGAGGAATCGGACAATGAAATGGACGAATGAGCAGAAGACGGTCATTGACCTGCGGGGATGCAACATTCTCGTGTCAGCGGCGGCAGGTTCCGGAAAGACGGCGGTGTTGATCGAACGCATCGTGTCCCAGGTAACAGATCCGGTCAATCCGGTGAACATCGATGAATTTGTCATTGTGACATTTACGAGGCTTGCGGCAGCGCAGATGAAAGAAAAACTGCAGGCGGCACTCGAAAAGAAATTGGAGGAAGACCCGGAAAATGTGCATTTGCAGCGGCAGGTCATGCTTCTTCCTGTCACACAGATTTCTACAATACATAGTTTTTGCGGCTACATCATACAGAATTATTTCCACCAGACAGGGGTGGATCCAAGCTATCGTGTGGCAAATGACAACGAGTTAAACATGATCAAATCCGACGTGCTCGCGGAACTTTTGGAAGAAGAATATACGAACTTAGATGAATCTTTTGTCGATATGGCGAAGATGGCGCGGTTTATCAAAAGCGATACGGAGATGGAAAAAATCATTCTCAAATTGTACAACGATGCGATGAGCGAACCGTTTCCACAGGATTTCTTTGAACGCATGCGCCGATTTCTGGCGTGCCAAAGCGAAGAAGAATTGGAGCAGACGGCATTTATTCAGAAAAATCTGCAGTACGCCAAAAATATGATGATAGGAATTTATGATCAGTACGAGCTGTGGATCCGGCTTTGTTATACGCAGGAAGGACCGGAAGAATACGCAGCTTTTTTGGAAAAAGAGCGCGTCGAATTCGAAAACTTTGAGGGGATTTCTTCCTATGAAACGATGCGGAGGCGGCTGGGGGCGGTTACGTTTGGCAGACTGCCTTCCAAACGCAATTCCGAAGCCGACCCGGACAAAAAGGAAATCATTAAAAAGGGAAGAACGGATATTAAAAATCTGTTGAAAAAAATGCAGGCTGATCTTTTCGGGGAAAGTCTGCCGGAATTACTGGTGACAATGGAGCAGATGCGGGGGAAACTGCTGACATTTTTGTCATTGGCAGAGAAATTCCGGGAACGCTACCAGCTGGCGAAGCGGGAGAAAAATATTGCGGATTTTAATGACCTTGAGCAGATGGCGTTGGAAATCCTTGTAAAAAAAGACGGGGATAACTTTGTGCGCACACAGGCGGCAGAAGAACTTTCCGAGCAGTTTCACGAGATCATGATAGACGAATATCAGGATTCCAATCTGGTGCAGGAACTTCTACTTGGCAGTGTAGCGAAAGAAAATAACCGTTTTATGGTAGGCGATATCAAGCAGAGCATTTACCGCTTTCGCAATGCAAGGCCGGATTTGTTTTTGGAGAAAATGAATACGTTTGAGACGACGGACGGAGCGAAAAACCGCCTTGTCTTTTTGACGAAGAATTTCCGAAGCCGGGATGTCGTGCTGGAGGCGACAAATGACGTATTTACGGATATTATGCAGGAAGATTTTGGCGGAATTGCCTATGATAAAGAGGCGATGCTGTATCTCGGAGCGGATTTTCCGGAGACGGCAAAGCGGCACGCCGACAATGTCACGATATTCGGAATTTCCGATAAATCGGACAAGGAAACGGAAGCGCAGGTGATCGCGAAAACGATATGCGAGTACGTGGATCCGGAAGATCCGATGTATGTGCTTGGCGAGGACGGAGAGTACCGGCCGGCGCAGTATGGCGATATGGCGGTATTGATGCGTTCGACGAAAAATGAGGGACAGCAGCTTTTGGAAATATTGAATGCACACGGGATACCGGCGCATTTGGAAGCAAAGAGTGGATTTTTTGATACGAGAGAGATCCGCATGATCGTAAGTCTTTTGACAATTCTTGACAATCCAAGGCAGGATATTGCCCTGGCGGCGGTTCTGCGCGGACCGATTGGAAAAATGAGCGACGATGATCTTGCCAAAATTCGTGGAAACAGCGAAGAACTCCAATTTTACGATGCGCTTTGCAACTACAGCGGCGAGGAAGAATTGGAACAAAAAGCGGAAGATTTTCTGGAAAAATTGGAGCGATGGAGGGAAAAGACGACGTATACGCCGGTGCTTGGCATTTTAGAGGAGATTCTGGAAGAGACCAAATTGATGTATTTTCTGGAGACAATGGGAAATGGTTTGCAGCGAAAGGCAAATGTCGAACTGCTTTTGGAGATGGCAAGAGAATTTGACCAGGGATCGTATCAGGGACTCTACCAGTTTGTGCGCTATATCCGCGGAATGAAGGAGCGCGAAGAAGATTTTGGAGAAGTCAATCTGAGCGGCGATAAGGAAAATGTCGTGCAGATCATGACGATTCACAAAAGCAAAGGTCTTGAATTTCCAATCTGTTTTGTTGCCGGTATGCATAAAAAACTGGGAAAAGCGGAGCGCGATTTTGTCGTTGTCAATGGTGATGCCGGCATCGCGTCGGATGTGATCGACAGCGAAAAGGGAACGAAGAAAAGAAGCATATTTTACAAGGCACTCAGCCATATCAATGCCAATGAAGATCTTGCGGAGGAACTGAGGATTCTCTACGTGGCAATGACAAGAGCCAAAGAAAAACTGATCTTTACCGGCAGAGTGAACGATACCATGTGGCTGGGAAACAGCGGATTTTACAGCAGAGTGACGGCGGGCAGTTATTTTGACTGGGTGCTTCCGGTGGCTGCCAGATCGCCGATTTTTGAGTACGTCGAAGTAAATGACGAAGAGTTGCAAAATTTGGAAATGGCGCGCCAGATCGATCAGATGCTGGATGAGAAAATGCTAAATAATTTTGACACATCTGTTGTATATGATAAAGAAACAGAAGAAACGCTGCACTTTATGGATGAGTACCATCGCCAGGTTGAAGAGGAAATTCCGACAAAGGTTTCCGTTTCCGACCTGAAGAAGAAATCCATGGAAGAAGGCGAGGAAGAGAATTTTACGGTTTTGTACAGCGATGCGCTCGAAAACCAGTCGCCGGTACCGGCTTTTGCAAAGACCGAAACCGACGAAATCGGGGCACTTGCCGGTGCAGGTTATGGTACGGCATGGCATCAGGTGATGGCTTCTCTTTGTTTTGCCAAAGCTGTGGACGAAAAAGAGGTGGAAAACCAACTGGAAGATATGGTACAATCAGGTAGGATCCATGCACAGGAGAAAGAATTTATCCGTCCATGGAAGATTGTAAAATTCTTACATTCCAATCTGGGACGGGCGATGACGGAGGCAGAAAAGAACGGAACACTTTACCGTGAGCAGCCGTTTGTCACCAGTGTGCCGGCGCAGGAAGTACAGGAGACTTCGAGCGACGAGCGGGTTCTTGTGCAGGGAATCATCGACGGATTTTATGAGACGAAGACCGGAATCGTGTTGATGGATTATAAGACCGATCATTTGGAAAAAGGACAGGAAGAGGTATTGGTGAAGCGGTATCATGCCCAGATGGAGGCGTACGCGGAGGCACTGGAAAAAATTACCGGGAAGCCGGTGGAAAAGAAGGTGCTGTATTCCTTTTCCCTCAACAAAGAAATCGAAGCATAAGGAGTGTTTCAGATGTATGAACAATTTGCCACGGTTTACGATGAAATGATGGAAGAAATTCCTTACGACAAGTGGTTTATAAAATTTCAGGAAATCCTGAAAGAACACGGCATAACGAGCGGACATGTGTGCGAGCTTGGATGCGGAACCGGTGAGATGGTAAGCCGGTTTGCGAAAGCCGGTTATGAGGTTACGGGGATTGACATTTCGCCCGATATGCTTGCCAAAGCGTGTGAAAAGACGGAAGGAATGGAAAAAATTTCATATTTTGAAGAAGATATGACAGATTTTTCGTTGCATAAACCGGCAGATGTGGTACTATGTATATGTGACTCTATGAATTATCTGCTTTCCACGGAGGAAATTTTTGCAATGTTTCGTTGTATCAAAGAAGCATTGGCAGAGGATGGAGTTGCGATCCTTGACATGAAGACCGCATATTGTTTTCAAAAAGTCATGGGAAATCAGACACGAGTTGATGAAACGGAAGAGGCATTGATGATCTGGGACAATACCTACGATGAGGAAACCTGCATCAATGAATATCTTCTTACTATATTTACGGAAGATAAGGCGACGGGAATGTATGCCCGTTACGATGAATGCCACGAGCAGCGGGCGTATACGGAGGACGAGATAAAATCGTGCTTAAAAGAAGCTTCGCTGCGGCTTGTAAAAAGCTGGACGGAAGATGAAGTGAGAACTTATTTTGTAATCCAAAGGTAACGTGAGAAAAGAAAGGAAGGAAAAAGATATGAAGTTACGAATGTCATTGTGGCTGTGTCTCTGTCTTGTGATGAGTTTGTTTACACCGCAGGGTGTAGCGGATCAGACCACAGTCAGTTATGCGAGTGAGGCCGCTTATGTAAAGACCGAAGGGGCAGATCTCAATATGCGGAGTGAACCGAAGATGGCAGGAAGTGTATTGGTAAAGATCCCCAATGGTTCCACGATCACTTACGTGGAGGATGCCGGCACGGCAGATGGCCATAACTGGGTAAAGATCACTTATAATGGGAAAGAAGGGTATGCGGCAGCAGAATATGTCATCAAAGGAACGGCTCCGACGGCAGCACCGATCACAGCGCCGACGACGACACCTGCGGCAGAGCAGACGACAGCACCGACGGCAGTTCCACAACCGACGACGGTTACCGTGTATCGTACGCAGGTCAGCTATAAGGCAGTTTCCGTCAAGGCGGTGACCGCAAAGAAAAATACAATTATTTACAAAAATACAGCAAGAAAAAAACGCACGGTCATGAAAAAAGGGAAAACCGTAACGATCCTCGGAGAAAAGACCAAGGGAAAGACAAAATGGTTCCGCGTGAAGTACAAAATAAAGAAGAAAAAAGTCAAAGGGTACATAAAAGAAAGCGATGTAAAAATGAATCTCAAATCTTCGGCAGCAGGACTTGTGACCGGCGTAAAAACCGCTCTCCGCGTCCGCAAAAAACCGGGGACGAAAGGGGCTTATTATAAGATTCGCGGAAAAGAACTGGTTCTTGCGAAAAAGCAGTATGTGACGATCACCAAAGTAAGAACCGTGAAAAAACAAAAATGGTATCAGATCGCTTTTGATTATTATGGAACCCCATACAAAGGCTATGTACAATCCAAATACATCAAATTGACAAAGAAAAAAGTGCAGAAAAAAGTGGCTGTAAGGGTTCTCAGCCAGCGTGATTTTGAAGCGGATCTGACGGCACAGGGATTTCCGGATTCTTACAAAGATGCGCTCCGCAAACTGCATGCGGCATATCCGTATTGGCAGTTTACCGCATACAAGACCGGTTTAGACTGGAACACGGTTGTCGACCAGGAATGCAAGCTTGGCAGAAGCCTGATTTCCAATTCCAAATCGGAGGCTTGGAAATCAAAAGAAGCCGGAGCGTACGATGCGGTTACCGGAAAATGGAAAGTATTTGACGGTTCCAGCTGGGTACAGGCTTCCCGGGAAGCGGTAATGTATTATATGGATCCGCGAAACTTCCTCACGATTCAGGGAGTATTTCAGTTTGAACAGCTGGAATACCAGTCGCAGTATCAGACAACGGCAGGATTGAAAAACATCCTTTCCAATACACCATTTGCCACGTCCACTTTCCAGTACACGGACGATCAGAGTGGAACGCAGAAAGAAATTTCGTATGTAAATGCCTTCCTCGATGCGGCAAAGGATTCGGGAGTCAGTCCTTATCATCTGGCATCCCGCGTGAAACAGGAAGTAGTGACCGGCGCAACGACGACCAGCATCGCAGTAACCGGTACCACGACGGAATATCCGGGAATTTACAATTTCTATAACATTGGAGCGACAAGCGGTGCGACACCTGCTCTCAATGGTTTGAAATGGGCGAGCACAGGAGATACGTATCTTCGACCATGGACGAATCCATATCGTTCCATCGTCGGCGGAGCCATGTATATCGGCAGCAATTATATCAACCGCGGCCAGAATACCGGCTACCTGCAGAAGTTTAATGTAACACCAACCGGTACATACAATCATCAATATATGACAAATGTAGAAGCAGCAAACTCCGAGGCATTGAAAACGAAAAATGCGTACAATGGTATGCTTGACAGCACGCCGCTCGTATTTTCGATTCCGGTTTACAACAATATGCCGGCAGTGAATTGTGCTGCACCAAAATAGAAGGGATTCCTTCGGAAATGGAGTGTCAGAGTGAAAAAAATAATAACAGCAATGAGCTTTCTTTTGCTCTGTCTTGGCTTTCTGGCAGTTCCCGGCAAAAGTCTGGCGGCAAGTGCCGTAGTCGAATTTTCGACAGATAAGACAGAGGTGAAAAAAGATGAGACGGTTACTGTCGTATGCCGGGTTACTTCGAAAGACGGATTTAATGATGTCAAAATGAAAGTTTCCTATGACAGTGATGTTTTACAATTTATCGAAGGCGGTAAAAAAGTGAGCGGCGGCAATGGACAATTGAGCATTCAGTCCGTCGGAAATACAGATGCCGTGACCACACGTACGTATTCGCTGCAATTTCAGGCCGTCGGCGAAGGTGCGACAGCGATTCAGACAGACGGCAACCCGAAGATCCTTGACAGCGAGGAAAATAAACTGTCAATTTCTTCCAACCGCATTGTGCTGAGTGTAACAGCAGAAGAAGCGGCAGCACAGGGAACAGTTAATCCGGCAGATCCGGCAGCAGTGGCTTCTGCGGCACCGACTCCGACGCCGGTTCCGTTAAATACCAATACGAAGCTGAAAGGCCTGTCATTTCACGCCATTTCCATGGCACCTCAGTTTAGCACAGAGGTTCTGGAATATACGATCAAGGTGGACTGCAATACGGACAAGCTGTATTACAATGCGATTCCGGCAAACGGAAAACAGCGCATCCGCCTCAAAGGAAACGAAGAACTGATGCCGGGTGAAAATGAGATGAAACTTGTCGTGACGGCAGAATCCGGGGACAAACGGACCTTTAAGTTAAAAGTAGTAAAAGAGACGGAATCCGAGACGAAAGTGCGCGAACAGCAGGAAAAAGGCACATCCAACATCACATTTTCCGTCTACGAAAAAGATGGCTCGATTTACATTCAGAACCAGTACCAGTTTCAGGTTATGGATGTCAAAGACGATGAAGTGATCCCATCCGGTTACGTAAAAACGACGGTTGACATCGATGGGAAAAGTGTACCGGCATACACCATGCAGAACGACCTTGACAATAATTACCTTTTGATGTATCTGAAAGGGGCATCGGACGAGCCGACGCTGTACCAGTATGACCGACAGGAAAAAACATTACAGCGCTATACCGGAACGATGACTCAGAAAGTCAACCAGGGCGGCAATGTGGCAAGTGAACCTGAAGTAAAGCCGGAGACATGGATGTACGGCCTCATTATAGGGCTTTCGATCCTTGTCCTTGCCTTGCTCATCATTATATTGAACATGATACTCCGCAGACGGTTAAACCGCGGAAAAAAAGAATTGAATGAAATGGACTTTTAACCTCAGGGGAACGATTCCGGAGTGCCGGGGGAAGTGCAGTATATCGTCGTGCTTGCACGTAAGAGATACTGTACTTTCCCCGGTGGCCTGAGAATCAGGCTCCCCGCCAACAAATGAGCATTTTTAGCCCTGCAAGGGCGGGAAAGAACACGAAGTGTTCGGAAATGCGAATTTCGGCGGGCCGGAATCGTGAGTGCGAGCGGGGCCGGAATCGTGAATGTGGTTGCGGTCTGAGAATCCGGAATTTAGAACGAAGATTATCACCATAGAAAGGAATCGATAGAGTGGAAAATTTGACAAAAAAAGCCAGTAAGGTTTTGGAGATGGCGGCCAATATCGCCTGGACAGAAAAAGACCGGGAAGTTCAGACCGGACACCTTCTGTGTGCATTGGCGGTAGTCGATGGAACGGCCAAAGAAATCTTGAAAAATAACAATATCCGCGAAGAGGATATGCGGCAGATCTACGAGCGCTGTTTTGAAGAAATGAAAAAAAACAAGAAAAATCATGCCTCAGAAATGCCATTTACACCGGTTTTACAGAAGATTCTGCAGGACGCGGAAACACTTGCAAGATACCAGAAACAGGAAGTGGGTACGGAGTATCTTTTGATGGCACTTGCCAAACAGCGCGAGACGACAGCGGGAGAGATAATCGCCGGAATGCAGGGGAATCCGAAAAAGATTTATATGGATGCGGCAGAAATGGCGCAGATGGATTCCGAATTTGCAAAGACCGATTTTATGTCTGCCAAAGAAAAAGAAGAGCGGGGACGTTCGCTCACGCCATGTTTGGACAAATTTTCGCGGGATCTTGTGCAGGAAGCGCTGGATGGAAAATTAGATCCGGTATTTAACCGTGAAAATGAGATTGACAGCGTAATGGAAATTCTTGGAAGACGTACAAAAAACAATCCGTGCATTCTCGGTGAACCGGGTGTCGGAAAGACGGCGATCGTCGAAGGACTGGCAGGAAGAATCGCAAACAATGCGGTGCCGGCCTCCCTGAAAAATATCAGGGTGTTGTCCCTCGATGTATCCGGAATGGTAGCCGGGACGAAATACCGTGGACAATTTGAAGAGCGCATCAAACGCTGCCTGCGTGAGACCATAGATGCCGGCAATATCATTTTGTTTATCGATGAACTTCATATGATCATTGGAGCCGGTGGTGCCGAGGGTGCCATGGACGCTGCCAATATTTTGAAACCGGCATTGTCACGTGGTGAAATTCAGATCATTGGGGCGACGACGCGTGAGGAGTACCGTAAACGAGTGGAAAAAGATTCGGCTCTTGACCGCCGTTTCCAGCAGGTAATTGTGGAAGAACCATCGATCGTACAGGCCGTTTCTATTTTGAAAGGTTTGCGCAGCCACTATGAATCGTATCATCATATCGAGATCAGTGACGAAGCCTTGGAAGCGGCAGTAAAACTTTCGGACCGTTATATCAATGACCGTTTTCTGCCGGACAAAGCTATTGATCTGATCGACGAAGCCGCTTCCCGCCTCAATATGAGCAGCATGCGCGAGTATGAGGAAGCCCTTCGGGACAAAAAAGAGGCGCTGGAAAATGTGCAGGAAGAGAAAGAAAATGCAGTAGCGGCGGGCGATATGGATTATGCGGTCGAGCTGCACAAAGAAGAAGAAAAACTGAGCCTGGAACTTAGACAGGCGCAGGCAAAATGGGAAAAGAAGCAAAAGAAACAAAGGAAAATCATGGAAGAATCTCATGTCGCGGAAGTCGTGTCGCGGCAGACAAAAATTCCGGTCAGCCGCTTGGAAAAAGATGAGACAAGACGTTTGCAGAAATTGGAAAAAATCTTGCATGAGAGAGTGGTTGGACAGGATGAAGCGGTGGAAGCAGTATCCCGTGCCGTTCGCAGAGGTCGTGTCGGTTTGAAAGATCCGAACCGCCCGATCGGCTCCTTTTTATTCCTTGGCCCTACGGGTGTCGGAAAGACAGAACTTTCGAAAACCCTTGCGGAAGCCGTATTTGGTTCAGAAAAAAATATGATTCGTGTCGATATGTCAGAATATATGGAAAAACAGAGTGTCTCAAAAATGATCGGTTCTCCTCCGGGATATGTCGGTTTTGAGGAGGGCGGCCAGCTCAGCGAAAAAGTGCGCCGCAATCCGTATTCCGTTCTTTTGTTTGATGAGATTGAAAAAGCGCATCCGGATGTATTTAACATGCTTTTACAGATTCTGGAGGACGGAAGGCTGACGGATTCACAGGGACGACAGGTCGATTTCAAAAATACGATCATTATCATGACGTCCAATGCGGGGGCAAATCGAATTGTGTCGCCAAAAACACTCGGCTTTTTGCAGCAGGAAGATGCCGCAGCGGATTACAAACGCATGCGCGAAGGCGTTATGGAAGAAGTAAAACACATCTTCAAACCGGAATTTATCAACCGTATTGACGAGATTCTGGTATTCCACATGCTGAGCAAAGAAGACATTCATAAGATTGCCGCCAATATGCTCACAGGCTTTAAAAAGCGCGTGAAAAAGCAGATGGATATCCGCCTGCAATATGGTAAAGCGGTTGTCGATCATGTAGCTGACAAAGGATTTGACAAAGATTACGGTGCCAGACCGCTCCGCCGCACGATACAGAAAGAGATCGAAGATCAGCTCGCTGAAAAGATTGTCAGTGGAGAAGTGCATATTGGCGACGACGTTCGGGTGTCAATCAAAAAGGATGCGGTTTGTGTCCAAAAAATCATAAAAAAAGGATAGTATTCTTTGTCGAATTTTGCTATAATAAGAATTAGATAGAAATGAATCAGGTGGGAGATATAAGAGACCAAGGAGGATAAGAAAAAATGAGCGTTGTAGAGGAATTGATCCGGAAGGAAGACAATGGAACGTTGAGTTTTGGAAATTACCTTTTGGATGCAAAGACCAAGAAAGCGGATTTTGAGTTTCAGGGGGATTTGTACAAGGTAAAAACGTTCAAAGAAATTACGAAACTTGAGAAAAACGGTTTGTTTGTATACGAATCGGTTCCGGGAAGCACAGTAACGGATTTTAAAAACGACGGAGAAGTGATCTCTTTTACGGTAGAAGCTGCCGGAGATCTTGGATTTACTCTTGAATTGGAGCCGTCTCAGGAATATAAAGTGCTGCTGGAAGATGTCGAACTTGGTAAAATGAAGACGAATCTTGGTGGAAAGCTCAATGTCAGCATTGAGCTGGATGAAGGAAAGAAAGCGTCCGTAAAAGTAATTAAGTGCTAATAGTTACAGAATGAGAGATTAAGAAATCGGTGCCGGACCGAAGCAGGGGTTGGCACCGTTATCTTTTTATGAGGGAGATTGAATGGCAAAGAAAAAATCGCTTGTTTATTATTGTACTGAATGTGGGACGGAGTCTGCTAAATGGCAGGGACAATGCCCCGGCTGTGGTGCCTGGAATACGATGGAAGAAGCGCCGGTTACGAAGACTTCGACAGGAAAAGAAAAAGTTATCATGCCGTCGGAATTGGCAAAACCTACTAAAATGCGCGAGATTGAGACGGAAAATACACTGCGTCTCCAAACGGGCATTCAGGAACTTGACCGTGTCCTTGGCGGAGGAATTGTTGCCGGCTCTCTCGTATTGGTTGGTGGAGATCCGGGAATCGGAAAATCGACGCTTTTGCTGCAAATGTGCAAGCATCTGTCGGACAAACAGGAAAAAGTTCTCTATGTATCCGGCGAGGAATCGCTGCAGCAGATCAAACTTCGCGGCGACCGTATCGGCGAATTTTCGGATTCTATTTTTCTTTTGGCAGAGACCAATATTACGACGATCGAAGGGGCGATTGATCAGTTGCAGCCGAAAGTGGCGATCATTGACTCGATTCAGACCATGTACGACGATGCGGTTGATGCGGCACCGGGAAGCATGAGCCAGGTGCGCGAGATAACAGGGGTTCTGCTGCGAATTGCGAAGAAAAAAGGAATCACAATATTTATCGTCGGCCATGTAACAAAAGAAGGAAATGTCGCTGGTCCGCGTATGCTGGAACATATGGTAGATACGGTGTTGTATTTTGAAGGTGACGCGGCGGCGTCTTACCGTATTTTACGAGGTGTCAAAAACCGCTTTGGCTCGACCAATGAAATCGGTGTATTTGAAATGCGCGGCCAGGGACTGGTAGAAGTTCCCAATCCATCCGAATATATGCTGCAGGGAAAACCGGTGGGCGAATCGGGCTCCGTGGTTGCCTGCGCGATCGAAGGCACACGCTCTTTTATGATTGAAGTGCAGGCACTGGTATGTCACACCTATTTTAATATGCCGCGACGAACCGCTGCAGGAACCGACTATAACCGTGTCAATCTTTTGATCGCGGTTGTGGAAAAACGCCTTGGCATGCAGTTGTCTGACTGCGATGCATATGTCAATGTCGCCGGTGGTATGCGGATTACGGAACCTGCGCTTGACCTTGCCATCATTGCGGCACTCATCTCCAGTCAAAGCGGAAGAGCCATCGACGAACATACCGTAATCTTTGGCGAAGTCGGGCTTGTCGGCGAAGTGCGTGCAGTGCCACAGGCAGAGAAGCGCGTGGCGGAAGCCATCAAAACCGGCTATAAAACCTGTATTCTTCCGCTGGCAAACAAAATTTCCATCGAAAAGAGCGGAAACCTCGATGTATCAGGCGTTGAGCTTGTGGGAATACGAAACATAAGAGAATTAATGAGCAGAAAGGAATGGTCTGGAAATGTATAATAAAATACTGGAACACCTGACGACAGGCTGTCGTGCCCTTATCGCGGCTGTGCTGCTTATCGCAGGGATCATCTGGCAGGCAGCAGCCGGAAAATTGCTGGATCAGACGGCATTTTACCTTATGGCGGCGGCAATGCTCTGCTTCGCTACGGTAATCTTCACAAAATGTAAGCCGGACATGATTCAATATGTCATCGGAAACATGATCGTATTGATCATGGGTTTCCTCCTCGGAGAATCCGACACCATCGACGGGACGGTATTGTATACTCTTTGGATTGTGTGTCTCCTCGCCGACTGGGGGTTAAATATTTATCTTTTAAAATTGGAAAATGTTGGGAAAAGAATAGGGCTCGGTGCCCTCGCTATGATCGTCAATGTACTGCTGATCGCGGTCGTTTACCTTGTACCGATTTTGGTGTTCTAGAAGAAAATTCAGAGAAAAATGTTAGGGGGCTGTCGCACTAACCATTTAGTGCGAAAGCCCCTTGATTTTGGCGATGCGGGAAGGCAACGTAACCGGTGGAAAACAGGGAAATCCAGCGAAATAGGTTGCCTTTACCGACGATAATAATATCCGTCCTGTGCATTGCTGTCTGTAAGGCCGTTAAATTTACATTTCAGTCGGCGTTTTGACAGATCTACCGTAAGGGTTGCTGTGTAACGGCCGTTTACCTTTTCCCATCCGCTTCCCGGAAAGTCGCAGTATAAAGAAGTAAATGTGGCCTTTATTTTTTTGCCTTTGATGATTTTGTAAGTGCCTGTATCTTTGTTTCGCCATCCTCTCAATTGGACTTTTCCATTCGACTTGAATTTGAAAGTATACTGGCTTGAAAATTCCATGGTTGGATCCGAGACTTTGTTTTTCCAGGTAGTTCCGCTCAATGCTTTCTTTGTGACCTTCTTTGCGGCTGCATTTGCCGGAGTGTAAAATGATACACTGATCAAACAAATGGCAAGAAGGAGACTGGTGACTGATTTTTTCAACATAAATAAATTCCTCGCTTTCAATATGATATTTACAATAAAAAATATCTGTAAGGAATCCCTATCATATACCGGATATTCGATTCCAAACAGATATTTTTGTGTTTATGTCTATCCGATCACTCGTCTTGCACAATACGGTGTACGGTAACCGATATTACTTGTCGTGATGCCGACACTAGGGTTACTTGCGTGTACAACACGACCACCGCCGATGCAAAGCGCTACGTGATTTACATGACCGTTTCTTGCATAGAAGATCAAGTCGCCGGCTCTCGCCTCAGATACGCTGATCTTTCTTCCGACACCGGACTGGGAACCGGAAGTACGAGGTAAGCTGATACCAAATTTGCGGAATACCGACATGGTAAATCCGGAGCAGTCGGTACCGTTTGTCAGGCTGGTTCCTCCATATACATATGGATTGCCGACAAACTGCAGTGCGTAGGAAGCAATCGCAGAACCATCTCCGCTTCCGATTACATCTCCGCTGCCGTTGGAACTGTTTCCACCGCCGGAAGATTTATGGGAAGAACTTGAACTGCTTGATTTGTTTGAACTTCCGCTGCTGCTGCTCTTATGCGAACTTGAGGAGCTTCCGCTGCTGCTCTTGTGGGAAGAAGAACCGGAACTGCTTGAGCTGCTCGAACTTCCCGAAGAACTTGAACTACTGGAAGAACCGGAATTGCTGGAAGCCTGCTGCTGTTGACGCTGCTGTGCTTCCTGTTCTGCACGTGCGGCGGCAGCTTCGGCAGCCGCTTTCTTACGGGCAGCCTCACGTTCTTCTTCAATAGAAACTGCTTTCTTAAATTTTACGGTGATATCGACATATTCTTTGGAAACAAATCCTTTGGTATCACCATCGACCATAATCTTAACCCAGTCTTTGTCCTCTCGGATGACTTCGAAACTTTCCTCGCCGGAAACCAGAGTAAGTACGGCACAATCCGTATTTTTGGCTTCACGAACCTTCAAAGTTTCCGTATTGATTGTGGCGATTTTAGTTCCGAATTTATCAACCATTTTTTCGGCACTGTAACCGATGGCAAGATAATCGGACATAATATAACCTTCTACCTGACCGGATTTGATCTTAACCCAGTCACCGACTTTTTTTACAATCTTAGCAGCGCTGCCGCGGTACAATTTTCCGACGACTTTGCTGTCTGTATTTGGTTTCTTTCTGACATTTACATAATCTGCGGCAACCGAAATACCGACATTTTCATATTCGGATTTAGGTTTTGGCGTCGCAGTTGGTTCAGCGGCAGGTTCCGGTGTCGGAGCTACCGGATCGATCGCTGCGCCGGAAGCGGCATTGGGATCGGTCTGAGGTGCGGCGGCATCTGTGGCAGCCGGTTCATCTGCAAAAGCGACAATTGCCTCAGGATTCGAGGCAGCGCCAGCGGACTGGCTGTTTACATATTGATCCAAAGTATATGCCATACCGGCAAGCTCCGTCTCACTACACATCGTAGTGGACATCGCAGGAAGATAATTCCCGCCGATGCTTGCGACTGCTAAAGCACCTGTACATAAGAATACCGTCCATATTCTTTTGTTATGCATGCGAATCCTCCATTCTTATTTATCATTTACATAAATAGTTACAAATATATTACAAAATTATTACGACCAAAAACAGTATAACAAGATTCCCCCCTGTTGTCAAGCACTAGCAGAAGAGAAATATTTCCAATTTTTAAATAGGTTAGGATATGTAAACTCATATAACTAATCACTTATATCACCTATAACTAAATAGTTATTAGAATTTCAAAAAAACATATGTTATACTTAGTTATGTAGTTAATTCCGTTTTAAACGAATTCAACGCATGGAGTGTGGTATAAAGTGGTTTATTTTTCAACGATGGCTTCGATCTCGATCAGCACATCTTTAGGAAGACGGGCTACTTCTACACAGGAACGTGCAGGAAAATCCGTCGTAAAATATTTGGCATAGATTTCATTTACTTTTGTGAAATCGTCCATATTTTTAATGAAAACGGTTGTTTTAATTGTATTTTCAATCTTTGCTCCCGCAGCTTCGATCAGAGCAGCAAGATTTCCAATTGCCTGTTCAGCTTGAGCTTCGATGTCTCCTTCTACCAATTCACCGGTGGATGGAACAATCGGAATCACACCGGAAGTAAATAACAGGCCATTTACTTCAATGGCTTGTGAATAAGGGCCGATAGCAGCAGGTGCTTTCGGGGTTGAAATGATTTTTTTCATAGGGGTTCACCATTATCCTTTCTTAAATATAATAGATAGCGTTTTGCATCGCAATCCTACTTATTATTATAAACCATTTTGTCAAGATGGCAAGAGTGTCTTTTTTTACAAAAGAACTGGAAATTTTCCGAAAAATTTTGTATAATATAGACAAGAGAACGCATTATGCGAAGATGAGAAAGGCAGGTTGAGTATTATGAAAACGATTATTACAATAAGCAGACAATACGGAAGCGGCGGACGTGAGATCGGAAGAAAGCTGGCAGAACAGTTAGGAGTTCCGTTTTACGACAATGAGATTATTTCCCGGGCAGCCAAAGAAACCGGATTTTCGGAGGCAGCATTTGAGACGGTAGAGGATAAGGCGACAAACAGTCTGCTCTATTCGATCGCGATGGGAATGAATGTCTTTACGAATCAAGATGCAGGATTTGCAGGATTGTCTCTGGACGACCGCATTTTCCTGGCACAGTCCAATGTGATCCGTAAAGTGGCAGAAGAAGGTGGATGCGTCATCGTGGGACGCTGCGCCGACTACATATTGAAAGATTATGAAAATGTCGTAAATATCTTTATCCGCGCAAATCTGGATTTTCGTATCAAACGTTCGATCCAGGTAGATCAGCTCGATGAGAGCAAGGCCGGTGAGATTGTATCGAAAAAAGATAAAAGTCGTGGAAATTATTATCGATACCATGCCGGAGAGCGCTGGGACAACTTGATGAATTATGATCTCGTTCTGCGAAGTGATCTTGTCGGAATTGACAAAGCAGTAGAATGTATCAAGAATTATGTCGAGGCGATGTAAATAAGATGTTACAGCGGACTCGCAAAAAGAAGGAGAATGAAAATGACACACAAGTCAATGCGAAAAGTGATGGCGGCTATTCTTAGTGCAGCGATGCTTTTTCAGATGGGGACAGCTCCCGCGACACAGGCTGCCGTAAAAGTCAAATTAGCAAAAAAATCAATCGTTTTGACCGAAAAGAAGTCAAAAACGGTGAAAGTTACAGGCGTAAAAAAAGCCAAAATAAAGAAAGTAAAATGGTCCACAAGCCGTAAGAAAATTGCGACGGTGAAAGCAAAGGGAAAGACTGCTGTAAAAGTGACCGCGAAAAAAGCCGGAAATGCGAAAGTGACCGGTAAATTTACATTGAAAGGTGTAAAGAAAGTTCAGAAGGTGACATTGAAAGTTCGAGTGAAGAAGGCATCCAAGGCAAATAATGCGACGGAGACCCCTGGAACGGCTTCCCGGCAGCCGGCGGCGACAGCGGCAGTAAGTCCTTCCGCTTCACCGGCGACAACAACACCATCCACCAATCCGGCGACGACAACCCCGACGAAAAATCCGGATGGCTTTGAACCGGTTTTGTTCAAAAATGCAACTTTCGAAAACGGAACAGACGATTTTGTTTCCCGTGGTTCTTCCAAAGTGTCTCAGGCAGATAATGGATACGAAGGTAAATGTTTGTATGTATCCGGCCGTACGGACACATGGAACGGTGCAGCAATCGACGTAACAAGCACGATCGTACCGGGGGCCAAATATCATGTGACCGCTTACATGAAGCAGATGTCCGGTGCGGCAGCAGAGATTAAATGTTCCGCTCAGACCGGAAGTGATTACCCGGCGATTGCAACCGTTACAGATGCACCATCCGGCGAATGGGTAAAATTGGAAGGCGAGATCGAAGTGGCTTCTTCTTTCTCGGATTACCTCATTTATTTTGAAATTCCGGGAAGTGCGAAGGCAGACTTTTATCTGGATTCGGTTGTTATCACGCAGGTTTCCAAAGGAAAAGATGTTGTGGATCCGAATACGTTAGCGAGTATCAAAGACACCTATAAGAATATTTTCCAATATATGGGTACTTGTGCCAATTATTATGGTTACGGAGCAAAGAAAGACCAGCTTCGCAAAGACGATACTATTAATTTCATCAAAAAGCAATTTAATAGTATTACATTGGAAAATGAGATGAAGCCGGATACCGTCCTTGGCGGATCTTATAATAAGAAACTGATCAGTGTGGACGAAGCAAGGAAGCTTGGCTACAGTATTCCGGATAATTATAAGGAAGACAAAGTTCCGCAGCTTGATTTAGGCGCAGTAGATGCAACGTTGGAATTTTGTGCAGAAAATAATGTCAAAATGCGAGCTCACACATTGATGTGGCACCAGCAGACACCAAGCTGGTTCTTTACCGAGGACTACAACGGAAAAAATGTCGCTACAACGGAAGTGATGGATGCGCGTCTTGAATTCTTTGTCCGCACAATGTTGAATCATGTGATGGATAAAGAAAAGGAACTTACCGGAAAAGAAGGAAGTCTCGTATACGCATGGGATGTGACAAACGAGTACGTTCACCGTACCAATGAACCGACCAGTCCAAGCTGGATGGATGTGTACGGGGATATGGATCTGGAACCTGTTTATGTGAAGAAAGCATTCACATTTGCTTATGAAGAACTTGAAAAACGTGGACTTCAGGATCAGGTAACCTTGTTCTACAATGATTATGATGAGTACAACTGTGCAGATAAGATTGTAGAACTTGTAAACTATATCAATAGTGACAAGAAAGTCTGCGGCGGAATCGGTATGCAGAGTCATTTGACCGGGCCGGAAAATCCGACGATTGATCTCTATGCAGAAACATTGGATAAATTCCTGGCAACAGGACTGGAAGTTCAGGTAACAGAACTGGATGCCGAGGTTGAAAGCAATGATCTGGAAGATCAGGCAGCATACATGAAATCCATTATGGAAACGATTGTGACAAAGCAGCTGAATCGTGACAAGACAGTGAATCCGAAAGGAATCACCGGTGTGACGATCTGGGGTCTGTATGACACCTGTTCTTGGAGAAAAAACATTCCACTTTTGTTTGCTTCCGGCATCAATGATCCAAAACCATCGTTCTATGCTTTCTTAGAGGCAGCAAAAGCCAAATAAATAGTGAAGTAAAGAATACTGCCCGCCCCAGAGACGTTGCTCTCTGGGGCGGTTTTTTGATGGTGCGAGAGCACTTGTGTGTGGGGGTGCGATGAGATGTGCGAGAGCGCTTGTGTGTGGCTTTGCGATGAGATGTGCGAGAACGCTTGTGTATGGTTTTGCGACAGGATGTGTGGTTTTTGGTCTAGAGAAAAGAAACCGCGATTTAAACCATAAGAATTTGCGGATCGATTTGGTTCAGATTAAGAAATTTCGTTCCGGACCATAAAATTTTGAGAGGAGTTTGGTTTAAGGGGATAATATGGCGATTTGGGGCAAAAACTATATGAAGTTTGTATGGTTTGGACAGAGAAAATGAATTCTGGGTCAAGTACAAAGGCAAAATCGTGTGGTTCGGACACAAAAAATATAAAAAAAGTCAAAACCGCGCACCAAAACACCCCAAAACCACGCACCAAACCGCCCCAAAACCGCGCACCAAACCGCCCCAAAACCGCGTAACGATTTACCTCAAAAACACTTAACGTAACACCTCAAAAACACGTAATAAAAGTTGACAAACAACGAAAAATAGGGTAATTTTAGAGAAGATAATAATCTGAGAAAAGAGAGAGGAAAACCTGCCATGCAGTCCCAAAACTACCAAAGAACCATGACCGCCTGTTTTATCGCCTATATGGTGCAGGCGGTTGTCAATAATTTCGTACCATTACTATTTGTGACATTTCAGCAGACCTACGATATCCCGATGGCGAAAATTACGCTGCTGATCACACTGAATTTCCTGATCCAGCTGGTGATCGACCTTTTGTCAGCCGGGTTCGTGGACAAGATCGGATACCGCGCGTCAGTCATTCTGGCGCATATCTGTGCAGCAGCCGGCTTTGTGCTGCTTACGATACTGCCGGAAATGCTGTCCGATCCGTTTGTTGGAATCCTGATCGCCGTCATGATCTATGCCGTCGGCGGAGGATTGATTGAAGTGCTTATCAGCCCGATCGTCGAAGCCTGTCCGACCGACAATAAAGAAAAAGCGATGAGTCTCCTGCACTCCTTTTACTGCTGGGGACACGTCGGCGTTGTCCTGCTTTCGACGGCGTTTTTTGCGTCAGCCGGCATAAATAATTGGAAAATCCTTACAATTCTATGGGCGCTGCTTCCACTTGCAAATTTAGTTCTGTTTGCGGGCGCGCCGATCTATTCGCTTCATGAAGAAAACGAGGCGGGAATGCCGGTGAAAGAATTATTCCGGCAGAAAATATTCTGGATCCTTATGATAATGATGCTTTGCGCGGGCGCGTCCGAGCAGGCGGTCAGCCAGTGGGCATCGCTTTTTGCGGAAAAAGGACTGGGTGTGACAAAGACGATCGGCGATCTCGCCGGCCCGATGTCTTTTGCCGTGTTAATGGGAACTTCGCGCCTGTTATATGGAAAATACGGAGAAAAATGGGATCTCAACCGATTTATGGCAGGAAGCTGCGTGATGTGTGTCTTTTCGTACCTTTGCATCGTCTTTGTGCCAAATGCCGCGGTCAATTTATTGGGCTGTGCGGTCTGCGGTTTTTCTGTGGGAATCCTCTGGCCGGGGACATTCAGTAAAGCCTCTGCTGCGATCCGGCGGGGAGGAACGGCGTTGTTTGCCTTTCTGGCCCTGGCAGGCGATGTCGGCTGCTCCGGCGGGCCGACAGTAACCGGCATGGTGTCAAGTTTGTTTGACAATAATCTAAAAATGGGAATCTTGGCGGCGATCGTATTTCCAATCTTATTATTGGTCGGATTAGCTGTCCTACAAAAAGGAGAAAAACAATAGCCGTATTATCACACCCTGTAAAAACACGTCATTTTGCCCGTTCGTGTCATATTTGGTTCTTTCGTGTTAAGAGTATTGAGAAGTACCTGTATTTATGTTAAAATGATTGCATTTTACAGGAAACCGAAAGGAAAAGGAGAATGAATATGGCAAAAAAAGGGAAAAAATTACTGGCACTGATGCTTGTGGCTGCTCTTGTACTGGGGGGCGGAAACGGTGGAGTGATACAGGCGGCAGAGGATTATGAAGTGAAAGATCCGGTCAATACCATGGCGGATGGAACCGGTATCACGACCTGGGACTGTGTGTACTTTGGAAATTACATACAAAAGGATACCAATGGTGATGGTAAAGTAACCGATGAAGATGAAAAACAGCCGATCAAATGGCGGGTGCTGTCGGTAGAGGAAGACGGGACGGCGCTTCTTTTGGCAGACAAATTGCTGGATATGCAGCCTTTTGATAAAAATGGGAAAATCGACTGGGAAGAATGTACCCTTCGTACCTGGCTGAATTCTACCTTTTTGAATGCCGCTTTTACCGAAGCGGAGCAGGAGGCGATCGCAGAGACGGAATTGGAAACAGAGAGTGCTGCGACCGTAACGGACAATATTTATCTCCTGTCGTTAGAGGAGGTAAGCAATCCGGAGTACGGTTTTCATCCGTTGATCGATTGTGAGAGCAATACAAGAAAAGCAGAAGGTACGGATTTATCGGTGTTTAATAACATTTGGTGGCTGCGTACGCCGATTAAAGAAGAACATGCTTCTTGGGTTTGTTCGATTGATTCACAAGGAACGAATAGAACAATTGTTATTGGTACAGAGAACTCTCTATGGATCCGCCCTGCCCTGCGGTTAAAGCTTTCTGACAGAGCACACTGGAGTTATGCGGGTACGACAGCATCCGAAGAACTCGAAGTGACCGTCGAAAATCCGACGGCGGGCAGCCTGTTTTCCGGTACCGTACGGGGATCTGAAAATATTGATCCTGACAGGAGCACGATTTCCTGGCAGAAAAAGGAAGAGGGAAAATGGGTCGATGTCGCGAAAGATGAGAGAGCACAATTACAGCAGGTGTACCGCGCCTGTGTTACCCTGAAAGCAAAAGAGGGAAGTTCATTTGTCGGCTGTGATTATGCCCGGTTCAATGGAGAGCAGGTGCGGCTGACGAAAAAGGATGATGGCAGCCGGACATTCGTCTGTCCGGTTTACAATTATGGGGTGAAAAATCCGACTAATCCGGAAGCGGATGGAAGCGGAACTTCTACCTGGGACTGCGTGTATTTTGGAAAATATTACCAGAATGATACCAATGGGGATGGTAAGGCCGATGAAACAGATGAAAAAGAGCCGGTCAAATGGCGTGTACTGTCCGTGGACTCTGCCGGAAATGCCTTACTTATGGCAGATAAGATTCTGGACTACAGAAATTTTAATGATAACGAAGCAGGTGACATTGCCTGGGGACAGAGTGATATGCGGAAATGGCTCAATTCTACCGGCGGGTTGGAGGAAGATCCGGGATTTTTGCAAACCGCATTTACCGAACAAGAGCGGGCAATGATCCGGTATAGAGAAATAGAGACGATTGTGGATAGTGATATTTTAAAAACCCGGGATTCTGTTTTCCTTTTATCGACACAAGACTCTGTCAATGCCGGCTATGGATTTTGGACTAAGGATATAGAAAGCAAAAACAGAGTGGCAGAAAGTACTGCCTATGCAGCGGGAAAACAGCAAACGGTGGAAAATCAGTGGTGGCTGCGTACGCATTCTTGGGTGTCATCGGCGGAAATAGCAGCTAGAGTTTTTGTAAAACCGGATGGAACAGTTACCGGTGATGGGGTTAAAAACAACACCTTTTACGGGGTTCGCCCGGCGCTGTACATAAATTTAGCGGACTTTACCCAATGGACCTACGCGGGAACGGTGGATGCCGACGGCAATACGAAAGAGCCGGTGCAGCTTTCCGTTGACAGTCCGGAGCATGGAAGAGGATTTTTGGCGGAAACAAGGGAATTATTCCATGAGGCAGACTGGGCGGTGAGAGCAGAGAACTGGCAAAAAAAGGAAAATGGAAACTGGGTGGATGTGGAAGACGAAGAATTGGCAGAAGCAGAAGGAGTTTATCGTCTGCGGACGCAGGTGGCAGCCGAGAAAGAAAACAGGGAAGCACCGTGTGTTCTGAATCAGGGAAAGTATGCACAGGTCGAAGCAAACGACGATGGTACCTTTACGGTCTATTGCACGTTTTCCAATTACGGACTGGCGGATCCTTCGGAGACAGAGGACGAGGGAAAACAGGTGACGACGTGGGATACCATCTGGGTGACAGAGAATGAGACGGAGAAAGAAAATCCGATGAAATGGCGTGTGTTATCCGTAGATGCGTATGGAAATATTACGCTTGCCACCGATCCGTCCATGGGCGGAGAAGAGAGGAAAAACCGGACCAATCTTTCCCGGATCACAGACTGGTCGTATGCGGGAAAAGTAGATTCGGAGGGCGGATCGGAAGAAATCCTGCCGCAAAATCTTTACTTAAGTGCAGCGGTGGAGACGCCGGAGGCTGGAAAAAAATTACAGGACAGTATCGCGCAGCAATCGACGTTTCTTACGGCAGAAAATGTCAGCTGGGAGAAAAAGGCTGCTACCGGGGAAGGCCGGTGGAGTGCCGTCTCACCGCAGGAAAAAGCGGATCCGGAAATGGTCTATGCCGTTCAGTTTACGGTGGGCTAAAAGCAGGCTGCCACTGTTTTCCATAAAAATACGCAGCTGTATGTGACGATAAATGGGCAAAAAGTACCGGTAACTCGGGATGCGGATGGAAATTCCCGTGTGCGGTATGAATTTGCGGCGACCGCCGAACTTCCGCCGACACCAAGCGCGGCACCAACAGTAAGTCCGTCTGCTGTTCCGACACCGACAGGCAGTCCGGCGGCAAGCAGCATACCGACTGTCAGCCCGGGCGTGAGCGCATCGCCGTCAGCCATTCCGAAACCGGGAGGCAGTCCGTCCGCGAGCAGTGCACCGACGGCAAAGCCGGACGTGAGTGCAACACCATCGCAAGCACCGAATGTGGACGCAAACGCAAAGCCGTCCGACAAACCGGCGGTACCGGGGAAGAACGCTCAACCGGGAGAGACAGGACAGCCGCACAAACCGGCACAAAAAGGAGAAAAACTCCAGGATGAAAGCGGAGCTGGTTATGTCGTTGCGAAAGCAGACAGTAAGAATCCGGAAGTTGCCTATCAAAAGGCAGCAGTCACAAAAGGGACGGTGATCGTGCCGGATACTGTCGAAGTGAACGGAACGACATATAAAGTTACCTCAATTGAGAAGAATGCATTTGGAACCGGCAAAAAGATCAAAACAATCATACTGGGGAAAAATGTAAAAACCATAAAGAAGGATGCCTTTGCAGGATGCAAGACACTTCGGAAGATTATTGTCAAAACAAAGAAACTGACGAAGAAAACCGTGGCGAAAAAAGCGTTCCGTGGAGTGCGTAAAAATGTGCGGATCATTGTGCCGAAAAAGAAAAAGCAGGCATACAGAAAGCTTTTTTATCAGAGAGGTCTCAATAAAAAAGTTAGAATCCGTTCATAAAACCTGTTGACATTCCAAAAGCAAATGACTATAATAATCAATAACACATAGAAGAGACGAGTAAAATGTGATAACATGCCAGAGAGTGGTACCGGAGGGCGGTGTGCAAACAGGCATCTGCCACAGGCTGGAAGTACCATGATGGGAAGCATTTGAAAACTAACTCTGAGTGGCCCCAATCCGGTCCGGTGACTCCGTTATCGTCAAATGAAGCCGGGTATATCCGACTGCCGGAAGTGCAGTCTTATGTACCAAAAAGGGTGGAACCGCGGATGAATATTTCAGCCCGTCCCTTTAAACCTAAGTGTTTAGAGGGGCGGGCTTAATTGCGTATAAACAACGAGACACGCAGAATCCGAAAAGTTGCAGCATTGTGCTTGCACAAAATGCTGGCAACTTTTCGGATTCTATGTGACGACTGTCACGACGATGAGCTCCGGAAGGAGCGAAGAGTGCGTGTCGAGGGAGAACGAGACACGACTGTCATAGAAAGGAGATCGTAGAGAATGAAAATCACATTGAAAGATGGTTCCTGTAAAGAATATGCAGAACCAATGGCAATTATTGACATTGCAAAAGACATTAGCGAAGGACTTGCCCGCGTAGCCTGCGTGGCAGAACTCGATGGAGAAGTAGTAGATCTGAGAACAGTAGTAGATGGAGAACATGAATTAAACATTTTGACCTTTGACAGTGATGCCGGAAAGGCAGCTTACCGCCACACCGCATCCCATGTGCTGGCACAGGCGGTCAAACGTCTGTATCCGCATGCGAAATGTGCGATCGGACCGGCGATCGAGGACGGTTTCTATTATGATTTTGATATGGAATCTCTTGACCGCGAGGCGCTTGACAAGATCGAAAAAGAGATGAAAAAGATCGTAAAAGAGGGAGCAGAGCTGAAACGATTTACTCTTCCCCGCAATGAAGCAATTGAATTTATGAAAAAACGCGAAGAGCCTTACAAAGTGGAATTGATCGAGGATCTTCCGGAAGACGCCGAGATTTCGTTCTATGAGCAGGGCGAATATGTCGACCTTTGTGCCGGTCCTCATTTGATGAGTACCAAGCCGCTCAAAGCGATGAAATTGATCTCCTCCTCCGGAGCTTACTGGAGAGGAAATGAGAAAAATAAAATGCTGACCCGTATTTACGGAACTGCATTTACAAAAAAAGCAGATTTGGATGCGCATTTGGAACATTTGGCTGACATCAAAAAGCGCGACCACAATAAACTCGGACGTGAGATGGAATTATTTACCACGGTAGATGTCATTGGACAGGGGCTTCCGCTCATTATGCCAAACGGTGTGAAAATGATTCAGAGAATGCAGCGCTGGATCGAGGACGAGGAGACCAAACGCGGCTATATGAGAACGAAGACACCGCTTATGGCAAAATCCGATCTGTACAAGATTTCCGGACATTGGGATCATTACAAAGAAGGAATGTTCGTCCTTGGGGACGAGGACAAAGACAAAGAGGTATTTGCGCTTCGTCCGATGACTTGTCCGTTCCAGTATTATGTGTATAAAGCAAGCCAGAAATCTTACCGCGATCTTCCTTGCCGCTATGGTGAGACTTCAACCTTGTTCCGTAACGAGGATTCGGGTGAAATGCATGGTTTGACACGTGTACGCCAGTTTACGATTTCCGAGGGACATTTGATCGTCCGCCCGGATCAGATGGTAAAAGAATTTAAAGATTGTATCGCATTGGCGCAGTATTGTCTGCAGACACTCGGTCTGGAAGAAGATGTAACCTACCATTTGTCCAAATGGGATCCGGAAAATCCGGAAAAATATATCGGCGAGCCGGAAGTTTGGAATGAGACAGAGGAAGATATCCGAAATATTCTGAACGAATTGAACATTCCATTTACCGAAGATGTCGGAGAGGCTGCGTTCTATGGACCAAAAGTAGACATTAACGCCAAAAATGTATATGGAAAAGAAGATACCATGATCACAATTCAGTGGGATGCTCTTCTTGCTGATCAGTTTGACATGTATTATATTGATGAGAAAGGCGACAAAGTTCGTCCTTACATCATTCACAGAACTTCGATCGGATGCTACGAGAGAACATTGGCATGGCTGATCGAAAAATACGCCGGTATGTTCCCGACATGGCTTTGCCCGGAGCAGGTTCGTGTGCTTCCTATTTCTGAGAAATATGCGGATTATGCGGAAAATGTCTGTGAAAAATTGACAGCCAATGGCGTAGATGCTACAGTGGATAATCGATCCGAGAAAATCGGATTTAAAATCCGAGAAGCACGTCTGCAGCGCATTCCATACATGCTCATCGTAGGCCAGAAAGAGCAGGAGGAAAACAAAGTGTCGCTTCGAAGCCGCTATAAAGGTGACGAAGGACAGGTGGCACTGGATGACTTTATCGCGGATATCACGGAAGAGATCCGTACCAAAGAGATCCGCAAGATCGAAGTAAGCGAAGAAAAATAATCGGAAAGGGAGGAATCTATGGAGACAAAAAAGATAAATGGAAAAGCGGTCGTATCGCTGATCCTTTCCTGTCTTTCTGTGTTGTGCTGTTTTGCCTGGTACCTTGCCATCATTGTTGGAATGATTGGCGTGGTACTGGGAATTATCGCATATCGTGAGTCGGAAGGCGGCCAGCGGGATCTGGCAATCGCAGGAATTATTGTAGGGGCAGTCGGAATGTCACTTGGAATCGTTTCGGCGGTGCTTTACATCATGCTCACGAGTGGTCCGGCAGACAGCCTTCAGACGACACCGGTATCCCCATCTGCGATCGGGGTGCCATCAGCAAGCCCGGAACCATCAGCATTTCCGGAGGACGGCAGTGGTTCAATGATGTTTGCATTGCGCAGACTGTGGATGTGGTTTTAAAATAGAAGGAGGAAAATTATGGAAGAAAATGAACAGAGCACCGTTGTACAGAGCCAGAAGAAAGGCTTTGGAATCGCAGGACTTGTCCTTGGAATCCTTTCCATTCTCTGTTGTATGTGCATGGGAGCAGGACTGATTTTTTGTATCATCGGTGGAATTTTTTCCATCATTAGCGTAGTAAAGGGAAGTGGAACCGGAAGAACGCTCGGGATTATTGGCCTTGTGGTGAATATTTTAGGGCTTCTTCTGAACGCATTTATGATCATTTCTTTTGCGATGATGATTGATTGGTCTCACGTTACAATGGAAAATCTGCAATCCATCAATAACATTGATCCAAACAATGAAAGCGAAGTAATGCAGTGGATGCAGCAGTTTTTCCGCGTCGACATTTCATCGTATACAACCTATTGATAACAAAAATGGCGGCTCTCATAGGAGGGCCGCTATTATTTTGACGATCCATTGCACCAAAATGAGGATTACCGCCAAATAAACATATTCTAACCGGAAAGAAAGAGCGTGAAACCGCAAATTTGTTTTCCTGCGGAGAATCCGTTCCATCGTCTGCGTCACCATAAAAATGACATAGAGAAGAAAGCAGAACGGGACGACCGGATGATACAAGAACGAATGAATCAGGTCGCCTTTTAAAAGGGAGACAAAGGCACGCGTCCCGCCGCAGCCCGGACAGGGAAGACCGGTGACAAAATGAAACAGGCAGGGAGGCAGCCAGTGGGTCGGATGGATCCATCCGATATTGTAAAAAAGTGCAAGAATGGTAAAAGGGATAAGCAGAAGCCATCCTACAAAGAACAAAATGTCGTTGGCAGAATGTCTTCTGCCGGCGTGGCTTTGAATCGTTGAAAACATAAAATCTCTCCTTTGCAGAAAAGTATAGCAAATAAAGTGAAGAACTGTCAATCAATAAATAGTGCAGCACGATCATTTTGCGCCAGATATATCAATTTATTGACAAAATAACACAATGCATTTTTGGAAGAAATGATGTAAAATTAAAATAATTTTAGATCGCTGAAAAAGCAGAAGGAGGACACCATGAATCAATCAAAGAAGAAAGTGCTTGCAGTTCTGATGGTAGCCTCAATGGCAATTCCTACGGGGATGTCTCCTGTATCAGATGCGGCAAAAAAAAGTCAAATTTAACAAAACCAATATTACAGTTAAAGTTGGCAAAAAGGCAAAAGTCACATTGAAAAATGCGGCAAAAAAAGCAAAGGTAACTTGGAAGATCTCCAATAAGAAAGTTATCAAACTTACCAAAAAGAGCAAAAAATATGCGGTAGTGAAAGGCGTAAAAAAAGGAACAACAACGCTGAAAGCGACGTATAAAAAAGGGAAGGTGAAGAAAATTTTAAAATGCAAAGTTAAAGTGGAAAAAGACGCAGCGAAAACGACAGCTTCAGTGGCTCCGGGAACATCAGCGCCAACACAACCTGCAACACCAGCAACATCTGCAACGCCAACGCAGTCTGCAGCAGCATCAACAGAAATGCCAACAACGGTGCCTACAACAGCACCATCATTGATAAAAGTTGCTCCAAAAGTGGACAGTAAAGAAGCATACAGTTACTTCAATGACTATACCCTTGGTTATGATACCAAAGAAGAGAAAGTTGTTGCTTACAAAAATGGTGCGCAGATGTCCTTGGAAGAGGCAGGTGCCAAAGTATATGACAATTTTGGTGACAATGTATTTGAACAGCAGACCGCTTCCAATAATTGGGATACGCCGGCGATCAAATTGACAGCGCCATTGCAGTATACAACAGCAGACGGAACAGTACATGATATTGACAGTATGCTGACAAACTTTGATTTCATCGCTGATCCAACGGCACTGGATAACTCAGATGTTGATGGAAAATTATATGTATATGGAACCAATGAAGGATTTGATTATGCAGATGGAAAATTGGCAGCAAACTCTTACAGTAATCATTCCTTGAGCATTCTTTCCACATCCGATATGGTAAACTGGACTGATGAAGGTCTTATGGATAATGGAAACCTTACGAATCTTCCGGATTCTGCACTTGCGAAGAACAAAGTGACAAATAAATGGACAACAAAGGCATGGGCACCATCTGCATTGAAGATTGATGGTGACGGTGACGGCGAGGATGAATATTACGTATTTTATACCGATGGTGGTGGCGTTGGGTATGTACGTGGAGACTCACCGGTTGGACCATGGTATGATGATCTTGGAAAGAAATTATTTACTTCCCAGTCTGAGGGATGCAGCGGCGTAAAATGGTGCTTTGACCCGGCAGTTCTTGCGGATGACAAAGGCAACGCTTATGTATACTTTGGCGGTGGAAATGATGAAGAAAAATACGTTCAGACCGGACGTGTATGTAAATTGAAATTCGAAAAGGGTACCGGAAAAGTATCATCGGATGGTGTGCCACAGATTCTGGACACATTCTGCTTCTTTGAAGACGGGGAGATCAACCAGATTGACGGCAAATATATCTATTCTTATTGTACAAACTGGGATGTAAAGAAAGATACACCATATGTAGGTGCAGTACAGATTGCAGCATATATTTCTTCCGATCCGATGAACATCGCGTTCTTCCCGGATAAAGTAGGGCAGACCAAATATACAGATGACAAGGGAGTTGCTCATAATTTCCTTGGAACAATTCTTGATAACCCAAGTAAACTGTATGGTGAGACATATAACAACCATCATCATATGCAGAATTTTAAGGGACACAACTACATCTTCTATCACTCAACAGCGTTGAGCAATACGTTGTATCGTGACAGCAAGCAGTATCGTAACCTTCATGTCAACGAGATTGATATTGACATGGATAAAGAGACTATCGATATTAAGCCTTCTTACCAAGGCGCAAAACAGCTTGAAAACTTCAATCCATACACCAATCAGGATGGAAGTGTAAGATATGTTAATGCAACAACAGCTTCTAAGAGTGCCGGTGTGAAATCACTGCGTGATGACCGCACAGTAATGCAGTCTTACAATGGTTCACCGATGGTATTGGATCAGATTAATACCGGTGACTGGACAAAGATCAGTGGAGTAGACTTTGGCGCAAACGGACTTAAGAGCATTAGTGCAGAAATTGCAGCAGCAAATGACGAAGGACAGATTGAAGTTTATCTTGATGATCCAACCGTACCTGCAAACCGCATTGCGCGCATTGGCCTTCTTGATACCAAGAAACTTTATGCATTCAGTACAGCAGATATTGAAAAAGAAGTAACAGGTGTACATGACGTATACTTTGTATTCCGTGGTACTGGTTATAACGTAGCATCTTGGGCATTCTCTGAAAAAGACACACCGGAGCTCCCAGACCTTTCAGCAAGACCAACTGTTGCTCCAATTCCAACAATGAATCCAAACCTTGTGACAGGATGGAATGCAGACAAAACGGAATACGCTATTCCAATCACAGAAGAAAATGTTGAGGCAGAAGGGGGAGCAAGTGCAGAAGTAGATATGTATAACGGACAGGCATCCCTTACTTACAACGGACAGTATCCGGGCGTGTGGTTCAATATGCCGGAAGAATTGACAGATACAAAATTTTCGTCGATTGAGATCAAATACGATCGTCTTGGTGCGGAAGATAAATTTGGATGCGCTTCACGATACAAAGACGCTCAGGATAAGGATGTTGAAATACAGTGGGCAGGAACAGATGCACCATTTAATCCGTTAGAACATTCAAAAGTGATTGAGCTGAATAAAGAGAAAGAATTATATCGGTTCAAAATCTTTGGTGATGGTGCCGATGAGGCAGGATTTATTATCAAAGCAGTTATTTTGAAACGATAAACAAAATATAGTTTAGAGGATTATGGTACTATTGTAAAACAAAAGCCGCCGCACGGGTGTTACCCGGTGTGGCGGCTTTTAAAATGGTGCGCCCGGCGGCGCATATTTCGTTATATATAATGTTTATAATTCTTTGCTTTAAGGTGTCAAACTTTTCGAAAATAAGCGGGATTGTCAAGAAGCAGCATTGGTGGTATAATACAATAAGTAAGTAGGCATGCAAAGTTATGGAAATGGAGGAAAATATATGAGTAAATTTGGATTGCGTAAACTGGGATTTGGAATATTGTTATTTGGCATGGCGGTGTGCTGCTATACGGCTTCGCCTGTAAAGGCGGCGGAAACGGATGTGCCGATCGATAATAAGACATTTCCGGATGCCACATTTTTGAAATATGTTGGTAGATTTGATAAAAGCGGCGATGGAAGATTGTCAGAAAGTGAGAGAAACGCAGTAAAGGAAATCGTTGTAAATGTTGATCCTTTCAGCAGTCAAACCAAAATCACCTCTCTTGCAGGGATTGAGTATTTTCCAAATTTAACGGTATTAGAATGCGAAAGTAACAGTCTGGCCGGTTTAGATGTGACGAAAAATAAAAAGCTGCAGGAATTGAATTGTGATAAGAATAACTTGCAAAGTTTAGATGTAAGTCAGAATACGGAATTAATCAAGTTACAGTGCAGGTATAATCAATTGCCGGGTCTGGATGTGACAGAGAATACAAACCTGCAGAAATTATGGATTTATGAAAATCAAATCTCAAGTATTGATTTGAGTAAGAATACAGAATTGGTGGAGCTGGCATGTGGAAACAATCCGCTGACGAGTTTAGATGTAAGTCAGAATACGAAATTAGAAGGTTTGCATGTGTATAATACACAAGTGACAGCTTTGGATCTCAGCAATATGACAAATCTGACTACGCTGGCGTGCTATAACAATAACCTGACGAGTTTAAATATAAGTGGAGATACTGCATTAAAAACACTAAGCTGCTATCAGAACAGATTGACAAGTCTGGATATAGGTGATAGTTCGGAATTAACCGACGTATCATGTAGTCAAAATGGGATCACAGAGCTGGATCTAAGTCAAAATACGCAGCTGGAGAACTTGCATTGCGCAAATAATAGTTTAACGACTCTGGATGTCAGCAAGAATCTGAACATAACGAGTTTAGATTGTGGAAGTAACAAGTTGACTACACTGGACTTAAGAACTAATACAAAACTTGAATATTTGCGTTGTGTATATAATAAATTGACAAGTCTGGATGTCAGTGCCAATACGGCATTGCAATCTTTATATACTTCACATAATACATCCCTCAAGAGCCTTGATGTGAGTAAGAATCCGGAATTGGTTAATTTGGTCTGCGAAAATAATGGATTGACAAGTCTGGATGTCAGTGCCAATACAAAGCTGTATATGCTGCAATGTTCGAGTAATAAATTGAAAAGTCTTGATGTGATTAAAAATCAGAGTCTTAGCACGTTGAACTGTAATGATAATGAGATTGATGGTCTGGATATCAGACAAAATACAAACTTGTCTACCTTGGATTTTTCCATTAATCCGATCAAGGTATTAAAAGTGACAGACAAGTATTCGGATAGAAATTTGGAAGCCAGTATTATGATGTACGATACCGTTGAGATCGATATGGGACAGATTTCCGGCTGGGACGTAAATAGTATATCAAATATAACCGGCGCAACATTGGCGGACAATGTTTTGGTATTTGATCCGATGGCAGAAGAAGTTACTTATACTTATGACTGCGGATACAATTGTATCATGACTGTACATTTGTATATTAGATTGAATCAGTATTAGATAACCTATGAGTTAGATGGTGGAACAAATGCGGCAGCAAACCCGGCATCCTATTATCCGCTTCCGACAGCGACGGCATTGCAGGATCCGGTAAAAGCGGGTTATACCTTTGATGGCTGGTATAAGGATGCGGCATTTACATCAAGGATAACCGAGATACCGAAGGGACATGTTGGGAATATGACACTTTATGCAAAATGGACAAAGGTGGCGAAACCGAGTCCAAGCCCGACGCCGACAACCCCGGCAGTGCCAAGTCCGACACCGACAACCCCGGCAGTGCCAAGTCCGACGCCGACGACCCCGGCAGCGCCAAGTCCAACGCCGACAACCCCGGCAGCGCCAAGCCCGACACCGACAACTCCGGCAGCGCCAAGTCCGACGCCGACAACTCCGACACAGAGTGCAACGCCTGCGCCAACACAGCAGCCGACCGCACAACCGACACAGAAACCGACGGAAGCACCGGCAGAGGAAGGGAACGAAGAAGGAACATTTATTAAAGACAGTCAGGGATCGACGTTCAAAATAACGAATGCGGATTCGGAAAATCCGGAAGTGCAGTATGAGGCACCTGCAAAAAATGCCAAAGGAAAAGTAAAAGTTCCGGCATTTGTAAAAGTGAATGGAGTGACCTACCAAGTGACATCTGTTTCCGGTAAAGCATTTAAGGGAAATAGTAAAGTTACTAAGATCATAATCGGAAAGAATGTTACAAAAATTGGGAAAAAGGCGTTTTCCAAATGTAAGAAGCTGAAATTGCTTGTCATTAAGTCGCGTAAGCTGAAGACAAAGAATGTTGCGAAGAACGCATTTAAGGGCATCACAAAGAAAACGACCGTGAAAGTGCCGAAATCGAAGATTAAGGCATACCGCAAACTGCTGCGGAAAAAAGGACTCAGCAGTAAAGTGAAAGCCATAAAACGAGTTTATAGTTCGCAGGAAGTGTAATAATTGAGAAAATCGTTGTCAAGTGATGGAAACTTATGATCTGCCAATGATAGAACAGTCTTATTGCATAAAACTCGATATTTATAAATCACACTGCTTCGCAGTGAGGGGGTGTCGCACTAAGTGATTAGTGTGGCAGCCCCTTCTAATGCCAACTGCGTCCTGCCGCCGAGGCGAAGCCGAGGGACGCTGCTTTGTCGAGGGGGCACTGCCTTGTCAAGGGGGCGTTGCTTTGTCAAGGGAGCACTGCCTTTCTGGCATTACGGTCAAATCCTAGGTTTTTCTTCTGGTTGTACCGTAATTTCTTCCTCTTTTTTGCCACTTTTTTACAATTTTTGTTTTTTTGCGGTATTTTGCCTTGTTTCACGCAGAATAATACCGTAATAATTTCCGCTTTTTTACAACTGTTTCCTATTATTTACAAATTTTACGGTAAAACCGCGTTCTGTAAAAAACTTTTTACCGTAATTCTTTTTGAGCGACTTCCCCCCCCCACGCAGACAGTTATGCAATTGCGACTTATTTTTCTAAAAGTAATGGAAAAACCCCTTGACACCCACCAAAATCCATGATATGATAGCAAAGGTACAAAAAGCAGAGTTATCCACTCTCACCTTGCCGCAATTGCGCGCGCAATGGTCAAACCAATTTTTTCATACATTTGAATGAAGAATTTCTGTGGATAGCTGGCTTTAGAAACAGTTATCTTTTTTTATTTCATTTGGAGGTGCGAATCATCAGCGAATTAATGATTAATGAGCAGATCCGTGACAAAGAAGTCCGCGTGATCGGCCAGGACGGAGAACAGCTTGGAATTATGTCAGCCAAAGAGGCTTATTTGATGGCAAAAAATGCAGAACTTGATCTGGTTAAAATTGCCCCGGGTGCCAAACCACCGGTATGCAAGATTATCAATTACGGAAAATACCGTTATGAGCAGGCTAGACGTGAAAAGGAAGCAAAGAAAAAACAAAAAACCATCGATGTGAAAGAAATTCGTCTTTCACCAAACATTGATACTAACGATTTGAATACCAAATCCAATCAGGCTCGTAAATTCTTGTCCAAGGGAGACAAAGTGAAAGTTACGCTTCGTTTCCGCGGCCGTGAGATGGCGCATAAGGATGTTGGTCGTGAAGTGCTGAACGCATTTTTTGAGAAATTGGAAGATGTGGCAGTTATCGACAAAGATCCGAAGATGGAAGGAAGAAGCATGATCATGTTTTTAACAGCCGCAAAATAATGATAGAGCATTTGGCACTATCAAATATAAATGGAGGAAATACATTATGGCAAATCAGAAAATGAAAACAAAAAGAGCCGCTGCAAAGCGATTCAAAGTAACTGGAACAGGTAAACTGGTTCGTAATAAGGCATACAAAAGCCACATTTTGACAAAGAAAACAACAAAGAGAAAAAGAAATCTCAGAAAATCTACTTTGGTTGATGAGACAAACGTTAAGACAATGAAGAAGATTATGCCTTACGCATAATGATGGGTTACTTGAACGCAATTAGGAGGTAAATAGAAATGGCTAGAATTAAAGGCGGATTAAACGCAAAGAAAAAACATAAAAGAGTTTTGAAATTAGCAAAGGGTTACAGAGGCGCTAGATCTAAACAGTATCGTGTTGCAAAACAGTCTGTTATGCGTGCTTTGGAGACATCTTATACAGGTAGAAAACAGAGAAAAAGACAGTTCAGACAGCTTTGGATCGCTCGTATCAACGCAGCAGCCCGCATCAATGGACTTTCTTACAGCAAATTCATGCATGGCTTGAAACTTGCAAGCGTTGATGTGAACCGCAAGATGCTTTCTGAGATGGCTATCAGCGATCCGGAAGGATTTGCTACATTGGTAGAAGTTGCGAAAAGCAAACTTGCATAAGACAGAACAATAACAATGAATCATAAGGGTACTTCAGATATTGAGGTGCCCTTTCTATTTGACTTAAGGGGGAAATGACATGGCATCGCAAAAAAATAAAAAACAACTGGTATGGCTTCTTTTGACAGCTTTATTTTTCACGCAAATGCCTGCAAATGAGGCAAAAGCGCAGACGACACTTCCATCCGGGACACCATATCCTGCAGTCTCATCCGCGCCGTCGCAAATTCCGACTACAACTGTAGAACCAAATATGCCATTATATACACCAGCCGGCATATCTCCGACGCCATCTGCCAATGTGCTTCCTTCGACGACACCGACTGTCACGCCGGCAGCGACGTCATTTACCCTGTTAAATAAAAATGTCTCGAAGCATGTCAGCAAAAAGAAAGTGCAATATCAGATCCATTCGTATGTGACGGACACTGTGGCGTTGAAAACATCATTGAAAGCCACATTTGAACCGATTGGCGAGACCGTTTCGCTGTGCCGCCGCGGAATATTGAAAATAGAAAAAAACGGACAGGTAAAATGCTTGAAAAAAGGGCAGTCCAAAGCACAGAACTGCCAGATAAAGGTGACAGAAGCAGAGGGAGAGCGAATCTTTACCGTAAAAATCCGATTTGACAAGAAACTGGAAAATAAAGGGAAAAATGCGGAGCTTGTGTATCAGGGAAAACAGGCACAGATACGCACAAATTATAAAATGAGCCGTTTGACATTGACCTCCTCCAACAAAAAAGCAGCGACCGTTGATAAAAAGGGAAAGATTACGGCGCGCAAAAAAGGAAAGACGACCATAAGTGTAAAAGTCAAAGGCTCTGAAAAAAATGAGATTAAAATACGTATCACGGTAAAAGAGGAGCCGTGGATCGTCAATGTCAAAGACAGCAAGTATACGTATGAGGACATGACGTCAGATCTCAGAAAACTTGCGTGGAAATACCGAGGGAAAGCCTCTTTGCAGAATATCGGAACCAGCGAAGACGGGCGTGCGATCTGGTGCCTCCGCATCGGAAGTCCGTATGCTTCCAAAAAATATTTGATCAATGGTGGAATTCATGCGAGAGAATGGCTCAACTGCCAGATGCTCACACACAAAAGTGAAGAAATTTTGCGGGAATACGCGGATTACAAGAGTGCGCTTAAAGGGAAATGCATTTATATCATTCCGATGATCAATCCGGACGGCGTAACCATTTCCCAATTTGGTTTTGATGCCATCCGCAATCCCAAACTGCGGAAAATCTGTAAAAAGACGAAAAATTCCGCACGGACATGGAAAGGCAACGCCCGTGGGGTAAACTTAAACTTTAACTGTCCGGGCGGCTGGAATAAAAAAGGAAAATCAAAAAAGGCGGACGGACTTTCTTATCCGGGGAAAAAGGCGGCATCCGAAAAGGAAACCCGTGTGATGATGAACTTTGTCAATCGTAATTCGGGTTGGAAGGCATCCTTGAACTATCATTCCACCGGAAGTATTCTTTATTGGAACTACAATGTAGAATCCGAGGCATCGCTCTATGAACGCCAAAAAAACCTTGCGACCAAGGTGAATGGATTTACACACTACCGCCTGATGCCCAAATCCATCAGTACCGATCCGAACGGTGGATTTGGGGACTGGCTCATTTACAATAAGAAAATACCGAATGTGACCGTGGAAACCGGCTCTGTCATGGCGCCGCTGCCACATTCCCAGATGAAAAAAATACAGAAGGAAAATAGCAAACTTTTGAGTTGGTTTGTAAAACAATAAATGCCAAAAAGGTCAAAAAGACCGCCTTATACATCATGGATTTTGTTGTCGGATATTGGTAAACTGTTTATAAAACATTGTGATGTATGTAAGGAGGTTTACGAAATGAACAAAAAAATGTTTACAAAGACAACAGCTATGCTCTTGGCAGCGGCTGTCGTGGCGTCGGGAATTCCGGCAAATGAAACGGAAGCTGCCAAAAAGCCGAAACTCAGCAAGACAAAAATTTCAGTTCGGGTTGGAGGCAGCAAAAAAGTTACGATTAAAAATGCCAAAAAAATCAAATGTAAAATGAAAGCAAAGGCAAAGAAAGTCGTAAAGATCACGAAAAAATCTGCGAAAGGTCTTACGGTAAAAGGGCTTAAAGCAGGAAAAGCGAAAATTACTGTGACCATGATCAATGGGAAAAAGAGAGTGAAAAAGACTCTCGTTGTTACGGTAAAATCTGTAAAAGCGCCGGAAGCAAGCAAAGCGCCGGAAGCAAGTAAAGCGCCGGGAGCAAGCAAGGCACCGGAAGCAAGCAAGGCACCGGAAACAAGCAAGGCACCGGAGACAAGCAAGGCACCGGAGACAAGCAAGGCACCGGAGACAAGTAAGGCACCGGAAGAAAGCAAGGCACCGGAGACAAGTAAGGCACCGGAAACGAGTCAGACACCGACAGAAGCACCGAAAGCACTTGTGATTGAAGGGGATGCCCTTGGAGAAAGCGCAGACTTTACGTATAAGGCAAATGGGGCGGCGCAGTATCAGTCTGTTGGTGTTTTTGAGATTGACAAAACAAGTCTAACAAAAGACAGCACCATTACATTGACATATGAAGCAAAAGAAGGGGATACAGACGTTGCTGACAGCCAGAAGTTTAATGTGGGGCTGAAAACAGGAGATAAATGGAATTCACCGGCGGTTTGTGATGTATATGACCAGTCAGGTGGAAAGATTGAGATCTCTATGGATAGCACAAAAATGGAGAAAATCAATGCCGGAGAGAAATTGTACATGCATGTTTCCACCGCGACAGCCGGTTTCAAAGGAACCTTTACATATACAAGTGTAAAAGCCGGTACGGAAAGTCTTGTAAAAGAACTTCCTTCTGCTTATACCTATGTGGAAAACGGATTGAATCAATACGCAGCAACGGCAAAAGTAAATCTGCCGGCAGACGTTGATTTTAGTAAATACAAAACTTGCCGCATTGACTTTACGGCGTCGGATCTTTCTTTTGAATTCCACGGAATCGTGGGTCATAAAGTGAACGGAGCGGAAGTGACGGATCCACAGTATGGCGCAGTATCCAAGGGAATGTTCCAGATTACATTGAATAATGTATTGAAAGAGAACGGGACAGATCCGTTTGTCGTTATCAATGCCGGAAAAGCCGGTTATGCGGGGAAAGTTAAAATCTTGCGTGTGGCACTTTTACCGGAAGGACAGACGGTGCCGGATATTACAATTGAGCCGATTGCGCCTGCTGAAACACCGAAACCATCCGAACCGGAGCCGGGCATAGAGACACCGGGAGCAGATACGTCAAACGTCGAAACAGACGATGTTACGAAGCGGGAAGAGACAAAATTGGTTCTGGAAGGCAGTGCCCTTGGAGAAGGAGCTTCTTTTGCTTACGTGCCAAATGGATTCGCTCAGTATAGTTCGATGGGAGTCTTTGAAATTGATAAGACAAAATTATCTGCCGGATGTAAAATTGTATTGAATTATACAGCTGTGGAGGGCGATACGGATGTTGCAGCCACACAGGGATTCAATATTGGATTAAAAACGGGAGATCAATGGAATTCGCCGGCTGTTCTGGATGCCTATGGAAAAACCGGAGGAAGTGTTGAGATAGAAGTAAATGATGCAGCTTTTGCCAAAATTGGAGCAGAGGATAAAGTGTATATGCATGTTTCTACAGCAACAGCAGGATTCAAAGGCACATTTACCTATAAGTCCATTATGGTAGGAGATGACAGCTTAGTGAACACACTTCCAAAGGCTGTAAGCTATGTAGAAAGCGGCATGTCTCAGTATGCGCCTACAGCAAAAGTGTTATTGCCGGAAGATATCGATTTTTCAAAATACAGCACTTGCCGAATTGAATTTACGGCATCGGATCCAACATTTGAGTTCCATGGAATTGTGGGACACAAAGTAGAGGGCAAAGAAGTGGCAGATCCGAAATATGGCGTGAACGAAGAAGGCGTATTTGTTGTAAATCTCGATAAAGTCAAAGAGGCAGCGGGAACCAATCCTTATGTTGTTATCAATGCCGGAAAAGCCGGATATGCCGGAAGTGTTACAATAACAAAAATTATTTTTGAAAAATAATTAACAAAAATGCTTCATTGTAAAATGAAATGCGACAAGAGTTATTAAACTCTATCGCATTTCTTTTTTTATACCATAAAACGAGAAAATGCGTTGAGGTTTAACAACCTTGACGCATTTTTTAAGTTGTTCTGAAAGGAGGGTAAGGCAATGCGTAAAGGAGATAAGCGATTAAAGTACGAAGATAGAAAAGAAATTGAAAAAATGAAGAATGACGGCGTAAGGGTCGTGGTCATTGCCGAAAAAATCGGAGTACACCGAGCCACAATTTACAACGAGTTAAAACGTGGCGGGACACCTTACAGAGCGGAAGTAGCACAAAAAACAATATAGGGAGAATATGAAGAATCAAGAAATAGAAGAAAAAGCTAGAGAGTTGGCGGATATGGTCGGTTCTGTGGCGGTAGATGAAAACCTACCATTAGAAGTTATAGAAATGACCGCAGATATTTTAAAAGAGGATTGTGAGCAGATAAGACAGGCAGCAGTTGATATAGCGGAGGAAGAAAGGGCAATACGCCTTGAATATAGCACGGACACAACGAAAGGAGGGGCAGCATGGCGGGCAGCAGAACAGAGAAGCACACAGCGGTATACCGAAACGTGAAGCGGTGCGAGTTTCATAATATCGGGGATTATATCGTAGTGACAAGCATTATAGGCGGTACAACCTTTTGTGCGTTTTTCGATTCGGGATTACACACGGAAGAGAGTATAAAAAGGCGTGGAAGTATTAAGTTACATTCCATTTATGCCAAACATTAAAAATTAAAAGCAGGAGGACAAGGAAGAATGAACGCAGTAGACCACAACAATGTAGTAATTTTTGATGATAGAGGGATTCCCTCTATTATGTGCAGATTCGTAAGACCAAAGGATACCGAAGAGGTCCCGGCAGTATTCAAAATCGGGGATAAGGTGGCAGATGCCATTTACATATCCAAGTACCCGAATATCGTAATTGACGGCAGAGCCTACAGTATGCCAATGGCAGACCCGACCGTAAATATCACATTTGACGGTGCGGTACAGGCTTGCAGATGCAAAGGGTTAGGTTGGCATCTTATGACCGCCGTAGAGTACGAATATCTGTTAAATCAGAGCAGAGAAAAAGGCACAATGCCACACGGTAACACCGATTGGGGCAAGGACTACTACCACAATGACGAACAGGGCAAGGTAAGTAATCTTGGAAGAACATACACAGGTACAGGACCGGTTACATGGAATCACGACCATACACCTTATGGAGTATCAGACCTTAACGGTAATGTATGGGAATGGTTGGCAGGATTAAGGATTAAGGACGGAGTAATAGAGTTTATCCCGGACAATAAAGCAGCATCCCCATACTGCGACCTGTCAAAGGATAGTGCCGAATGGCAGCAGGCGGAAACATCCAAGGGACCGGTAAGGGCAAATGTGGAATGTGGAGAAATCACAATTACGGATGCCGTGGCAGCAGATGATTACGAGCCGGATTATGACGGAGTACGAATTGAGAAATTAGAGGTTGAGTTATCAGAAATTCCACAGGTGCTTAAAGATTTGGGAATTATCCCGGATAAAAGAGCAGAGGAAGAGGGAAAGACCTATGTATACTTTGATGCCACCGAGGGCGAATATATGCCTTTCCGTGGGTCGGCGTTCTACTGTACTTCTTATTCGGGTCCGTCCGCTCTCATCTTGTATAACCCTCGTTCCAACTCGTTCGTCAACATTGGTTTCCGCTCCGCTTTTTATGAGGTAAACGGAAAACTGATTACTGAATAACTGTTAAGGGGTGCGGTAGCACCCCTGTACTTGAAAGGCGGTAACTATGAAGCGAAGCGAATTAGAAAAGCACATAGGCGAGAGCGTGGAAGTAAAGCTATTTGACGGCGATACAATGCAGGGAGTTTTAAGGAAAACAGGCACGGAAGAGGTAAGAAATAACCCCAACCTGTACTTGAAAGGCGGGTATTACTTTTTATCTCACAAGGATACCTATGTATGTAAATCCTGTTTATTCCGGGTATCCCATATCAAGAGCCTAAAAGTGCTACAGGAGGAATAAAGTGAAACCAATAAAAAGAAAGTACAAGCCTACAATCGTATGCGATAAGTGCCATAAATCCATAGGAAAGATGAAACCGAGTTATAAAAAAGTCGGGGAAATCGAATACAGGTATTGGCGTTGCAGACATTGCAGTACCGTATATGTCATATCTGCCACGGATGCAGAGTTAAGGAAAAAGATACAGGAATATCAAGAGTTTGTAAACGAGTACAAAGACAAGGAAATGCCACAAGAGGAAATGCAAAAGGCACAGCTTATATTACAGACTAATGTAGAGCGTAGCCGTGAAATTAAAGAGCAGTACCCTCTTACGCTAAAGCCTTGGGAAAGGTAAGACAATGAAGTACAGAGGATTGACATACAACAGGGAAAAAGAATCTTACGAGTGGGTCTACGGTCTGCCGTCTTACGGATATGCAACGGATGAAGTGGCGGAGATTGGCACGGTCTACGGAGATTTTAAAGAGATATTTCCGGACACCTTGGGAGAACAGACACCTTACAGGGATAAGAACGGCAAAGAAATTTACACAGGCGATATTGTAGCCTTGGAAGTAGACGGACAGATAAGAGAATTTGTAGTAGACAAGGCAACAGTTGACAGGGAATATAATACGCTTCCGAACTTTGAGGGCGATACCGTAAAGGTTAGGCTTGCGGATGTGGTTATATTCCGTTGGATTGACCCCGAGGGTGTGATACATCAGCTTTTGCCGTGCGTGAATGAAGCAGGAGTATCCGACACGGCATTTATGGAGATTATCGGCACGGTTGCGGAAAGAGGGGTACAGGAAAGTGAGAGCAAAGGCGAAAAGCAGTAGTACACCGTACCCAATATGGGTAGAGGGCGAATATATAACAGAACCACCCATAAGACCGAGTGACGGGGCAGTACGCCCCGCAGGTCATTACATAGACAAAGGCGGTTATCCGGGTGCAAATGTGTATGAGGTAGATATAAATACCATGTGCAGACAGACGGATGCAGCCGACAGATTCGGGAAACCGATTTATGAGCAGGATATATTGCTTTATGAAACGGCGGAAGAAATAGGCTATTTCATAGTGCAGGACTTGGAAACAACGGTAGACATAGTAAACGGCGAGATTATAGAGGTCGGGGATTTGGATACCGAGAACATAAAGAACATTGGAAGCATGGTAGATTATTCGGATTTTGTGGAGGGTATCAGATACCACGCAGATAACGGCTTGGAGATACCGTATATTCCTTGTTTGGACGTGCAGGTAACGGCATTACCGTACTTTAAACTTAAATGCTTAAAATGCGGTCAAATATCGCTTAGTTGTGCGTATATGGCAAAGCATAAAGGTTGTGGAGGATATTACACGGTAGATTTTGCAACCAAGATTTACAGGGAAAGAGCAAAAGAAAAGGAACTTGCATAGTGGCTTATGCAAGTTCCCCGTTACCGCCTTATAGCGATAATTACACCTATTCAAATTATACTATAAGGCTTGCACAAAGTCAATAAAAAGCCTTGAAATCACACGCCAAAAGGCTATAAATGAGGGCGTGTTGAGGACCTTGTATGGGGTATTAACATCTAGGACATTCATAAAATTATATACTTATATAAGATTATACTTGTATAAGTATATGGTTTAGTAGGTGTACCCTTATGGACTTGTAGTATAAGGAGAATGAACGGTATGGCAAAGAAGAGAAAGAACTTTATCCGTGAGAAGAGGATATATTGCGGAGAGGAATACTTAGAGGTTGATATAGTAGCAGTTACGAATATGCCGGAAGCAGGCAAGGGAAAAAAGGGTAAATCCTCACAGGCTCAAAAGAACCTTAACGACAAGAGAAGTAAAAGAAGATTCGTACAGATTGCCAATACTAATTTTGGTACAAATGATTTTCATATATCAGCTACATACAACAATGAGCATTTGCCTATGTCCTTGGAGGAAGCGGAAAAGAATGTGCATAACTACTTAGACCGCATCAAAAGGAAAATGAAGAGGGAAACAGGCGAGGATTTAAAGTATATGCTTGTTACCGAATACACCCCGGAAGAGGAAGAGGGGCAGCTTACATTACAGGGGATTGAGGCGGACGATAAGACAACAAAAGCCGTAAGAATCCACCACCATATCATTATCAACAGCGGAGGGTTAGACCGTGACGATTTAGAGTTAATGTGGAGTACCACAAGGATAAATTGGAAAAAGGCAAACGACCCGGAATACAGAGCCAATGTAGATTATTACGGATTCGTAAACTGTGACAGATTACAGCCAAACGAAAACGGATTAGAGGGCATAGTAAATTACATAAACAAGCGTAAAAAAGGCTGTAAAAAATGGTCAACATCAATGAACCTTAAAAAGCCAAAGGTAAAGAAAAACGACCATAAATGGAGTTTTAGAAAACTCCGAGAGTATGCAAAGACCCCGGAAGATAAGGAAGTATGGAGAAAGTTATATAAGGGGTATGAGCCTACCAAGATAGATTTTGAGTACAACGACTATACGGGGTGGAATTGCTACCTACGATTGCGGAAAGTGAGGGATTAAATTGATTGCAACTATTGATTTTGAAACAACAGGATTAAAAGCAGGAGAGGACGAGGTATTACAGGTATCAATTATTGATGAAAACTATAATGTCTTGCTTAATGTTTATTGTAGACCGAACAATAAAGGCAGTTGGGAGGATGCACAGGCGGTACACGGCATTACTCCACTTATGGTAGCCAATGAGTTACCGTTTGAAAGATATGTACCTACGGTGCTTGATATTCTAAGCAAGGCGGACAAGGTAATAGCCTATAATGCAGCGTTTGAAGATAGTTACATAAAGGCATACGGAATAGAGGTAGACCCGGAAAAATGGATTGACCCTATGATTATGTTTGCAGAAATCTATGGAGAATGGAACGAACGCAGAGGTAGTTACAAGTGGCAGAGCCTTACCAAGTGTGCAACATACTACGGTTACGAGTTTAAGGCTCACGATTCCTTAGAGGATGTAAAAGCAACCTTGTATTGCTACAAAAAAATGGAAGAGGACATAGAAAGGAGAAAGGGGAAATGCTGATAGGCGGAAAAGAGTACAAAACAGGACAGCGTATTAAGGTAATCAATGCAAAGTCAATATTGCATTACAAGTACGGAATGACAGGGGATTGCAACAAAGATATGACAGGAATAACGGGAGTTATCACGGCGGAATCAACTTATGATGAATACGCAAGGGCAAATTTGAGAGTAGACGAGCCATACAGCGAACATTACAGAAATGGAATGACAAGGCTATTTTGTGATGATGAAATAGAACTGTTAGAAGAATAGGCAGGGAGGAAAATATAATGCTGATATTACCGATTAAGAGTAAGTGGTTCAATATGATTCTTTCCGGGGATAAACAGGAGGAATACAGAGAGATTAAACCGTATTATACAACGAGGTTTAAGAAAATATTTGAAATGTACCAAAACTCAAATATTCCTACAGGACTTGATAAACAGTTAATAGGATTCAGAAACGGATACGGCAGCAGTAGACCACAGTTTACCGCCGTATGTTCGTTGGATATTAAGACAGGTAAGGAAGAATGGGGAGCAGAACCCGGAACAGAATACTACACGCTACACATACACGAAATCAGAGAAAGGAAAGATTGTTAAATGCAGCAGGCAATATTTACGGCACATTGCCCTTATGAGTTAGGCGATATTGTAGAGGTCGCAATAATTGAGGGAATGGCTATTACAGGGTATCCGAGAAGATTAGGCACGGCAGAAATGCAGATAACGGATATTATCACGGAACACAGCTTAAAGAATGGCACGGTATCATTTATTTACGAATTGGACGGTAAAAAGCGTATGCGGTTGATACCGTGGAATGAATTAACGAAAAGGAGTGAAAAACATTGATAAATCAAGGATTTGTGACCGATTCGGACACGGAAAAAGAATTAAAGAAGTGGCAGCAGGCAAGAACCACGGCAGTAGATGAAGATAAATTAAAACAGCAGTATAAAAACAGGCTCAACAATGCACAGGGGCAGCACTTTGAAAGAGAGATTTTAGCCGGGTGCAGAATGTACGAGAGCCACGGTATAGCAACTATTGATAAAACACCCGAACCATTCAGAGTAACAAGCAAGAACCACAGGACAGGAGAATTTACCGGGCGTTTCAGTACACACGCACAACCCGACTTTCAAGGGACCTTATACGGTGGGCGTTCGATAATGTTTGAAGCAAAGAGGACAAGCAAAGACAGGATAACCCGAAATGTGCTTACAGATACGCAAATGGACGTATTAGAAAAGCATAGCCGATTAGGGGCGTTATGTGGGGTGTGTATCTGTATACAGGATGATTTTTTCTTTATTCCGTGGAATGTATGGCGTGATATGAAAGAAATGTACGGCAGGCAGTACCTAAAGCCGGATGATATAGAGGAATACAAGGTTAAGTTTGACGGTGCGGTACATTTCTTGATGCACACCGAGGAATTGAAAGGAGCATACGAAAATGCAGAGCGAAAAAGATAAAATTATGGAACTGTTGACAATTACAGAGGTTAAAGAGGGCGGAGAGGTAATATTTACAGACCGTTCAATAGAAATCTTACAGGAGTTAGGGCAGCAGTACAAAGAAACACCGCTTTTCAAGAAATCAAGGCAGGATAACCCGGATTGGGAGGGGGATGCCAACGCAGGCTTATTATTCGTGTATATGTGTGAAAGATTGACGGAAGCACCAAGCAGAATACATACAATGATAGTTTGCAAGTTAATGATTCCTCTGATTTGGGAAAGGTTGGAAAAGGAGTTGCAGGACACGGCAGCAGTAGCGGATAAGAAGATTGAAGAGGAAACGGCACAGGGAGGGTTATTAAGTGCGACTTAACGGAATTATAGGGGCAGAGATTCCGTATTACAAGATGATGAATAAAGCAATGCCAGGACCGGCAAAGGACACCAAGAGGAAACCGAAGAACGGCAGACTTACGGAGATTGACCCAAAGACCAATAAACCGAGATTAAAAAGCGGTGTGCCGATAAGCCGGGCGGTAGAAGTCCTTTATATGTTTGAGAATACGGACGTATTGCCTTATCAGATTGAGGAAATGAAAGTAACCATAAGCAACCTACAGACAAGAGTTAAAAAGTTGGAGGATTGGCAGGAATGAAAACAGCAATAACAGTAATCTTAATTATCGTTGCCGTGGCAGCAGTATTATTTTTTCTTCCACTCATTATTATGTTTTTCTCTTATGTATTTGGTATTGATATGGACGAGGACGGCGGATTACATGAATGTATCGGGTGTCCGAATGAAAGCGATTATTGCACAGAAGAGTGCAGGATATACAAAAAGTATCAAAAGAGATTGGCAAGAATGGAAGAGGACAAAGAACAGGAAAGATACTTACAGGAATACGCCAAGAGAAAACAGGAGAAGAAAAACAGAAAGGAGGGCAAGCGTTGAAACAATTAACACTAGGTAGCCTGTTTGACGGTATAGGAGGTTTCTGCTATGCAGCAGGAATACCGAGCGGGATAGATACAGGATGCACCATTAAACCGTTATGGGCCGCAGAGGTAGAACCGAATTGCATTGACATAACAAGATACCGCTTTAAGGATGTAATGCACGTTGGGAGCGTTACGGAACTTAAAGGGGATGAAATACAACCCGTGGATATTATAACTTTTGGAAGTCCTTGCCAAGATTTGAGCATAGCAGGAAAGAGAAAAGGACTTAAAGGCAATCGTTCCGGGTTATTCACACACGCAATAAGAATTATAAGAGAAATGAGGTTAGCAACAAATGGAAAATATCCAACTTTCATTATTTGGGAGAATGTACCCGGAGCTTTTTCAAGTAACAACGGAGAGGATTTTAGAGCCGTGCTTGAAAAAGTCACAAACGCCAATATTCCAATGCCTGCAAGTGGCAAATGGGCAACCGCAGGAATGGTTAGAGGGGGAGAGGTTGACACCGCTTGGAGAGTCCTTGATGCTCAATATTGGGGAGTACCCCAGCGTAGAAAACGAATCTACCTTATCGGAGATTTTGGAGGACAACGTGCCGGAGAAATATTATTTAAGTCCGAAAGCGTGCTTGGGTATACTCCGAAGAGCAAAGAACAAAGGGCGGAAGCTGCCGGACAATCTACGAATAGCCTTAGAACAGAAAGTAGCCGAGGGGGGGTCTTAGGTCTTGATTTTGCACACGCTGACAGCGTGGTAAGAACTTATAAAGACATTACACCAACCTTAGTACAGAATATGGGGCGTGGCGGAGGTCAAACACCTTGTATTATGTACGAGCAAAGAACCATTGCCATAGACCAAGGCGGAGGTAAAAGCCAATGCGGTATAACAACGGAATTATCCCCAACACTCACATGTACGCACGGCGGAGAACCTGTAATATATTCTGAAAAAAGAAATGTTATCCCTTTAAGGGATGAAGTTACAAGAAATAAGGCAAGCAACGGATTAGGCGTTGGAAAGGTCGGGGGACCTTGCCCGACACTCACAACGGCAGACATTCACAGCGTATTTTACGAAGCCTACCAACACCACGGATACAGGGAAAGCGATACAAGCGGAACATTAACCGCAGGACAGAACAATACCGTAAGGGGAGATACCCCATTGATTGTAACCGATAAGAAAGCCTTTGAAGAGAATCAGCACGGAGGATACAGGGAAACACAGATTAACGGCACTTTAAGGGCAGCGGGGGGGGTCTTACGGCGGAGGGTCGGAAACTCTGATAACAGAGAGTACCAAGACAAAGGGGAATATCCCTAGCACTCCGAAGAAAAGCATTAAAGACCTGTTGAAGAAAGCAACACAGAAAGTTGTATACATAATCCGCAGGCTTACACCTGTTGAGGGAGAACGATTACAGGGATACCCGGACGATTGGACGAAATATGGAGCAGACGGCAATATTATAGCCGATACGGCACGATACAGGGCAATAGGCAACAGTATATGCGTATATTGTGCGGAAAGGCTCTATATAGGCATTATACGAATCATACAGGAGGAAGAAAAGGACAATGAAAGAAAAGACGAGAGCCTTTTATAAGGCAGTATTTAAGTATTGGTGGCACGAAAGGGTATTGAAGTTCTTTAGAAAATAGGAGTTGGTACACATGAAGAAATGTAGCTTATGTGGAGAAAAGGCATTGGAGGGCATAGAGATATGCCCGGAATGTCTGAAAAGGGCAGCAGTTGCCCCAAAACAGATAAAGAGGTTACGACAGATAAGCAACATATTAAGCATAACGGCAGATACAGACACGAATATAAAAGCCTGTATGCAGAGCATAACAGAAATTGCGGACGATTTGGAAAGGGGCAGTTATGGCGAAGAAGAGAAGAAACAGGAAAGTAATACCGTTCCAACATGAAAGGACATTGACATATAACAAGGCAAAGCCGAACCGACAGGCAAGGAGATTAGGGATTAAACCAGAAGAACCAAAGAGAGAAGAGAAAAAGACGGTAAGCAAGGCAGCAGTATTAAGCCAAAAAGCAAAACAGGCAAGAGAAACACAAAGAAGAATCACACCGCCGGGAATGACATACGGCGAATATATGGAATATCTGAAAGATAAAAGGCAGCAGTTGGAAGAGAAGAAAAAGAACATACAGGAATGATACTTATATAAGTATACAAGTTGCACAAAAGATTGATGTACTTATATAAGTATATTTGTTGATTATCCCGGGTTGTAAATATACTTATATAAGTATATAATAGAATCATCAAAGGAAAGCAAAACGGAGGTAAGAAACAATGGTAGAGATTAAAGGATTCAATGAAGCATACAAAGCAATGTTAGCAAAGGAAACAGTTAAGAAAATACATAAAAAACACACCGACAATAGAGTAAAAGAACTTATTGCACAGGGAGTTGATAAGGAAATAGCCAAAGTAATGGCAAGCGTAGGACTATAAGATAGCCGAAACGGTAAGGGGCAACCGCCCCGAGCCGTCAAGACAGGTCGGCAACCTGTTTTCTGACGAGGGCAAGCCAATAGCCGTAGCAGGGATAGAGTGAAAAAATAGCAGTGGGTACGCCAACTAGAGAGCGTGCGGTAAGTCAACAGGTTTTTAGTAATTTTTTAATGTGAAAAATTGCAACGCCTATCACATAGCCGGGAAAGGCGGTGGATATATGCCGAGAAGTCCACCCGAAAAAGGCTATTGCACACCTTATAGAGTGCCTAAGCCTTTAGAGATTGTATAAAGTGTGCAATGCACACGCAGGAGGTAGCCCATGAAAAAAATACCAATGACACAGGAGGATAGAGATTATTTCAAAAGCGGAGCAAGAACCCTATGCGGTATCGAGGTAATACAAGCTAAAAACATCATAAACGACCCCAGATTAAAGGTAGTATTTACTTCCGAGGATTTGGACTTTATGAACAAAGAACTTGGCAGACAGGCAGGGGCGGTATTTGCCCGAATCCTTAGAGCGATTAAGAAAAAGGACTTTAAGGAAGCACAAAGAGTAATCACAGGAGGTAAAAGCAGATGAAAACTATTGCAATTATTAACATGAAAGGCGGATGTGCCAAAACAACAACAAGCGTAAATATGGGTTATATCTTGGCAGAGGATTACGACAAAAAGGTATTGATTATTGATAATGATAAGCAGGGTAATTTATCCAAGGCGTGCGGTGTATGGAATGATGAAGCACCAAGTTTTGCGGATGTACTCACAGGGGATAAGACATTAACGGATGTAATGCAGCTCGGAGCAAATGGAAACATTGCGGTAGTACCTGCCAATATGACACTTTTAACCGCAAACCTTGAGGTAATCAAGAACGAGGAAATAGACCAGGTAACAATATTGTCTAAGGAATTGGAAAAGGTAAAAGATGTATTTGATTACTGCATTATTGATTGTCCGCCGGATATAAATATATCTGTTATCAATGCCTTAGTGGCAGCAGACGAGGTTATCATACCGATTAAGATTGACGGTTACGCATTTGACGGTATGAAAGAGTTGGAAGAACAGATAAACAATGCAAAGCAGCTTAACCCAAAGTTGAAGTTTAGAGGATGCCTTGTAACAATGTTTTACAACCGTGATGTATGCAGACAGGGAGAGGAATACTTGCAGAATCAAAGATACCCGGTATTCAGAACACACATTAGAAGAACAGAAAAGGCGGACGAGGTTACATTTACTACGCAAAGCCTTATGCAGTATTCTCCGAGGTCGGGAGCAGCAAGAGATTATAAGACATTCGTTAAGGAGTATTTGGAGGGATAGAATGGTATACAGAAACAAGGAGGGATATGCTGACCCCACAGCCGGGGCAGCAATCCACGAAGCAGAACCAAAGGCAAAGAAAAAGGAATACAACCCGGAAGTGACAAACCTTGTAAGCGTATTAAAGCAGATGATAGATATTGCAGGGTATGAAATGGTCGGACGTATCGTATTGAGAGATAAGGATACAGGAAAGGAGTACAGGTAAGTGTGAGCAAAACAGATATATCAAACGGAGTAAAGGATACTATGTGGCACTTCCTTATGCAGGGAACGCATACCTTTACAAACGAGGATATAGAAGAGTTGACGGAAGCGGTAAACAGACTTATTAAAATGACAACACAGAAAACAGCAGGGCAAAGACCAAACACAACACACATAAATTGGGAAACCTTAGATATGGAATTTATGAGAATTGTATGCTACGCAACAACCCTTGTATTATCGGGAAGATTGGAAGAATTAAGAAAAGTGACCGAATCGGACACAATAAAGAAAACGGAGGTTTAAGATATGGCAGGATTTAATATTAACGATTTACTCAATGCAAAAAGCAAAGGGGCAGCAGTACAGGCAGAGGGACCGGCAGAACAGGAACAGGAATTTAAGGTAACTATGCTTGATGTGGAGGACTTAATGCCGAGCAAGGATAATTTTTATTCCACGGAAAACATAGACGAATTAGCAATGTCTATTGAATTGGTCGGACACATTGAGCAGAACTTGGTAGTAAAGCCGGAAGCACACGGAAAATACGAAGTAGTCGCAGGACACCGCCGTAGACTTGCAGCCTTGAAGTTGGTACAGGAGGGCAAAGAGGAATATAGAAAAGTGCCGTGCCTTATCAAAAAGGAATCAGACACAATCAAGGATAAGTTAAGTCTTATATTTACCAATGCAACGGCAAGACAGCTTACGGATTGGGAAAAAGTGCAGCAGGCAAAGGAATTAAAAGAAATCCTTACCGAGTATAAGAAAGCCTTACAGGAAGAAAACAAGGATAAGCCAAAAGAGGAAAGGGAGAAAATGGGGCGTATCCGTGATATTGTGGCACAGATGCTTAATACATCTACTACACAGGTTGGAAGAATGGAAGCCATTGAAAACAATTTATCACAGGAGTTTAAAGACGAATTGGAAAAAGGCAATATCAATATTTCTACCGCCCACGAACTTAGCCGACTTGATAAAGAGGGGCAGAAGCAGGCTTACGAAAAATACGAAGAAAAAGGCGAGTTACATATAAGTGATGTGAAAGAAGAACCGAAAACGGAGATTACAGACGAACAGGCGGAACAGGTGCAGAAAGCAATTAAGGAAGCCTTAAAGGGAGAGGTAAACCGTGCGGTATTCAAAGTAAAAGGCAATGTGGCAGCAGTTGAAAAGGAATTGGTTAAGCATTTTTCAAAGACATTTACCGCCAAGACCTTAGAACTTAATGGAAAAGAATTTATTTACAGATTCCAAACGGAGGGAATGGCAATACAGATTAAGGAGGATTGGAGTACATATATTATCGAGTATTCCGACCTTGCAGAAATTGTTGCATTGATGATAGAAACGGAAGAATTAGCCTATGACGATTCCACAGAGGAAGCACCACAGGGACCGGAAGAGGAAGAGGATGCCGAGGGAACACAGGAAAGCGGTTTTATGAATGAGCCGGAAGAAACACAGGAGGACGAAGAGGAAAACGATAATTTACCGGGGCAGCAGGATATGAGCGATTACCCGGAATATGTACCCGAACCACAGGAAAAGGGATTATCCTTTACAGAGTGGATAAGCAAGAAATACGGAACAGGACAGTACAACATGATACAGAAAGAGGTACGAAAGGTTATTATGACAGAATCCGAAAACGGAAATATCTGCCCGGCAGAATGGGAAAACAGATTAACCAACGCCTTATCTGTATGGGTAATGAGCAAAACAGCAGAGTATCAGAAGTATTTACAGGGTTAGGCGGTGTGTATGAACCGTATCGAATACAAGGAGGGTATTATTTGGTGCGGAGAAGAAAAGGCAAGCAATCAATTATCTACATTGGTTGCCTGCCTATCCGCACAAATTGGAAAAACAGAAAAAGAAACGTGCGATTTAATAAATCAATGTATGCAATCCTTTGATTTGCTTATGGAGAAAATAAAAGACCTTGCAGAGAGGTTAAAAGATATTTTCGATATAGCGGAATCGGATATTTGCGAATCTTGCGAAGCCAAGAGGACGAAGCACGGCAGCAGTTGTATAGCGGAAATCGAAGCTACAGGAAAAGCAAATATCAAATGGCGTGAAAAATACAGACCACCATAAAAGAAAGGATAGCATAAAATGAAGAATTGGGAAGTAGAAGCAATCTTAAAATTTTACAAAGATATTGACCTTGATATTAAGGTTACAGGCGAGTGGCTAGAGCAGTACGAAAGCGTGTATGATACCACAGGGGCAATTAACTATGACGGTATGCCACACGGAAGTAATACAAGCGATTCTACGGCTCTGCTTGCAATCAAAATAGCAGGTACAGATACCGCAGAAAGAATTAAGGAATTAAAGGGCAGAATACAGGAGTTAAAGAAGTTGAGAACGGAAATATCAAAAGAGATTTATTCCTTAACTCCGATTCACAAGGCTATAATATGCGGATTTTACTTACAGGGTCAAAAATGGGAACGCATAGCGGAACAGATTAGTTATTCTGTCCGACAGAGTAAAAATATAAGGTGCGTTGCCTTAGAGGTCTTAGGCGGAAAATTAGCAAGGAATAGAAACATATCACGAAGCAAAATTTTGAAAGAGGTTTTGCATTAAAGATTGCCCGCTATTGCCCGATTTTATGTAGTATAATACTAAGATGAAAAGCGAAGCAGGGCAGCAGGATTTTATTGTTAAATCCTGTTGCCTTTTCGTGTTATAAAAATTTGAATTTGCAAAAATGCGAAGATTCCGAAAGAACGGAAAGCCGAAAACCGGGAAAACAAACGAAAGGAGGTTTTGACTTGGCAAGACAGAAAGACGAAAACAGGGAAAAGGCGAAGCAACTTTTTTTGGATTCAGACGGCTTAATGAAGAATACAGAAATTGCGGAAGCCTTGGAGATTGATTCGGCAAAGGTGCGAAAATGGAAGTGCGTAGACAAGTGGAATGATGCACTTGAAAATAAACCCAAAAAGAGGGGCGGACAAAAAGGCAATAAAAACGCCAAGGGTCACGGGGCCCCTGTAAGAAATAAAAATGCAGAAACACACGGGGCATATTCCAAGGTGTATTTTGATGAATTATCAGAAGATGAAAAAGCGTTGATAGAATCAGTTACCCTTGATACAGGGGAAAATACATTAAGGGAATTACAAAGCCTTATAGCCAAAGAAAAAGATTTGGAAAAAAGGATAAAAGAATTAAACACGGATACCACAGGCAACCTATACACAGACAAGGTTGTAGAAATGCGTACCCCCGGAAAAGAGGGAGAGGATGCAGACCCATACGGTGCATACAATGAGGACGGCAAAGAAAAGACACAGGGACCGGCTCTAAGCGTGGCTATGGAAACAACTATTAAATCCTCTGCCTTTGAAAGGGCGATGAAGCTAGAGGACCAGCTTAATAAAGTACACGGCAGAATCATAAAGCTATTGGATACAATAAAGTCTTATGAGTTAGAGCAACGTCGTATCGCATTGGAAGAGAAGCGGTACGCATTGATGAAACAGAAGATAAGCGGGGAGTATGATGTAGACCCCGACACAGGAGAGATAGACGATAGCTACACAGAGGACAGTGAGGACGGCGAGGTATAGGCGTAGGCACACGGCAGCAGTAGCCACGCCACGCACCGCCACACGCTCACGCACACGCACGCACAGGCAGGCACGCACCGCACACAGCACCACAGGCGGACGCAGGCACACGCCACGGACGGCGAGGGTGCGTAGGTACTGTAAGCCGTCTGAACGGCGTGAGGGTGCCGTGACCCCAAACGCTTCCTAGATTCAAGGTCGAAAAAACGACTTCCAAAAATCCGCTAAATTTTTTAAGGGGGTAGGATTTTGAAACTCTATGATAAAAATGCGGTCGCAAAATTCTTAGATATGACCCCTAAAAATGTGGAGAGGTTGACACAGAAAGGAATTTTGCAGACGAAGCAAGGAAACCTGTACGCCTTGGCGGAAACCAATAGGGCGTACATAAAATATTTGAGGGACCGTAACCCGGAATCACAGGAAGCGGTAGACCTCAACGAGGAAAGAGCAAAGCTAACCAAAACCAAAAGGCTTAATGAAGAGTTAGACCTTGCGGTAAAGAAAGGCGAATTGCATAGGTCGGAGGACATAGAAAAAGTAATGACAGCTATGTTAATCAATTTTAAGAGCCGATTAAGTGCCATTCCGGCAGAGGAAGCGGACAAGTTGGCAGCAATGACGGACAAAGCAAAGATTTTTCTATATCTGAATGACAAAATAAAAGAAGCACTTAACGAGTTATCCGATTTTGAGGGTATGTTTAAGGAGGAAATAAAAGATGAAGAGGGAAACGATTGACCTTTTCAACAGAATATTTAAGGTCTTAGAGCCACCGCCCGACTTGACATTATCACAATGGGCGGACAGATACCGCCGTTTGTCCTCTGAATCGGGTAGCAAAGGCGGTAAGTGGAATACAGAAAAAGCACCTTGGCAGCGGGAAATTATGGATGCAATAACGGATATATCTGTTGAAAAAGTTGTAGTTATGAGTGCTGCACAAATGGGAAAAACGGATGCTTTTTTGCTTAATACAATAGGCTATTATATGCACTATGACCCATGCACCATATTGTGTATGCAGCCGACCTTATCCCTTGCGGAAACAATGAGCAAAGATAGGCTTATGCCAATGGTACGAGATACCCCGGCATTAAGGGATAAGATAAATGAGAAAAGCCGAACCGCAGGAAACACAATCTTTAAAAAAGCGTTTCCGGGCGGACGTATCACAATGACAGGTGCAAACTCTCCAACAGAGTTACGAAGCCGACCAATCCGTATATTATTAGCGGACGAGATAGACGCTTACCCACCAACAGCAGGAGCGGAGGGGGACCCTCTGATACTTGCAGGGAAACGACTTACAACATATTGGAATCGAAAAGAGGTAGACACAAGCACGCCAACGATAAAAGGGGCAAGCCGTATAGAAATGGAGTACGAACATTCCACTATGGAAGAATGGAATGTGCCTTGCCCGAGTTGCGGAGAATTACAACCGTTGGAATGGAGTAATTTAATCTATAAAGTGGATGCAGACGGGGAAATAGAAAGTACAACCTATGTATGTGCGAAATGCGGAGTAGTACATACAGAAGTTGAGTGGAAAGAGCATTTTAATGAGGGGCGGTATGTGGCAAAATATCCAAACCGTAAAGTGCGAGGATTCCACTTTAATTCCTTGGCATCTACTTTTTTTGGTTGGGATAAGATTGTAAAAGGCTTTATCGAAGCGGACCAGGCATTAAAAAAAGGCAATATCGAACTTATGAAATCTTGGGTTAATACCGAATTGGGGCAGACTTGGGAGGAACAGGGCGAGAAAGCAAGTAAAGATGACCTGTTGAAGCGTAGGGAAAGATACCGTTGCGAAGTGCCGGACGAAGTTATAGCAATCACGGCAGGAATAGATACACAGGATGACCGCTTTGAGGTCGAGGTAGTAGGTTGGGGCGTGGAACACGAAAGCTACGGCATAATCTACAAGAGAATATACGGAGATTTGAAACAATCGGAAGTATGGAAGAACCTTGACGATTTTTTAAAGCAGACATTTAAAAAAGCAGACGGTACGGCAATGAGAATATCATGTGCCTGTATGGATTCGGGCGGACATTTTACCAATAAGGTATATAGATTCTGCAAGGCGAGAACTGCAAGAAAGATATTTGCAATAAAGGGAGGTAATGAGGGTACAGCAAGACCATACATATCAAAGCCGACAAAAAACAACAGGGAGCAGGCGTATTTATTTACCCTTGGAGTTGATACAGGTAAATCCCTTTTGTTGCAGAGGTTACAGATTGAGGAAGAGGGCCCCGGATACTGCCATTTCCCGAAAGACGAAAACGAATATATCCGAGGATATGACGAGGATTATTTTAAAGGTCTTACGGCAGAGAAACAGGTATTAAAATACAAAAAAGGCAGACCGTATTTTGTATGGGAACTTACAGGAGAAACAAAACGAAATGAGCCTTTAGATTGCAGAAACTACGCACAGGCAGCAATAGAAATTACAGGATTAACCCTAAAAGAGCCACCGAAGAAAAAAACAGAGGTGCAGGTAACACGAAAACAAACAAGACGTAGAGGAAATAGAAGCGGAGGTATAGCATAATGGCAGCAATAACACTTGAAGTCGCAAAAAAACACTTAGAAATGTGGCTGGAAGCGGAAAGCGAGGTAGCAATAAACCAATCATACACAATAGGCGGAAAGTCCTTTACAAGGGCAAATTTGGCAGAAATCCGCAAACAGATAGAATATTGGAGTAATAAAGTGGCGGAATTGGAGAATTTAGCAAAGAAAAAGGGCAGAAACAGGGTATACAGGATTGTACCGAGAGATTTATAGGCAAAAACAGCCGAAAAGGGCGGAAATACAAGCAAAACAGGAAAATAAAAGATTGCCCGCCATTGCCCGATTTTTTGTGATAATATATAAAATAGCAAAGCACCAAGGAGATATAGAAGTACCCAAGGTGCTTTTTTTGTACTCAAAATACGGAGAAAGGAGGTTGAGCCTTGAATTTTATTGATAAAGCCATAAAAGCAATATCCCCGGAAAGGGCATTAAAGCGAGAAGTGGCAAAAAAACGCCTTAGTATGATTAACAGCGGTTACGGAAACTACGGTGCAAGTGCCACAAAGAAAAGTCTTATAGGTTGGACGCACGGCGGAGGTAGCCACAGGGAGGATGTAGAGGACAATATAGACCCTTTAAGGCAGAGGTCTAGGGATTTGTTCTATGGTGGCTCAAATGTTGCCACAGGGGCAATAAAAAGGCTTAGAACCAATACTATAGGAATTGGGTTACACCTAAAAGCATCAATCAATGAGGAAGTATTAAAGATTGAGCCGGAGGAAGCAAGGGAGTTAGAGGAAACGATAGAAAGAGAATTTGCACATTGGGCGGATTCTACGAATTGTGACCTTGAAAGGATAGACAACTTTTATCAGTTGCAGCAGTTAGCATTTTTAAATGCGTTGCTTAGTGGCGATTCATTCGCACTAATGACAACAACCAAGAGAGTAGGGAGCGTTTACGACCTTAGAATACAAACCCTTGAAGCAGACAGGGTAAGCACCCCGGATAACGAAAGGGTAAACCCTCTGTTTTGTGAGGGTGTGGAAAAGAACAAAGCAGGAGAGGTTGTTGCCTACTATGTATCAAAGTTTCATCCGCTATCGTTTGCAGATAGAGAACCGAGAGAGTGGGTAAGGGTACTTGCATACGGAGAGAAAACAGGACGAAGAAATATATTACACATTATGAACAGGGAGCGAATCGGACAAGTCCGAGGAGTTCCCTTTTTAGCACCCGTAATTGACACAATAAAGCAGTTAGGACGATACACCGAAGCGGAAGTATTGGCAGCGGTCATTAACGGATTGTTTACCGTGTTCATTGAAAAAGAAAGTGCAAGTGATGATGTGCCGTTTGGGGAAAGCATCCCGGAAGAGATGCAGGTAGACCAAGAGGACGAAAACAGTATTGAGCTTGCACCCGGGGCAGTAATCGACCTTGGAGAGGGAGAAAAAGCCAATATGGTAAACCCGGGCAGACCAAACCCAAACTTTGACCCGTTTGTAATTGCGGTACTAAAGCAGATAGGGGCAGCCTTGGAAATTCCATACGAAATACTGATTATGGCTTTTTCAAGTAACTATTCCGCATCAAGGGCCGCAATTCTTGAATTTTTCAAGGTTGTAAAGATGTATCGGGCGTGGTTTGTAGCTGATTTTTGCCAACCAATCTATGAAGAATGGTTAAGCGAAGCGGTAGCAAAAGGAAGAATAAAAGCACCCGGATTTTTTACAGACCCGATTATAAAAGATGCCTATTGTTCGGCGGAGTGGACGGGACCGAGTGCCGGACAGCTTGACCCGACAAAAGAGGTTGAAGCTGCCGAGAAAAGGGTACAAGGTGGCTATTCCACAAGGGAAAGAGAAGCAAGGGAACTTACAGGCACGGACTTTTACAAAAATATCAAACAGCGAAAGCGTGAAGAGGAATTGTTAAAGGAGGTAACAGGAGGTGCAAAGACAGACACACAAACCGTTGAGAATATTAACGGACGTGAGGAATCAGACACAGAAAACAACCCCGACAATGACGGAGGGCAGACAGAGGAAGAAACCGAGGAATAAGAACGAAGTACAAAGGTTTTGGAACTTTGTGCCGGACGAAGAGAGAAACACGGCAGAAATGCTATTGTACGGCGAAATCTCCGAGTATTCGTGGTATGGGGATGAAATCACACCAAGCGTATTTAACCAAGAGTTAAAAGACTTGGGGGCGGTAGATGAAATAACCGTGCGTATCAATTCGGGCGGAGGGGATGTATTTGCAGCAGTAGCAATATATACCCGATTAAAAGAGCATAAGGCGAAAATATCGGTAAAAATTGACGGTTGGTGTGCAAGTGCAGCAACTATTATTGCTATGGCGGGCGATACCATAGAAATATCTGTAGGCGGTGTATTTATGATACACGACCCATTAGCCGGATTGATTGGATACTACAATACAACAGATTTGGAAAATATCGTTAAGGAATTGGAAACAATCAAACAATCTATTGTTAATTGCTATATGACCGTTACGGACAAGTCGGAGGAAGAGATAAAAAGCCTTATGACAAATGAGGGCGAATGGTTCACAGGCGAGGAAGCAGTAGAAGCAGGCTTTTGTACCGCTGTAATGTTTACAGATGTGGATACAGAGGTAGAAAATGCGGAAAAAGTAATTGTAAATTCCGTACCTATCGGCTTGGAGAGATTCAGCACGATACCAAAAGGATTATTAGGCTACGCCAATAGCCATAATAATAACTATAAAACCAATGGAAAAAACAAGGAGGGCAATAACATGACATTGGAAGAGTTTAAAAAGAACCACCTGGACGTAGCCAATGCGTATAAAACCGAGATTTTGGCAGGAGCAAAAGACAACGCCGGAGCGGACACACAGGCAGCAGTAGAAGCAGAAAGGGCAAGAAATAAGGCGATTGATGAAATCACATTGCCGGGATTTGAGGATTTGGCAAAAAAAGCAAAATATGAAGAGCCTGTAAGTGCGGAAGCGTTTGCAATGCAGATTGTAGCAGCACAGAAAAAGACAGGGCAGGCGTTTTTAAACGACCGTGAGGATGATGTAGATAAATCGGGAGTAAAAGACGTAACCCCAACTTCTAACAATGGCGGACAGGGAGAAGATAACGACCCATTCGGCGATATTATCGACCAGATGTATCCGCAGACAAAATAACAGGAGGTAAAGAACAATGGCAGGAAAAGAGAAGTTAGAAAGCTATTCCCCTAAAATGGTACACGCCGGGGATTTTCCCGTTGTGACCGATTCGGGCACAGTAGCAAGCGGAGAAACAATTCACGAACTTATGCCTATTACACTTGGGGCAGACGGAAAAATCAAGGCGGTAACAGCAGATACCGTAGCGGATGTATACGGACTTGCAGCAGAAAACGCAGAAGAGGGAGAAGAGGTAGTATATTACCTCACAGGCGAATTTTTCGGTAGTGCGATTGAAGTACCTGTAGGCAAAACGGCAGCAGACTTTAAAGCACCATTTAGAAAAATTGGTATTTTCCTCGTAGATACAGACAACGCAACAGCATAGAGAAAAGGAGATAAATAAAAATGGCAAATATCAGCATTTACGACCCTAGAACAATGGGGAAACTTGTAGAGCGTATGCCTAAAGTGCAGACGTTCATTAAGTCTACTTTCTTCCGAAATGTCGAAACATTCGACACACAGAAGATTGATGTAGATTTTAAGAAGGGAAATCGACAGCTTGCACCATTCGTACATAAAAAGATTGGTGGCGTTACTATCGACAATGAGGGATACGAAACAAACACCTACGAGCCACCGCTTGTAGCACCAAACAAAATTACAACCGTAGACGATATTTTAAAGCGTACACCGGGCGAAAGCCTTTACGGCGGTAAATCCCCGAATCAGAGAGCAGTAGAGAAAATGCAGAGGGATTTTACAGAACTTGACGAAATGATTACACGCCGTGAGGAATGGATGTGCTGTCAGGCTTTATTTACGGGTAAAATTCCTATCCTTGACAAGGACGGAAAAGAGTTACAGGCAGAGATTGATTTTCAGTTTACCAACAAAGTGACATTAAGCGGTGCTAACGCTTGGAACAAAAAGACAGGCGGTAAGATTAAACAGTTAAAAGAGTGGAGAAAGCAGGTACAGAAGAAAGGTTTTGTAAACTGTAATGTATGCCTTATGGGTGCGGATGCCTTAGAAGCGTTCTTAATAGATGAAGAGGTATTAAAGGTACTTGATACAAGACGTTTTGAAGCTGCCGTTATCACTCCTAAGGAGTTGCCGAATGGTGCTACCTATATCGGTACTATTCACGAAATTGCTATGGATATTTATACATACAATGAGTGGTACTTAGATAACTGGACTAATAAAGAAGAGCCGGAGGACAAGCCTTTACTTCCTGCCAATATCGTAGTTCTTCTTTCAACGGAAGCAAATTACTCCATGTATTACGGTGCTGTCGGAGTAACGGACGAAGCCGGTAAGACGATCGAGGTAGTAGAGGGTTCGAGAATCCCGGAACAGTGGGTAGAGCGTAGACCTCCTAGAAGATTTTTACAGTTAAATTCAGCACCTCTTTGTGTACCTCACGAAGTAGATTCTTGGTATGTTGCTACCGTCTGCTAAAGGCGGTGGTAGCCTATGAAGAATTTTAAGGAAATGCTTGATAAGGACCTGGACCGTACTTTTTACAATACGGAGGAATTTGCGGAATTGCAAAGAGTACGCATTGACGGAATAGACAGGAATGCACCTGTTATATTTGATTCGGATGCAGCAGAAGCACGCCGACAAATGCTATCCGGGGACCATGCACAGGGTATATACCAAAAGTTGCTTGTAGTACGCATCCGATTATCTGATTTGGAAAAAGAACCAAGGCAGGGTATGAGAATGTGGATAGGCAGCGAACTGTATAAAATATCCGAGGTTACAACGGAATACAACGAACTTATTATTGAGTTGGTGGGGGAGGATGAGTAAATGATAGACATTGAAGTATCACAGGAAACCACCAACAGGCTACACGCTATTTTATCCGGCTTGGGAAAAGCGGACGAAAAAGTATTAAAACCTGCTATGCAAAGAGGATTGATAGCGGGGCGGACGGCTTTTAATAAGCAGATTAAGAGTGTGTACTATGTAAGTCCGGCGGTTATATCGAGGTATTCACATATTGGATATAAAAAGGTTGAAATGCGGAGTGACGGACTGATAGGGAGCATTGAGTACGCAGGTACGGTTATCCCACTTATTAAATACAATGTCACACCACAGAAAGCAACATACGGTAAAACACCTGTAAAGGCAGCGGTAAAGCGGAGTGAAAGCCAAGTAGAACTTGCAAAATCATTTACCGCACAGATGCCAAACGGTCACATAGGAATATATGAGCGTAAGAGTGATTCAAGCTATCCGATTAAACAGCTTTACGGTCCGTCCGTGCCAAGAATGGCGGAAAATGCCGTTGTATTAAAGACGGTCGAGGACAGGGTAAACGAAGTAATCAACAATCGTATGGAACATGAACTTGATAGAATTTTGAACGGAGGTAGTTAATGACAGCGATTGACCTATTAAATACACTTAAAGCCTATACGGAAGATAAAGTAAAAGATATGCGGTTAATCGCAAGAGTGCCGGAGAATGGAACAGACCCCGGAGAGCGACCGCCGTTAGTTTTTATCGGGAACTTGCCAAACAAGGAACAGGAAAAGAAAGCAGCACCCTACATACTTCTTAAATTGCTTACCAAAAAGGTAGATGATGAAGAGAATGTATGCAGGGTGCGTATTATTTGCGTTACATTTTCGGAGGATAAAAACGAGAATTATATGCAATGCCTTAACCTTGTCACAAAGATAGAAACAAGCCTGTTAGAGGATGTGGTAATAGATGAACATTATTCCTGTCAGAAGCCGATAGAAACAATTATCTATGATGAAAATATGGAATTGTACCAAGTCGGAGAACTTATGACAATTTGGGAGTTACCACAGATTCGCAGGGATGTAAGACAGTATTTAGAGTAAAGGAGGTTGGAAAGTATGCCAAGAGCGAGCAGAACAGCCACAAAGGCAGAAGGAACCGAACAGGCGGTAAATTCTACGGCAGAAACAGAAAAACCGCAGGAAACGGCAAATACGAATGCCACAGAGGAAAGATTTATTTATATCGGACCGACAACAAACACCGGGTTGGTAGAAAATACGATTTTTACAGGAAACAGGGAAACAGTTGAAAAGTATTTAGAACCGACCATTGAGAAGTTACCACAGGTAAGATTGCTTATTGTGGCAACGAAGAGCCTTGTGGTATGCAAACCAAAAGTAAAGACGGCAGGAACATTATTGAATAAATATTACAATGATGTTTTAAGTCTTATGAGAAAGCCAAAGGAGGACTAAGGTAAATGAGTAATTACTATCACGGAGCGAAAGCAAGTAAACAGGCTACAAGCGTTTCAACACCTGTTGTTGCGGACAGCAGTATACACCTCATTGTAGGTACTGCCCCGGTACATACAGTAGGCGGAAAAGTAAACGAGCCTGTATACGCTTCCAATTATGCGGAAGCGGTGGCAGCAATGGGATATAGTGACGAATGGGATAAATACGATATTTGCGAGGAAATCTATTCATCATTCAAGCTGTATTCTAATGGACCTATTATTATGGTTAATGTCCTTGACCCTGCAAAGCACCTTAAAGGAGCGGAAACGGTAGAAAAGACATTAGCCGGAGGAATCACAGAGTTACCGTATGAAGCGGTAAGCGATACGGTAGAGGTAAAAGGATATGACGGCGAGGATTCGCTTACAGAAACATACACAAGGGGCGAAGATTACGACCTTTTTTATACAGACGGAGTATTAAGATTAGAGCGTATCGAAAGCGGAAAAATCAAAGCGGACAACGCAAGACTTAATATTAAGTTTAATTCCGTTGACCCTAGCAAGGTCACAAAAAAGGAAATTATCGGAGGATATGACACAAATACCAATAAATCAAGTGGTTTTGAGTTGGTAGATTCCGTATATCCTAAGTACGGCGTTATCCCTACACTCTTCCTTGCACCAAACTTTTCTACAGATTCGGAGGTAGCTGCAATTATGGCAGCAAAGGCGGAGAACATTAACGGATTATTTACAGGAAAAGCAATCATTGATGCAGACACAGAAACGGTAAAGGTATATTCGGATGTTCCAGCGTGGAAGAGCAAGAACAATATCACACAGCCGTCACAGCTTGTTACATGGCCCAAGTATACGCTTGGCGGTAAAATCTACCATTCATCCGTACATCAGGCGGGCGTTATGTCAAAGACGGATGCTACAGAGGACTTAGGCGGAGGTTCGCCGTGCGAATCAGCAAGTAATAAGACTATTCAGATTGACGGAATGGCACTTGCAGACGGCACAGAGGTACTTTTAGACCTCGTAAAAGCGAATTACCTTAATTCAAACGGAATTATCACGGCATTAAACCTTACAGGCAGTTTTGTATCTTGGGGCAATGAAACAGCTTGCTACCCGGCAAATACAGATGTTACGGATTATTTCTATTGCGTAAGCCGTATGTTTAGCTGGGTAGCAAATTCCGTTATCCTCTCAATGTGGAGCAAGGTTGATAAGAAGTTAAATAAACGCCTTATCGAATCCGTTACACAGAGTATTAACATTTGGCTCAACGGCTTAATGGCGGAAGAGAAGATTTTAGGCGGTCGTGTTGAGTTCTTGGAGGAAGAAAACACCACAGCGGACTTATTGGCAGGCAAGGCAAAATTCCATATCTACCTTACACCGCCAAGTCCTGCAAAGGAACTTGATTTTGTATTAGAGTATGACGTAAGTTATCTCGAAAATATTTTTGCGTAGGAGGTAAAACAGGATGCCAAAGATTGACGAAACAGTAATCGGGTTTGCGGTGTACGAAGATGCAACGGAATATATCGGAATCTCCGAAGTTACATTGCCCGAAATTTCAAATATTACCGAAGAAATCAGCGGGGCCGGCATTGGCGGTAAAATCGAATCTGTAATTTTAGGTGCGATTGAAGCAATGAGCCTTACCCTCAATTTCAGAACGGTAACAAATAATGCGATTAAATTACATGAGCCTAGACAGCACAATATTGATTTAAGAGCAGCACAGCAGCAGAAAGACACCGTAAAGGGTACTACAGAGGTTGTATCTGTAAAACATATCCTTGTAGTAACCCCGAAGAAACTTAACCCCGGAAAAGTTGCCACGGCAGCGGCAGCAGAGGTAAGCGGAGAGTATGCAGTAAGTTATTATGCTACATACATTGACGGTAAGAAAAAGTTGGAGATTGACCCACTTAATTATATCTACTATGTAAACGGAAAAGATTACTTAGCGGATGTAAGAAAGGCACTTGGAAAATAAGCACGGGAAACCGTGCTTTTCCTGTATTTGGTAGAAAATTGGAGGATTAAACACAATGGAAGATGTAAAGCAGACAGCAGTAGCAACAGAAGAAAAGAAAACAAATGTGACCGAATCGGACACAGACGGATTAAATTATACCCATGTATTCAAGAAACCTTTTGAATTTGAGGGAAAGACATACGATAAGTTGACTTTTGATTTTGAGGGTCTTTTAGGTTCGGATATGATTGCCGTTGAAAATGAAATGGCAGCAGTTGGCGAGTATGTATTATCGCCGGAAATTTCAACATCTTTCCTGTCTAAAATGGCAGCGAGAGCAGCAGGCGTAGGAAGTGACCTTATCGAGCATTTACCTATCCGTGATTTTGGAAAAATCAAGAATAAGAGCAGAGATTTTTTAGTGACAACAGGCTTAACAGATTAAACCCCGGAACTTGGGTAAGAGAAAATGCACTTTTACTTTCAAGACAGACACACACAGGGGTTGATTATTGGGTAAGCCTTACAATCCGTGATTTAAGAGGGTGGATACGAAGCCTTAACGGATTGATAGAAAAAGAGAAAGCACAACAGCAGAACAACCAATAACATATCCGCCCTTGAAACACAGGGCGGATTTTAACAAAGAAAATAATCATAATTTACATAGATTCAGCACTTGCACAGGCGGGTGCTTTTATTATGCCCGAAAGGAGGTAAAGGCGTGGCGAGTGCAAGACAATTTCAATTTTTCTTTCAATTAACCGCAGCCTTGGGGCCGAACTTCTCTAAGACCTTTAAGACAGCAAACAGCACTATGACCCTTTTGGGCGATAATCTGAAAGAGGTTAGAAATAAGTTAAAGGATGTATCGGCGTATCAGAAACAGCAGACGGCAGTAGAGAGAAGCAAGCAGAGAGTTACAGACCTTGAAAAAGAACACGAAAGGTTACAGGCGGAGTATGATGCAACAGGCGGAGAATCCGAGAAACTTAAAAAGAAATTAGAAGCCAATACGGAAGCATTGGCAAAGGCAAGGGATAAGGCAGCAGACGAAACGGAAAAATTGGAGGAAATGGGGCAGGCACTCCAAGAAGCGGGCATAAATACAGACAACCTTGCTAAAAACACAGAGGAATTACAAAAGCAATATGACAGGTTGCAGAAATCACAGGAGAAAGTTGCAGCCATTAACGAAAAAATAGATAAGAATAACGCAGCGATAGCACAAACAAAGTCACAGTTGACAGGAACAATAGGAGCAATCGCAGCAGTAGGAACGGCGATATATGTCGGACCGGTTAAAAAGGCAGCCGAATTTCAAGAGCAGATGTCGGGAGTAAAGGCAATATCGGGAGCAACAACTGAGGAAATCGCCCAACTTTCAAACAAAGCTAAAGAAATGGGAGCATCAACAAAGTTTACCGCAACAGAAGCCGGACAGGCTATGGAATATATGGCTATGGCAGGTTGGAAAACCGAGGATATGTTAGGCGGTATCGAGGGTATTATGAACCTTGCAGCAGCTTCCGGGGAAGATTTGGCAGGTGTATCCGATATTGTAACGGATGCCTTAACGGCTTTTGGGTTGAGTGCATCAGATGCCGGGCATTTTTCAGACGTATTGGCACAGGCATCAAGCAATGCAAACACCAATGTAAGTATGATGGGGTCAACATTCCAAAAGGTCGCACCTGTAGCCGGAGCATTAGGGTATAGCGTAGAGGATATGTCTTTAGGTATTGGACTTATGGCAAATGCAAGTATTAAGGCAGAGGTCGCAGGTACAAGTTTAAAGACAGCATTAGCCAATATGGCGAAGCCGACAGATGCACAAGCGGCAGCAATGGAGAAATACGGCATAAGCCTTACAAATGCAGACGGCTCTATGAAGAGTTTCGGGGATGTAGTAAAGAACCTCCGAAGCAGTTTGGGCGGATTGTCCGAAGCGGAACAGGTGGCAGCAGCAACAACGATTTTCGGAAAAGAAAGTTTTGCGGGTATGCTTGCTATCGTAAACGCATCAGAAGCCGATTTTAATAAACTTACAGATGCGGTATATAACTGTGACGGTGCAGCTAAACAAATGGCAGAAACCAAGTTGGATAACCTTAACGGAAGTATCACATTGGCACAATCTGCATTTGATGCTTTACAGGTGGAACTTGGAGAGTTGTTATTGCCGACCCTTACAGAGGGTGTGAAGAGGTTTACAGAAATAGTAAACGCAGTAACAAATTTTGTAAGAGAGAATCCGCAGGCAACAAAAACCATTGCCAAAGTTGCGGTTGCATTAGCGGGGTTAAAAGTCGGAGGACTTGCAGCAAAGCTAGGTTTCCTTGAAGTAAAAGGCGGAATACTCAATGTTCAAAAAGCCTTTGAAATAATCAAGGGAATCGGAATGAATAAGTACCTACAAAGCCTTACAGGCGGATTTTTGAATTTTAAGAATATCGGTAGCGGTATTCTTGGATATTTCACAAGCGTAAAGAACGCAGCCGGGGGCGTAAGCAGTGCATTAGGCGGAGTATTAAGCAACAGCACCTTGTTTACAAAGATTGGTAGTGTATTTAGCGGTATCGGTGGGAAAATCGGCGGTACTGTAATGGGAGCGGGTTCAAAACTACTTAACCTGTTTTTAAGTCCGTTTACACGAATGGGCGGTAAACTTGGCGGTATCCTGTCGGGAGTTGGAACAGTTATAGCAAATTCGCCTTTAGGAAAGGTTGGGAATCTCATAGGTGCAGGATTCGGGAAAATAACGAAGTTTATAGCACCTGTAGGAAATGCAATAAAAACCATGCTTGGACCGTTGGGGAATTTGGCAAGTTCCGTATTTGGTCCGCTTGGTGGAGTGGTAGGTAAGATTTTACCGATTGTTGGAGTAATCACAACAATTATTACTGTTATTCAGTTGGTAAAAAATCACTTACAGGAAATCAGAGCATTTATAGAAAAGACATTCGGAAGTGAAGCGTTGGCAATCTTTGACAAGATTGTAGCGGTTATTACGAATGTTGGAGATACCATTAAAAATATTTTCTCTGATAGCAATATCGGAGAAGCGAGAAACAAGATACAAGAGATTTTCGGGGATAAAGGCGTACAGGTATTTGATACGCTTGTAAATATCCTTGGAAAGGTAAAAACGGCGGTATCAGATGTAATAGCATTTGTGACAACCTATGTAGTTCCTGTTGCGGAACAGGTATTACAGGTAATTATAAATGATGTTGTGCCGGGTATTGTGAGTTTCATACAGGCAGCAGCACCTACGATAATGTCAATCATTCAAAGTATTGTTGATTTTGTCGGTGCGGTCATTCCAATTATTGCCGATTTTATAGCCGGATTGATGCCGATTATATCGGAACTTATCTCGTTTTTACAGACCTATGTATTACCGATTATATCGGAATTGTTCAATTTTATAACAAGTACCGTACTGCCTGCTATATCGGCAGCGATTCAAGCAATTTTGCCTGTAGTTACTAATGTTTTATCGGTATTGCTTCCGGTAATTCAAACCGCCTTAACAACAATTTGGAACATAGTAGCACCAATCGTACAGGGAATTTTACAGGTGGTGCAAGCTGTAATGCCTGTAATCTTATCCGTGGTTCAATCTGTGATTGGTTCAGTGCAGGGCATAATACAAAATCTTATGACCGTGTTAAGCGGAATTATAGATTTTGTGACAGGCGTATTTACAGGTAATTGGTCGCAGGCTTGGAACGGAATTAAGTCTATCTTTTCGGGAGCGGTTGGAGGTCTTGGCGAAATTATCAAAGCACCATTACGAGCCGTTGTATCAGCGGTTAATACCGTGATTGGTGGACTTAATAAATTGAAAGTGCCGGATTGGGTTCCCGGACTTGGCGGAAAAGGAATTAACATACCTTTGATTCCGGGATTTGCAAAAGGTACAGACAGGACACCGGGTACATTTATAGCCGGAGAGAATGGACCGGAGTTGATTACAAACGCTGCCAACAGAAAAGTATTTACGGCAGCACAGACAGGACAGATATTTAACAATATCTCACAGGCACAGACGGCGGATAATGTATCCGCAAGAATGAGTGGGGCCGGCACAATCGTTATAAATGTTCAAAATTCGCCAAGCGTTGTAGTGAACGGAAACGGCGAAGCAAATAACATTAAGCAACAGTTAGAACAGTATGACGAAGCATTTTTAGAGAAGCTACGAGCAATCATTGTTGCAATTCTGAAAGAACAAAAAGAACAGGAGGACAGGGTAGTATATGCTTAATAACACTTATACAACGGTATCCGGGGATACTTGGGATATTGTGGCTTATAAAGCCTATGGCAATGAAATGTATATGGATACTCTTATTAAGGCGAATATTGAGTATAAAGATACCTATATTTTTCCAGCAGGGGTTGTATTGACCTTGCCGGAAATTGAATTAACGGTATCGGAATCCCTGCCACCGTGGAAACAGGGGGTAACGGTAAGTGAGTAATAAGAACTACGCAAGGCGTACCGTGGTAAAACTGTACTTTAAGGGTGCAGATATATCCAAGGAATTATCCAAGTATCTGTTATCCCTGTCCTTTACAGACAAAGAAGAGGACGAAACGGACGATATAAGCCTATCCTTGGACGATAGGGAGGGTAAATGGATTAAAGATTGGCTCAATACGAGCAAAGCGGTAAAAACGAAAACAGAAACGGTTACTACAGGCGGTGGAGAGATAAAGGTAGGTGCTATTGTGAAATTCAAGGGCGGACCGGTATATATATCCTCTATGGCAGCAGAACCGACAGTAAACAGGGGTGCAAGCACCTGTAAATGCACAATAGCGAATCACAACGCACACCCATATCATCTTATATCACAGGACGGACAAAGGGTATACGGTTGGTGCAATGCTTCAGACGTGGAGGGAGGACAGGCAACAACCACAACAAAAACGACCGTGATTAAGGAAAAGAAAGCATTTAAGGGTACGGAGATACACGCTATTGTAATACAAAAAAATCCGTATTCAGACGGAAAAGATAAGGTATTAGATTGCGGAAAATTTGAGATTGACAGCGTGAGTTATCAAGGACCACCGCAGAAATTAACCATAAAGGCTACATCAATACCGTACAGTACAAAGTTACGGCAGGAAAAGAAATCTAAGACTTGGGAGAATACCAATCTTAAAAATATAGCAGAAAAGATAGGCAAGGGTAACAGTATGAAAGTAATGTATCTTTCAAGCCACAACCCAAGCTACAAGAGAAAAGAGCAGGTAAACACGGCGGATATAGTTTTTTTGAAAAAGCTATGCAAAAATGCAGGTATTTCCTTAAAGGTTACATCAAAAACCATTGTTCTTTTTGACGAAGCAGATTATGAAAAGAAATCATCCGTTAAAAAGATAAAGGCAGGGAAAGGAAATATATTAAGCTATAGTTTTTCTACAAAAACGGCAGATACATCCTATTCAAAATGCCATGTATCATATACAGACCCGAACACAAAGAAAACTATTGAAGCTACATACACAGCACCGGGAGCAGACCCGGACGGACAGACATACGAATTTAAGCATAAGGTAACAAGCCAAGCGGAAGCGTTGGAGTTAGCAAAGTGCCAGTTGCGACAGAGAAATAAAGGCGAAACAACAGCGGAATTTACCTTAGTCGGGGATGTGGACTATGTGGCAGGCATAACCGTAACTGTATACGGATACGGAGAATTTGACGGAAAGTACATAGTAGAACAGGCACAACATAGTATCACAGGCGGATACAAGGTACAGATAAAGTTGCGTAGCGTGTTGGAGGGGTATTAAATGGCAGGATTCAGCAGTACAGATATGCAGGAACTAAAAGATATTGTAAGAATCGGACAGGTAAGTAAGGTAAACGCCGGAGAAATGACCGCAAGGGTACAGATTCCGGACCAGGGCATAGTTACAGGAGATTTAAGGATTGTAAAACGACCGCCAACCGTGGAATGTGAAACAGGATGCAAGATTAAAGTAAAACCTTGGATTCCAACCGTAGGGCAATGGGTATTGTGCATATTCAAGCCGGACGGAGAGGGGGACGGTTTTGTTATAGGAGGTATCTAATGGCAGAGATTGGAACACTTGGGGATATTGTCTTTAAGGTATCGGCAAATAAGGTAAGAACCTTTGACGATTTGAAGATAGACAGTAAAACCAATTATGCAAAACACACAAGGCATCTTAAAAAGCCGTTATTAGAGTTTCAATACAATGATGCAGACACGGCGAGCCTTACCATTTATCTATCCGCATTTCTTGGGGTAAATCCCAAGAAAATGCAGAACAAAATAGACAAGTACAGAAAGAAAGGAAAAATCCTTACGCTTGTTATCGGCGGTAAGAAATACGGCAGCCAATGGGTTATCACAGGACATACAAAAGATTATGAGAAATTCGATAATCAAGGAAACCTGTTGATAGCCAAAAGCACCTTATCGCTTGAACAGTACGCAAAGAGGTAGAAAGGCAGGCAGGAATGAGTTTTACGATAGATACCGCACAGGAACAGCCTATAAACCTTGCACCTCAAACACTATACGAGGAAGTAATACAAAATGTTTGGTTTTTGCTATCCTCGTTAGAATATGACATACCGCTTAACCGTGAGTTTGGATTAAATGCAGCTTACATAGATAAACCGATTACAACAGCAACGGCACTTGCAACGGCAGATATTTATGACAAAATCGGAGAATATGAGCCGAGAGCAGAGATTGTAAGTATAGATTTTACGACAGACTACGAAAGGGGCATATTAAAACCTAAAGTGGAGGTAGAAGTAAATGGCGAATATGACGAATACGACGAGGAATATACCGAGTGAGTTACCCGAGGTTGAGTTTGTGGATACCGATACGGAAGCACTTGTAAATAAACTGATAGCCGGATACGAAGAGATTACAGGCAGAACCTTATACCCTGCCGACCCTGTAAGAGCGTTTATCCTTTGGCTTGCAAGTGTAATCATACAGGAAAGGGTAAATATCAACGAATCGGCAAAACAGAACTTACCAAGATATGCCACAGGGCAAAATTTAGATTCATTAAGTGAAATATTCCATAACACATACAGGCTACAGCCTACGGCAGCAAGGACAACGCTTGGATTCAGTATTACAACGGCACTTGATAAGGAGTATGTGATAACGGATGAAATCGAGGTAACGGTAGACGGATACATAAACTTTGTGACAACGGGATACTTGACATTCCCAGCAGGAGAAACATACGCAGAGGTAGAAGCGGTATGCACGACATTAGGAGAGGACGGAAACGGCTTTACACCCGGACAGGTAAGCAGACTTGTTACAGAGGAATTTTTATATTTTAAGGAAGTGGCAAACACAACAGAAACAGCCGGGGGAAGCGGAGAAGAAAGCGATACCGCATATTACAACCGTATGAGAGAATCCGAAGAAAGCTACACTACCGCCGGACCGAGAGGGAGTTATATATATCACGCTAAGGCGGTATCCTCACAAATAAGTGATGTATCCGCAGAAAGTCCGCAGGACGGAGTGGCAGATATAAGGATAATGCTATATGGCGGAGAGTTGCCGAGCGAGGAACTTATAAAAGAGGTGCAGGCATATTTAAGTGCAGATGATATAAGACCTATGACGGATAAGGTAACAGTCGCAGCACCGACAACGGTTGATTTTGATATTGAATTAACATATTACATACCAAAAGACAAGGAAGCAAGCACCAAAGAAATCAAAAGGGCGGTTGATTTGGCGGTGGAAAGCTACGAATTATGGCAGACCTCTAAAATGGGGCGGGATATTAACCCGTCCTATTTTTATGCAATCCTTATGGATTCGGGCATAAAGAGGGCGGATATTAAAAAACCTGTATTCACGGAGATACCAAAGGGAAGCGTTGCGGTATTGAAAAAGTGTACCGTAACCTTTGGAGGGGTCGAAGATGAATAGTTTAAAAGATGCCGATTTTTACGCAACATTTCCGCCCGCCTTGAAAAAGGATGAAAAAATGGTTGCGTTGGGTCGGCTCATAGCGGACGAACTGCACCAAACAGTAGAGCAGACAAAAAAGAATATCATATATGCCAATATAAACGAGTTATCGGAAACGTGGCTTGATGTATTGGCGTATGACCTCCATGTAGATTGGTACGATTACGATTACCCGATAGAAGCGAAAAGGGCGATTATCCGGGATAGCGTAAGAGTGCATCAGAAATTAGGCACAAAGGCAGCCGTTGAAATGGCTTTGGGTGGAATACACCCAAAGAGTGAGATAGAAGAGTGGTTCGACTACGGAGGAAAGCCGTACAGATTCCGTATTGTACTTGATACGACAGAATCAAGGGTTGCAGCAGACTATGACGAGATTATAAAGACGGTTGACATATACAAGCGTTTAACGGCTCATTTAGACGGTCTTTATTACCAAGGGTCTATTACTGTGGTAGTAATGCCTAAAACGGAATTTTGGCTATATTCCGTGCCTATGACAGGGCAATTAAAGGCAGGAACAGAACCACACAGAAATACGGTTGGTGCGGTTGAAAATACGGTTATAGATGTAATGACACAGGCAGCGGGATATACGGCAGAATTTACACCGACAGGAACGAAGCCGGACAGGAATATTACATTTGCAACAAAGGATACCGAGATTGTGACCGAATCGGACACAATGGGATACCAATATACGAGCAATCAGACAGGACAGGCAAAAGCCGGAACGATACCGCAGAGAAACACGGCGGGAGGTGTAGCACAGGAGGGAATAACCGCACAGGCTACAGGGCAGGCATATAAGTTTGATTCAGAACTTGCAGGAACAAAGCCGGATAGAAATATACAGTATCAAACGGCGGATGTGGCAGCAGTTGGAGAAACAGAAGTGCAAGCCTATCCGTTTGAAAGCATATTTGTAGGAACAGCACCCGACAGGGCGGTAACTGTAAAGGACAGAGATATACAGACGGTGGCAGACACCGAAACAGAACAATACCCTTATGAAACAGATATGACAGGACAGAAGAAAACAGGTACAGAACCTTATACAAACACAAAACCCGGAATATCTGATAAGGGAATGGCAACCACGGCAGAAACCGAAAGCTACCAATACGAGGTAAAGCGTTGCGGTAAGAATCGGTTATAGCAAATAAAAGTAAAGGAGAGTAAAGAAATGCTGACAGAAAGAGCCTTAGAGAGTTTCAAGCAGTTTGTAGAAACCAACATTGCTTACGCTATGGTCGAGTATGGCGGTACTATGCACAAGGCGAAAATCTTAACAAGAGAACGTTTAAAAGACGGCAGGGTAGCGTTGAGTATTTCCATTACCCCGGAAGTATCGGGGACCACAACAATTACGAAAATTCAGTTGTACGATACGGCTAGTAAGTTGTGGGCGGAAAAGAGCGAAGCAATCAAATTAAAAGGTACACAACAGGGCGTGTTGTACCGATTCAGTTTTAATTTTAAGGAGGAATAGAGCAAATGGGATTATTTAAGATTTGGAAAGACCATGTAACGCAGTATTCCAACCGCTACAGGGAAGTGCAGAACGCAGACGGTACAATCACACACGAAGCCGTAGAGGGCGAAGTAGTGCAGGAGGGTACACCACAGAACGCACAGAACTTTAACGATTTGGAAGAGAGGGTATTATCAGCCGGGTTAATCGCCAATCTTGCAATGCTTAAACTTGGTGCAGCAGAAAGCAGGATTAAGGGATTACAGGGAGAGATTGTAGAAGCAACCCTTACCAATACAAAATCATACCCTTTTAACAATTCCAAAAAGACCCTTGCACTTACCACACCAAGGGGCAATTTGGACTATACCGTAAATGTTGAAGCGGAAGCAAAGGACGCAGGCGGTGTAGGAGAAATCCGTATTACGGATAAGCAGTTAAACGGATTCAAGATTGAGTATACCGGGGCCGCCAAGGAAGTAACGGTAAAATGCACAGTACAGGGAGGTTACGCATAATGGCAAATGTAATTATCAAAAGTGATGAAAGAAAGGCAAATACGGCAGCAGTATTACAGGCTTACGGAGTAAGAGGTAATGCCACAGCATCACAGAGAGAAGCAGCAGAACACATTGCGGTGCGTTCACAGGAAGCCTACAGAGAATTAAGAAGAATGGGAGGTAACAGATAATGGCAGCAGCAAAGATTATTGTAGTTGAGAAAAACGAGGGCGAGAAAATCGCCTATGACGTATCCACAACAAAAATTATTTTCGGGGATGATGATTTAATGGTAAACATCAAGAACCGAGAGCGTGACGAAGAGGTAACGCTTGATATTTGCAAGGACACACAGGACGGCTTAACCGTTGGCGTAAATACCGAAGCAAGGGAGTATGTGGCACAGGTCATTATCCCGGCAAGGGGATATGAGATTGTGGATACAGGAGAAAAGGACGAGGACGGAAAAACGATTACGAAGCGTGAACCTGTACCGTTTGATATGAAGAAATGTACGCTTGTATTATGGGCGTTAATTTAATTTTAAGGAGGATAAAATACAATGGCAAACTTTGACGATTTACAGGGTGCAGTAGCACAGTTTGGTGCAAACAACAAGGTAATTTTTGATGATACCGGGATGCCTAGCATCATGGTAGCAGTGCCAAAGGCAAAGTATAGTGATGTAATCACAGGCGGAACAGATGAAACATTACCGTTTTGGATTATGGACGGAGAGGAAAAGAGCGTAATTTATGTGTCTAAGTTCCTCAATATTGTAGAAAATGACCGTGCATATTCTTTAGGCGGATACCTGCCTAGAAACTATATCAACTTTGACCAGTCTGTAGCAGCTTGCAAAAAGAAAGGTGCAGGTTGGCACTTAAATCAGACAGGTGTATTTGCGTACCTTAACCTGTTATCACAGAAAATGGGTACTGTACCACACGGAAACACAAACTACGGCAAGGATTATTACCACCCTTACGAGAGGGGAACAATGCCACAGGGAGAATCACAGAGAACGCTTACAGGAAGCGGACAGCCTACATGGTATCACAATCACGATATGTCGGGCATTGCGGACATTAACGGCAACCTTTGGGAGTGGACCGGTGGATTACGCCTTATGGACGGAGAAATTCAGATTATCCCTTATGGTAACTCTATGAAACTTGATTGCGATATGTCGGCGGAAAGCACACTTTGGAAAGCGATTAAGCCGGACGGAACTTTAGTAGAGCCGGGAACAGCAGGCACATTAAAGTTAGACCAGGCAAGTGCATCCGCAGGAATCAGAGTAAATACAAAGGTTGAGTTCCCTACAAGTGGAGATACTTACAGAAATATTGCATTTAAGAGCCTTGGGGCAGCTTCCGGGGTAACTATTCCGAAGTTGCTTATAGCACTTGGATTATACCCGGACAGCGGTGTAACGGGATATGGCAACGACCAGATTTGGATGAGATGCCACGGCGAAAGGTTGCCTTTCCGTGGGTCGGCGTTCCACCGTGCTTCTGATTCGGGTCCGTCCGCTCTCAGCTTGAATGACCCTCGTTCCGGCTCGAACGACCACATTGGTTTCCGCTCCGCTTTTGTTGAGTAACTGTAAACTGAACACTGAAAAACTGATAGGGCGTGCGATAGCACGCCCTTTATAGCAAATACATTACAGTTAGGCGGTTGCAAAAGTGGAAGAGATACAACAGGAAGAAAAGAAACATAACGGCAATGATATTTTTCATATCAAGGAAAAGATTTATGAAATGATATTGTACGGCAACCCTCAATTAAAGGACTTTCCGAAAACGGAGAGGTATGTACTTGCAGGCGATATAAGAAAGACAATGTATACAATGTTGGAAATGGCGGTGCGACTTGAAAAGAAGTACCACAAGAAAACCACATTGCAGGATTTGGATATTGAAGTTGATGTATTAAGAAATCTGCTAAGACTTGCAAAAGACCCGAACCTATACCCAAACCAAAAGCCTTGTTTGAATTTCCACACTTGGGAAGTATGGATGCGAAAGGTAGACGAAATCGGTCGAATGATAGGCGGTTATTCGGAATGGGTCAACAGCAGGGAAAGACAGAAATAAAAATACATAGGGAAATAATCACAAAGTTACGGTGGTTGCCTATCCGTGGGTCGGCGTTCAACAATACTTCTAATTCGGGTCCGTCCGCTCTCAACTTGAATAACCCTCGTTCCAACTCGAACGACAACATTGGTTTCCGCTCCGCTCTGCCCCTATGTCAAGAAGCCTTACGGTTACGACCGCAAGGACAGTACAAACAGGGTTAAAGGGGTTATTTTCCGTTCCTGTAGACAGGAAAAAGATTGAATTGCTGTAAAGACAGTTAGTAAGCGTAAGCCGAAAAGAAATATATTTGTCACGTCCGAAAGGGTTAAAAACTGATTAGGTTTGTACGGCACAAATTTACAAGAGGTATGCAATGCAAAGCATAAAGAATATATACGAAAAGATTTATGATTTTGAGAATTTACATAAGGCTTGGGAGGAAGCGAGAAAAGGAAAGAGGTACAGGGATGATGTATTGATTTTCAACCGCAACTACGAAGAGCAGTTAATAAATATTCAGAATCACTTAATTTATGAAACATACGAGGTAGGAAAGTATCACACCTTTTATGTTTACGAGCCGAAGAAAAGGCTCATTATGTCCTTGCCATTTAAGGACAGGATAGTACAATGGGCGATTTACAGGCAGTTATTTCCGTTGTACGAAAAGACATTTATCTTTGATTCCTACGCCTGTCGCAAGGGCAAGGGAACACATAAGGCAGCCGACAGGTTACAGTATTGGTTAAGGCAGACTGAAAGGAAGCCGGAACGGTACTATTATCTGAAAATGGATATATCAAAGTATTTCTACAGGGTAGACAACGATATTTTATTAAAGATTTTAGCACGCAGGATTAAAGACCAACGATTACTTAACCTGTTAGAAAAGATTATAAATTGCGAATCTATGAATTTTGGATTACCGCCCGGAAAAGAGCCGGACGAAGTGGCAGTATCGGACAGATTGAGCAACAAGGGGATGCCGATAGGCAACCTTACCTCACAGATGTTTGCAAACATTTACCTTAATGAGGTAGACCAATACGCAAAACATGAGTTGGGATTGCATTACTACATCCGATATATGGACGATATTATCATACTCCACCACGATAAAAAGTATTTGGCAGAGGTCAAAGAGTTGTTAAGGGCGTTCTTATCAGACGAATTAAGGTTAGATTTGAATAATAAAACGACTATCAGACCGTGTAGTATGGGCGTTGATTTTGTAGGCTTTAGAATATGGTCTACGCACCGCAGATTAAAGAAGAAAACGGCGGTAAAAATCAAACGTAATCTTAAAAATCAGATTGCAAAGGTAAAAGCAGGAGAAGAAAGAAAAGACAGGTTAGACCGTTCGGTAGCTTCATATCGTGGTATCCTGTCACATTTTAACAGTTACGGACTTAGGCAGAGCCTTAACACCCTGTTTAAGGAAAACGGTATGGTAGAGAAAAAAGAAGAGGTAAGTAGATGTACAGGAAATTGCAATAACTGCCAGAACTATACCGAAAGTTATTTTTGCGGATTTGCTACGCCATATTGCAAACTGCAAGGAAAGGAAATTACACACAATGTATATTGATTCAGCAGCAATTATAACTATTGCAAGCGTATTAGGGGCATTAACTGCCATTGGTGCGGTTGCATACAAGATTATCAAATGGTTTCAGGCACAGGAAAAGCAGACAACCGATATTGAGGATTTAAAGAAGCAGGAGAAAGAGGACATAAAGGCAATGGAAGATGAATTATGCTTACTCACTTATGCGGTATTGGCGTGTCTGAAAGGACTTAAAGAACAGGGATGTAACGGACCGGTCACGGAAGCCATAGGAAAGATTGAAAAACATATCAATCAAAAGGCACACGGACAGGAAACATAGGAGGAAAAACAGAATATGAAATATCTTATTTGCGGAATCCTTGGCATTGCTATAGGATTCTTTGTTTTTTATTTGCTATTTAGGATTGCGAACAAAGACAAGTTATGCAAGAAGCTACAGGACGGAAGTAAAAAGAAACTTCCGAAGCCGAACTTTACAAAACTTGTATTGGTCGCAGTCCTTTTTACTTACTTTGTGGGTTTGTATATCGGTATCAAAGTAACACTTATCGACTATTCACAATTCGGGGTGCTTGCCACATACATAGCAACCCCGACTACTACAGTAATTGCCTTGTATTGTTGGAAAGCCAAGGCAGAAAACATTATCAAAATCAAAAAGGGATACCCGGAGGAAACAAAGGATATTTCTGTTGATTTAAACAACATCAATATTTAAGGAGGTACGGCGTTATGGGAAAAACAATAACAGCCGGATTTATCAGCGATACAATTAACGGTATCGGGATAAATTCAAGTATCAAATGCAACAACGACAATCTGAACAACAACACAAGCCGAAGCGTAGCCTATGTGGTAATGCACTATACAGGCAATTCAAAGGATACGGCAAAGGCAAATGCAAATTATTTCGGCGGTGCGGGGCGTAATGCTTCCGCTCATTTTTTTGTAGATGATGCGGAAATTTACCAAAGCGTAGAGTTAAGGGATACCGCTTGGCATTGCGGGGCAAAGTCTTATAAACACGGCTCTTGCAGAAATGCGAACAGTATAGGTATTGAAATGTGTTGTACTGCTGGAAACTACAGAATTTCAGACAGGACAAAAGAAAACGCTGCATACCTTTGTGCATTTCTTTGTAAAATGCTTGGAATTGGTGCAGGTGGCGTTGATTCCTATGTATTACGCCATTATGACGTAACAGGAAAGAATTGCCCGGCTCAAATGGTAAGCAATCCTACAGAATGGCAGGAGTTCAAAAATAAGGTTAAGGGTATCTTAGGCGGTTCGGTATCCGCAGGAGGACAGCAGCATACCGCACAGCCGACAACGGACAATGTGGCAAGCTACAAAGTGAAGATTACCGCAGATGTATTAAATGTGCGTATCGGTCCGGGAACAGATTACGGAGTAGTCACACAGGTAAAACAGGGCGAGGTATACACAATCGTAGGCGAGGTAAGAAATGGTAACACCACTTGGGGCAAATTAAAGAGCGGTGCAGGGTATATAAGCCTTGGATATACACAGAGAGCGTAGGAGGTACACTATGGCAGTAACAGCAGCACAGGTAAAAAAGGTTGTTAAGGTCGCAAGCGGTATTATCTACTCACAGGAGGGTAATTACGGAAGCGTAAACAGAAACGACAACAACCACGGAATGAGCATAGGTAAGTGCCAATGGAACGCATATTGGGGTAGAGCGTTGCCCCTCTTAAAGTCCATTGTTGAAAAGGACCAGGAACAGGCAAAAGAGATATTAGGGGATGCCCTGTATACAGAGATTGCCGGAAGTAGTGCGGATGCGTGGAACAGACAGGAGAGAGAAGCAACCGAAGAGGAAGCCAATGCAATATCTAAGTTGCTCACAACCAAGGACGGAAAGGAGGTACAGGACGATTTAGCGGATGCAGATATTACAGGATATGTAAAGAACGGCGTAAAAATCGGTTTAGTATCCTTAAAAGCACTTGCCTATTTTGCGGACTTAGAGAACCAAGGCGGTAGCGGTGCAAGTTCACGCATTGCCAAGACGGCAGCAGAAGCCACAGGAGGGGCGGAAAAGGTAGGACTTGAAGAAATACACGCCTACGCCTTAAAAGATGCCACAATGGGGCAATATGAAAGCCGTAGAAGCAAAGTATACGAAGCGATAAAGGGAAGCAACTTAACGGACGTATCACACACCAAGACAGAAGAGAAGCAGAACACACCGCAGAAGCCACAGGAAACGCCTACAGGAGTTTCAAAAGGCGATATAGTGACATTCACAGGCGGAGGGGTCTATATCTCTTCTACGGCAGAATATGCAGCCAAGGAAAAGGATGTGGTAAGCACCTGTAAGGTAACGGCAGTAAATGAGAAAGGCACACATAAATATCATTGCATTTCACAAGACGGTAAAGGCGTGTACGGTTGGGTCAATGCGGAATCTATCAAGGAGTTATCCTCTAAGGCACACAGCGACCCCGCAAGCGTTTCAAAAGGCGATATAGTAACATTCACAGGCGGAGGGGTTTACAAGTCCTCTACGGCGGAATATGCGAGCGTACAGAAGAATGTTACAAGCACCTGTAAGGTAACGGCAGTAAATACCAAAGGCACACACCCTTATCATTGCATTTCACAGGACGGTAAAGGCGTGTACGGTTGGGTTAATGCAGCAGATGTAAAATAGACCGATTCGGTCACAAAACGGAGGAAAATACTATGCAGATTTTAAAATGGTTACTTGTTAATTGGGATTCTGTATTGCTTATTGCTATGGTTGTAGCCTTGATTATTTATTTAATCAAGACAGGACAGACCAAAATCTTAAAACAGATTGCAATTAAGTTTGTCACAGATGCAGAGGGAGAGTGTGGGGCCGGCACAGGGATTATTAAGCTGTCGGAAGTGGTTGCGAAAATGTACGCATATCTGCCGAGCGTGGTTAGAATCCTGTTTACAGAAAAGCAGTTGGTACAGATTGCGGAATCTGTATTAGCGGAAGCAAAAAAGAAATGGGAAGCTAACGAGAACCTTACAACCTACATTGAAAACAAACAGCAGACAACCCCGGCAGTGGTAACACTTGTAGAAAATACAAAATAACAGAATATGCAGTAAACAAAATGCCCCCTTGGCTTGATGAAGCCTTGGGGGTTATTTTTATATTCTGACAGGATAAGGCAGCAGTACAAGAGGGGTAATACCACATTCAGAAAGTTTATATATTTTATGAGAAATGCTAATGCCGTTATCAATCCATATCATAAAACTTTGTTTCTGCAATAATTCAGAGTGGTTTGTAAAGACACAACCGCAATTTATGAGATTATCAGCAACCCACTTTTCACATTCGGCGAATTTCTTTTCTATTCGGCGGTTATTTTCAACCGTTACCGCCTTACGGTCATTCATATATTTTTCATATTTTCCAAAATCCATAATATCCACCTCTATAGTACCGGGGCAGCAGTACCGCAACCCCGGATAAGTATTTAGTTGAGTGGTTGAAGCCAAACCACATTATCAAAATTTAAAAAACCGCCGGAACGGATGATAGAAAGTAAAGCCTTTTTGCCACCACAAGGCATATACGGCTCTGTATCACCCTTAAAAGCAAAGAAGCCTTTAACCGGGTGCTTGAAACAGTAACCGCTTGGACGAGTATAACCAAGCGGATGTTTAAATTTAAGTTCGCCTTTAAGTCTGACAACCTCTAAAGCGTTGTTGATAGTGATTGTTTCTAGTGTTCTTTCCATAGTGAATACCTCCTAAAATGTGGATACTGTGTATAACTTTGTGGGTCTGTCTTATTCCCTGTTCCTTATGATGCTATTATATACTTATATAAGTATATACGCAACCCGGAATAATTACCAAAATACCTATATAAGTATATAAAGTTATTTGTGCATTTTATATACTTGTATAAGTATAATGAATGTGATATGATAAAGAAAAACCAACGAGCAAAGGAGGTGCAGCAGTTGGCGGAGGAAAAGACAGGCGGAACGCCTGCGACAAAGGCAAAAAATAAATACAATGCAAAGGCTTACGACCAATTTCTTGTAACAGTCCCGACAGGACAGAAAGCAGAGATTGACAAAGAAGCGAAGAAACAGGGATATAAGAGCCGTAACGAATTTATAGTTGCAGCAATCGAAGAGAAGAAAGCGAGGGGATAAAATGGATGAATTGTTGAATTGCTGCCCTAAGTGTGGAAGCACATTAGAGTTTAGCAATTTAATGCAGTATTCAGACGTTTACAAAATAACAAGAAGTGGGAAATTATCTAAAAAAAGAATAAGAAAAGAAGATTGCGGGCCTATGGAGTGCGGATATATTTCATGCACTAATTGCGATTTTGTGACAGATGCGGAATTAGACTATCGGGGGAAAGATGAAGAGATAAGGATATATCAGAAAGAAGATAAGTATTACTACAAAAAAAATACTTATATAAGTATAAAAAACTGTTGACAATATACTTATATAAGTATATAATGTAATTGTAGCAAGGAGATAGCAGGAAAGGAGTTAAACAATGGAGGATAACAAAATGACAAACAACCAGTTCAAAGGGATAATAAAAATGATAATAGCACTGATAAGAAATGATACACCGAAAGAAGAGTTAATCGAATATCTCACAGAATTGATTAAGGAATAAAAAACTTAATAAGGGTCAACACAAGGGGCGAACTTCATAACATTCCTGCTAATCGCCCCGAGTGCTTTAAAATATATTAGCAGGAAAAAACAAAAAAATCAAGGTCGAATAGACCGAATCGGACACAAAGGAGGTTCAACATGAAAAAACAACACATTATAATCATTGCTGTAATTGTGGTCTTTTGGATAGGTCACGGGATAATTGCAAGCAATAACAGGCAAACAGAAAACACCACAACCGAAAATCAAACAGATGTTCGGGGGGGGGTACTGCTGAATTAGAAAAAACAGAAGTGCCGGAATCCGAGAAACAGGAGGAAACAACAGAGCAGAAAGAAACAACGGAAGCAATTACGGAAGAACCAACGGAAATAGTGGAACACAGAACAGGGGATAATATTGTAGGTATAAGCGATAAGGATATTACTACGATATATTCAACAAAGTACGATACTGTAAGGAATGATGTTACAGGTAATTGGAAATGTATTGTAATAGCAGAAAACAACTTTAATGTTGAAGATTATGCGTTATCGTGTTATAAAAACTACTTTGATTCTGATAAAACTATTTTGGCGGTTGAAAACTTAACCACAAAAACAAGCACGAGTATAAGTGTTGTATCCGGCTTGTTATATGTATCAGTGTATGAATATACCAAAGGCGAGGAACATGATGCCAAAGCAATGTTTGGCGGAACACATTTAGTAGATTACATTGTATACACAGACAACGGAGATATTGAAAAAGTAACCGATTCGGAATAAAAGACCGAGGGCAGCAGGCAATAACTGCTGCCCTTTTGGCGTAGGAGGTGCGATATGAAGAAATTTAAACAAATGAGTAAAAGTGACCGTATCAAAATGGAAGCACTTTTAAACGCCGGGTTGTCAAAGGCAGCAGTAGCAGAACAATTACATTTTCACAGAAGCACAATATATAGAGAATATGACAAAGGTAAGTATATGCACCGAAACTCTGACTATACAGAGGAAGAGCGTTATAGCAGTGATTTAGGACAAAAAGCACACGATTACGCCCAAGAGGGAAAAGGCAGAAGCCTAAAAATAGGAAATGATAGAAAATTAGCGGAATATATAGAAAACAAAATTGTAGATAATAGATTTAGCCCGGAAGCAGCATTAGCAGAGGTTGCACGTTCGGGGATTGAATTTAAGACAACAATAAGTGTTAGAACACTTTATAGATATATTGATAATGGAATTTTTTTGAAACTTACAAACAAGGATTTACCTATTAAAAGTAAAAAGAAAAAGCATAATAAGAAAGTACAGGTACAGAAAAGAGCCACCGCAGGAGAAAGCATAGAAAACAGACCAAAGGAAATAGAAAAACGAGAGATATTCGGACATTGGGAAATGGATACGGTAAAAGGAAAGAGAGGGGTCACAAAATCGTGTATGCTTGTATTAACGGAAAGAAAAACCCGTGATGAAATCGTTATTAAGCTGAAAGACCAAGGGGCAGCTTCGGTAGTAGATGCGTTAGACAGGTTAGAGAGAAAATGGGGGGATATGTTTTATAAGGTATTCAGAAGCATAACGGTTGATAATGGTGTAGAGTTTTCAGATTATGAGGGAATGGAGCGTTCTGCATTGAAAGAAGAAAAGAGGACTTTTGTATTTTACTGCCACCCGTATAGCAGTTGGGAGCGTGGCACGAATGAAAATAATAATAGGCTTATACGCAGGCATATACCAAAGGGGGTAGATTTTGAGGATACAACAGATGAAGAAATAAAATATATAGAAACATGGATTAACAATTACCCAAGGGGAATATTTGATTTTAAAACATCCGCAGAATTGTTTGATGAAGAGTTACAGAAATTGGCATAGAAAAGAATAAAAAACTTGTCGCAAAACTATTGACAAAATATAATAATTAACAAAAATCAAAAAAATCCTTGACAGAAGGAGAATTATTTGATACAATAGTCAAGCAGTCAAGTCGTGGACGCGGCTTGACTGTGGTATGCGGAGTTGCTGGAATTGGCAGACAGGCATGACTAAGGATCATGTGTCTCAAAGACGTGTGGGTTCAAGTCCCATACTCCGCACGAAGGAGCAAATGCATTATGTGTTTGCTCTTTTTTTGTAGGTACAATGAAAATGAAAGGAAGGGAAAGAAATGAAATTACGAGTATTGGCAGCAGGTTTGATCCTGGGAGTAATGATGACCGGAGGAGTGACACAGGCGGCGACAAAAGACGGACAGAAAGTGGTGGCAATCGATGCCGGACATCAGCTGCGCGGAAACAGTTCGTTGGAGCCAAACGGCCCGGGCTCTTCGACGAAAAAAGCAAAGGTAACATCCGGGACATCGGGAAAAGCAAGCGGACTTGGTGAATATCAGCTGAATCTGCAGGTAGCGAAAAAAGTAAAGAAAGAGCTGGTGGCGAGAGGTTATAAAGTAGTCATGGTGCGCACAAAGCACAATGTCAACATTTCCAATGTAGAGCGCGCGAAAGTGGCAAATGCCGCAAAGGCAGATGCGTTTATCCACATTCATGCAAACTCCTCGGAAAGTGCTTCGGTAAGCGGCGCATTGTCAATCGCTCCGACAGCAAACAACAAATACATGTCGAAAAAGGTGCGCAAAGCCAGCCAGAAATTTTCTAAGAAAATGATTCGGAAATATTGTGCGGCGACAGGTGCCAGAAACCGCGGAGTAATGTACACTGACACGATGACGGGCATTAACTGGTGCAAAGTCCCTGTTACGATTATTGAGATGGGATTTATGAGCAACCGCGCCGAAGACCTGAAAATGGCATCGGCTTCTTACCAGAAAAAGATGGTAAAAGGAATTGCCGATGGTGTCGATGCCTTTTTGAAATAAAAAGCCTGGGAGAATAAAGTGTAAAAATTGTGTAAAATGCACAAAAAAAATTGACTTTTCGAAAAAAACTTGTTAATATTGAACCATGAAAGGCGATTGTAGTAGCAGTCGCTTTTCTAACCTGTATTCTGGGTGATTTGGAGAAAAATAGTACGTTTTATTGTAGGTAATAGTATGATAATGGTCGGAGTACAATTTTGGAAAACCAAATTGGAGGAATACGCATGGAAAAAGCAAGAAAAAGTCAACAAACAAAGTGGCTGGTAGTTCTTTTGATCACTGCGATGATAGTCGCATTGTGCACGCCGGCCGAACAAAGTGAAGCAGCAAAGAAACCGAGATTATCTAAGAAAACAGTCGTTCTGACTGTTGGAAAATCCAAAAAAGTCAAAGTAAAATATGTCAATAAAAAGACAAAGATTACATGGAAAAGCAAGAATAAAAAAATTGCAACGGTTAGCAAAACCGGAAAGATAACGGCGAAGAAAAAAGGAAAAACCTATGTTACGAGCCGTTTTCGTTATCGTGGAAAGAAATATGTTTTAAAATGCCGTGTGACGGTAAAAAAAGCAGCAAGTATTTCGACGAAAGAACCGGATGCGACGGAAACGAAAACACCAAATACAGTGCCTAGCATAGCACCAAGCACGCAGCCGAGTGCAGTTCCGAGCATGCAGCCGAGTGCACAGCCAAGTGTGATACCGAGCGAACAACCATCTGCACAGCCGAGTGTGGTACCAAGTGCGAAGCCATCTGCACAGCCGAGTGAGAAACCACCAATCGGTCCGACCGTGGCACCAAGCAGCGTTCCGACAGCAGAGCCAAGTGTGGCACCGAGCACGCAGCCAAGTACACAGCCAAGCAGTGAGCCGACAAAAGTGCCGGGGACACCGATTCCGGCAGAAGAAGGAAAAGCACTCTCACTTGATTTTGAGGATGGAAAAAATACGTATGTGACCGGGCGGCAAGGAAAAGAAACATTGACCGTTACAGAGGGCGGTTACAATGATAACTATTGCCTAAAAGTATCGAATCGCGAGAAAAACTGGGCCGGTCCGCAGATTGACGTGACTTATAATGTAACGGATTATACTACATATACGATAGAAGCTTATGTCAAACATCAGGCTGGTGGTGACCGCATGATCAATTGCATGTGGCAGGCAGAGGACTTTGCCGGAAACATCACATATACGACGATTCAGTCATTGAAAGTGCCTACCGGAAATTGGAAGAAAATACAAGCGACGGTGGTAGCACCGGGAGATGTGAAACAGCTTCATATGTATTTTGAGATGCAAAACTATCAAAGTGAATTTTACGTGGACAATATTTCCATAACGGAAAAACATCTTGATTTGGACAAAGTGCTTGCGACAGAAAGCCTGAGTGAAGCGTACAGCAAACAATTCCCGATGGGATGTGAAGTGTACAGTTATAATTTGAAAAATGATGAAATATTACAGTTTATTAAACATCATTATACCAGAGTGACATTTGGCGATGAATTGAAACCGGAAAGCCTTTTGAATCAGGAAAAATCCAAGGCTTCCGCAGATGGCATGCCGGTGATAAACACCGATATTATCGATAAATGTTTAAGTCTTGCGCAGGCAAATAATCTGCAAGTGCGTTTCCATACATTGGTTTGGTATTCACAGACGCCAGATTGGTATTTTTGTGAAGGCTACGAGGCCCAATACGATGGAAATGGCACGGCAAAGACAAATATTACCAATCTAGTAGATGAAGAAACAATGTTACAGCGTATGCAGAGCTATATCACGCAGATTATTCAATACACAGAGACGAAATATCCGGGTGTGGTATATGCGTATGATGTTGTCAATGAGGTGATCAATGACAATGGCTGTAAGCTGAGAACAGGTACAAAGAGTCTTTATGGAGCGATTTTTGGCGAAGAGGACAGTACTTACATTACGAAAGCGTTTGAATATGCAAGAGCAGCTCAGACAGCGGCCGGATCCGGCGCAAAGTTGTTCTACAATGATTATGTAGGCATGGCGTCTCCGGGACAGATGAAAGCTGTGGTAAAATATCTGGCAGATGCCAAGGCAGCAGGTACGATCGACGGTTTGGGAATGCAGGCGCATCAGACAAACTTGAATGTCAGCGATGGCGACAATATTAAAAATGCGTTGAATTTGTTTAAGCAAAATGGCTATGAGGTGCAGATTACGGAACTTGATTTTGCGAGCAAAGACAATTCCGAATCCGGACAGGAAACGTTAGCAAATGCATATTCTAAATTTATGAATATAGTGCTTACGCAGAAAAATAGTAACAATGTTAATGTAAGCGGTGTTACATTCTGGAATCTGACCGATTTGGATACCTGGTTAAACACGCAAAAGGATGATGGACCGTATTACCCATCTCTGTTTGATGAAAATTATATGCCAAAAGCAGCATTTACGGCATTGATCAATTTGGTAAAAGGAACGACGCCAACGGCGACACCGACGGCAACACCTGCCACGGTGCCAACAGCAACCCCGACTACAGTGCCAACGGCGACACCAAGTACGGAACCAACGGCAGAACCAAGTACAGAACCGACAGCGGAGCCAACGGCAGTACCGACAACAGAGCCGGAACCGGAAAAACCAGAGACAACAAAGACTCTGGATCTTTTGGAAGGAAATATTTTGATTGAGGAAGATGGCTATACGATTGGTGACGGCGAGAAACAGAGTTACACTGGGGCGTATACAATTAGCGGAAACAGCACATCGACGACAAATTCGATTACGGTTTCCGGTGGAACGCATACAATCGTACTTGACAATGTTATCATTACGACGGCGGCAGGAAGTCCGATCACTCTTACGAATAAAGCAAAGGTGAATTTGCAGCTGAGTGGAACGACGACATTGAATTCGCCGGCGAAGAAAGCATGTATTGAAGTGCCGAAAGGGTGTGAACTTTCTCTGAGTGGTACAGGAAAACTTTTTGCGATGGGTGGACAGTCTGCCGCAGCTATCGGTGCATCAGGAAGTGACAAGGATGCAGATGCGGGAACACTCGGAAAAATTGTTATCTACAGTGGAACGATTGTTGCCAAAGGTGGGAGAAATGGAGCTGGTATCGGTGATGGACAGTGCGGACGCGGTGGTGGAAAAATCATCGTTTATGGTGGTGATATTTACGCGCAGTCCGGTGGAAATGGAGCCGGTATCGGTGCAGGAGGATCTGAAGCCAAGACAGATGTAACTACGCTTACCGTTGAAATTTATGGTGGTAATATTTCGGCTACAGGATCCAAATATGCCTTGGGTGATGGTCAGAATCAACAGCATTGTGATGTGGCAATTTACGGAGGTGCTGTTTATTCGATCGGCAGTAAACCGATTGCCAGAGAGGATGGATTCTTGACGAAAGATAGTTATACTGCCGTTAGTGTGGCGGTGAAGAGTTACAGTGGAATCCAAAAAGTGACAATAGATGGTGTTGACCAGCATATTTCAAGTTTTGTGATAAAAGATGTAAATGGAAATACAGCTCCTAGCTGGAACTTGAATCTTTATGTGAAACAAGGTGTGGAGCATACTATTATCATCACAGATGCAGATGGCGTCGAACACATCGTATCATAAAATGTAATAATAAATCCCCCGGAGAGTTCCAAACGGCAACGTGCGGAACTCTCTTTTTCTGCCAAAAGAAAACCATTGCTTGTCACTAAAAAGTGTGATACAATGAAAAAAGGGAATACCTAATGAAAATTGCAAAATCGCAGGAGGAATTAAATTATGTCATTGTTACAAGAATGGCGTGAGTACGCATATAGTGAAGAAATGCAGAATTCAAAAGAAGGAGAGCAGCTTTGGAACAATTACTTCCAGTTGGAAAAAGGCATTTATGAAAAACTTTTGACCAATCCGACAGAAGTTGTGACCGGAACTGTAGAAGGACTGGCAGAGAAGTACGAAGTACCGCTTTCTATGATGGTTGGTTTCCTGGATGGAATCAATGATAGTTTGAAAGAGCCAAATCCAATCGATACGATGGAAAAAGATACCGAGATTAAATTGGATATTGACTGCGAAAAATTGTATTATAATATGGTAGACTGCAATGCCGAATGGCTGTACACACTGCCACAGTGGGATTCGATCCTGAGTGCGGAGCGCAGAAAAGAATTGTACCGCAACCAGAAAAATTCCGGTACGATCCGCCGCGAAGAACCAAAAATTGGCAGAAATGATCCGTGTCCATGCGGAAGCGGCAAGAAATACAAAAAATGTTGTGGACGATAAGTCTGTGTAAGCAGACCAAAAATAAAAAAAGAAATGGAGGAAGAAAGATGTTAGTATCAGCAGAAGAAATGCTCAAAAAAGCAAAAGCAGGTAAATATGCAGTAGGTCAGTTCAACATCAACAACCTGGAGTGGACAAAATCCATTCTTCTCACAGCACAGGAGTGCAATTCACCGGTTATCCTTGGTGTATCTGAGGGAGCCGGAAAATATATGTGTGGATACAAAACGGTTGTAGGCATGGTAAATGGTATGCTGGAAGAGCTGAATATCACAGTTCCGGTTGCCCTTCACCTTGACCACGGCAGCTACGAAGGTGCCAAAGCTTGTATCGAAGCAGGATTTTCTTCAATCATGTTTGACGGATCTCATTATCCAATCGAAGAAAATGTGGCAAAGACAAAAGAATTGGTAGCGATCTGTAAAGAAAAAGGAATGTCAATCGAAGCAGAAGTTGGTTCCATCGGTGGAGAAGAAGATGGTGTTATCGGAGCCGGCGAATGTGCAGATCCAAAAGAATGTAAGATGATCGCTGACCTTGGCGTAACGATGCTGGCAGCAGGAATCGGAAATATTCACGGAAAATATCCGGAAAACTGGGCAGGACTCAGCTTTGAGACGCTGGATGCTGTTCAGCAGCTGACAGGAGAAATGCCACTCGTACTTCACGGAGGTACAGGTATTCCGGAAGACATGATCAAGAAAGCAATCAGCCTTGGCGTGTCAAAAATCAATGTAAATACAGAGTGCCAGCTTTCTTTCGCAGCTGCTACACGTAAATACATTGAAGCAGGAAAAGATCTCGAAGGAAAAGGATTTGACCCTCGTAAACTTCTTGCTCCGGGAGCAGAGGCAATCAAAGCAACAGTAAAAGAAAAAATGGAATTATTTGGTTCTGTTGGAAAAGCTTGAATTGCATAAGAAATAAGAAATCGCAGATACTATCTCCTGTAACAAAACATTGTTGACAGGAGGGTTTAAAAATGGCGAAAAACTTTTTAGACGATTACGATTCAAATCAAAACAGTACAAATAGTACAAACAGCTCAAACAGTTCAAAGAATAAGGCGAAAAACCGTGCGCAGAATTCTTCGAAAAACAGTTCTAAGAATTCATCGAACGCATCCAATGCTTCCAATTCTACGAACAGTTCCAATTGTCACCATGACAACTAAGCCGTTGTGCTGACTGTAAGAAATGAAAAACGAACGGGCCGTCACCATTCCGGAGGCGGCCTTTCTTTTGCGGTCATGCGGGTGTCACATTTTGTCGAAAACCCGCATATAATAAAAGAAAAAGAACGTGATACTATGAGTTTTTCGATTATCTCGATCCGTCAGCTGGCTTCGTGGCAGGCAAGAGAAGGGACGATTCTCATTGATTTACGGGAACGCGAAGAGTATCAGGAAGAGCACATCAAGGGAGCGGTCAATATTCCGTACGGACGATGGGAACAGGAAAAAGAGGGGTGGCGGCACCAGTTTACGTATTTGATCTTTTACTGTGACCGCGGAAATCAGAGCATGTACGCAGCCCGCGAGATGAACCGGCTTGGGTACCATGCGGCAAGTATTGCCGGCGGCTTCGAAAGCTACCGGATTTGGAAAAAGAAAGGAAAAAAAGAGTACGATGGGCAAAGAAATATTTGAGTTGATCGCGCCCTGCCATTTTGGCATGGAAGCGGTATTAAAACGCGAGATCAATGATCTTGGATATGAAATTTCAAAAGTGGAAAATGGAAAAGTCACCTTTCTGGCAGATGCCGAAGGAATCTGTCGTGGAAATATTTTCCTTCGCACGACGGAGCGTATTCTACTCAAAGTGGCAGAATTTAAGGCGGAGACATTTGATGAATTATTTGAAGCCTGTAAGGCGATTCCATGGGAACACTACATTCCTGAAAATGGAAAATTCTGGGTGACGAAAGCAACCTCCGTCAATAGTAAATTGTTCAGTCCATCGGACATACAGCGCATTGTAAAAAAAGCGATGGTGGAAAGCCTCAAGCGGACGTACCGGGTCAGCTGGTTTGCCGAAGACGGGGCCTCTTATCCACTCCGCATTAATATTATGAAAGATATCGTGACCGTATCTCTTGATACGACGGGAGTATCACTGCACAAACGTGGTTACCGCCGATACACCGCACCGGCGCCAGTGACGGAAACGCTGGCGGCGGCGATGCTCTTGCTTTCGCCGTGGAAGAAGGACCGCATTCTTGTCGATCCTTTTTGCGGAAGTGGTACGATCCCGATCGAGGCGGCTATGATCGCATGCCGGATCGCGCCGGGATTAAACCGCGAATTTTTGTCCGAAGAATGGGACAACCTGATTCCGAAAAAAGAATGGTACGGTGTCGTGGAAGAGGCACAGGATATGGTCTGCGAGGATGCTGAAGTGCAGATTCAGGGCTACGATATTGACGATGAGGTGCTTAAAATGGCGCGTGCCAATGCGGCGCTTGCCGGCGTGGAGGACAAGATTCATTTCCAGCGCCGTGACATTATCAATTTCAGTTCGCCGAAAAAATACGGTTTTGTCGTTTCCAATCCGCCGTACGGCGAGCGTCTTTCCGACAAAAAACAGATGGAGATGCTGTACCGCAGCATCGGTCAGATCATCAAAGAAAATGATACGTGGTCATTTTTCCTTCTGAGCGGTTATGAGGAAGCCCAGAAAATGATTGGCAAAAAGGCGGACAAGAACCGCAAGATCTATAACGGTATGATGAAAACTTATCTTTACCAATATATGGGAATCAAGCCACCGAGAAGACCGGCAAAGGATCAGTAAAAATAGGAAAAATATATCGAAAGGGCTTGCACTTTTTCCGGACAACATATATACTAGTCGTATTAAGGTCGAAATTTGACCGAAATTTTTACACAGGGAATGAAATAAATGGGAAAAAAATTGATATTTGCAACACACAATCAAGGAAAGGTTGTGGAAATTAAACAGATTTTGGGAGAAGGCTACGATGTGTTTTCTCTCAAAGACCTTGATGTTCATACAGAAATTGAGGAAAACGGAACATCTTTTGAGGAAAATGCTATCATCAAAGCGAAGGCAATCTGTGAAATGACAGGTGAGATGGTTCTGGCAGATGATTCCGGATTTGAAGTAGATTATCTGAATGGCGAGCCGGGAATCTATTCGGCACGTTACCTCGGTGAAGATACGTCATATGACATCAAAAATGCTGATCTTCTCAAACGCTGCGAAGGTGTGCCGGAAGAAAAGCGCGACGCACGTTTTGTCTGTGTGATCGCCTGTGCGTATCCGGACGGCAATGTCATCACGACCAAAGGCGTGATTGAAGGAAAACTTGCTCACGAACCGAAAGGCACACATGGCTTTGGATATGATCCCATCTTTTATCTGCCGGAGCGAGGTTGTACAACCGGAGAATTGCTGCCGGAGGAGAAAAATAAGATCAGCCACCGCGGTATCGCACTCCGCAAGATGGTTGAAAAGTTAAACGAACAGGCATAACGTGGGAGGAAAGAATGGCGAAATATATCGTTTTTAGTGATTCACATGGAAAAAATGATCGGATGTATGATATCATTCGCAAAAATCAGGATCAGATCGACGGATTATTCCATCTCGGTGATGTCGGGGATGCCGCCGAGGAACTCAGCCTTATGGTGAAAGGACCGGTTTATCTGGTTCGCGGAAATTGCGACACATATTCCAGCCTGCGCACGGAAAATGTGTTCCGTCTGCATGGCCATAAGATCGCAATGACGCACGGACACAACCAGCACGTTGAGCGTGGCGTCGATGTATTAAAGTACTGGGCGCTTCAAAATGAGGCAGATGTTGTCCTTTACGGACACACACATGTGCCGTTTGTCGAGCAGAGCAGCCAAATGACCGTTCTCAACCCGGGCAGCATTTCACGCCCGCGCCAAAGCGGTTTTGAATGCACCTATGCCTGGATGGAATTTTTGCCAAATGGCGAGATTTCGATAGAAATTGTAAAAATCCCTAAATAGTCATAAAGAAACAAAATCAAAAAGCAAATTTGAAAGGAAAATAATTATGTTTAAGAAAATGATACTTGTAGGATTGATCTCAATGGTTCCTATCATTGAACTTCGTGGAGCAATCCCTTACGCCGTACTTTGGGACGCACAGCCCCTCTGGCTTGCTATCCTGATTGCCGTAATTGGAAATATGATTCCGGTACCATTTATTTATTTGTTTGCAAGAAAAATTCTTGTCTGGGGAGCGGACAAGCCTGTGATCGGCAAGTTCTTTTCGTTCTGCCTTGAAAAAGGCGAAAAAGGCGGTAAGAAACTGCAGGAGAAAGCCGGTCAGGGATTGTTTGTAGCGCTCCTTCTTTTCGTTGGAATCCCTCTTCCGGGAACCGGTGCGTGGACAGGAACCCTTGCAGCCAGTATCCTTGACATGGGATTCAAGAAAAGTGTCCTCGCCTGCATGGGCGGTGTTTTGGTAGCCGGAACAATCATGTTCTGCCTCAGTTTCTTTGCGCGAGGAACCTTTATGGCACTGTTTGGATAAGAGTGCTGTAATTTAATTATAATGAGATTATTTTGGTTGAAAGCATAAGAATAAAGCAAGTGCAGAGGGGCTGTACTTGCTTTGTTGATTAGATTATACGATTTTGGAGATACTATTTATGATTGATATTATGTTGGCAATAAAATCAACAAGTTGAAATGATTTCTCGTAATCTGCGGGATGCAAAATAAAAGCGATGATGATGGTAAGTATGTATATCACTACATGATATTTAAAATGCGATTCATTTTTCATGATGCCACCTCCTTTTTATTTTAGTATGTCTATTTTTGAAGAAAAAAGATTCTCTCTAATAAGCAATTATCTATAATGAAAATTTTGAAAAAATTTAAAAAAACTATTGACAAAAAGATGAACACCATATATAATAGTAAATGGTGCTGCTGATAAGCGATACACCAAATGGGATCTTAGCTCAGCTGGGAGAGCATCTGCCTTACAAGCAGAGGGTCACA